>JAEEGL010745079.1_pt1 | contig 11979 bp, 9 predicted proteins | sample 9134231 | NCBI WGS metagenome assembly JAEEGL01 (sample SAMN16246548, study PRJNA631951) | gut metagenome | biome: gut microbiome; feature: rumen; material: fiber-attached | host: Bos | place: Iran: Karaj | collected 2018-10
AACAAAACAATTTGCTTACATTATTCTTTTTTCAGATCTTCCAGGGCAGGAAGGCTTCCTGCTCCGGGAGGGTTTCCAGTTTTCGGCCGGAGGCCTCCATGAGCGCGGCGAGGGCGGCATCCCGGTCGGCGGAGCGAACCAGGAGATGAAAGGAAATCATGCCCCCGTAATCAATATCCTCCAGACGAACGGGCAGCTGATCCGCCGCATAGCGAAACCGGTCCCAGGCGGCATAGGGCAGCTCGCAGTAATCCACGGAGGTGAGCTCCATGCGGGAGACGCCGGCGGCCTCCACAGCGGCCTGGGCGCTGCGGGTATAGGCGCGGACCAGACCGCCCGTGCCGAGAAGCACACCGCCGAAATAACGCACAACGACAATACAGCAGTTAACAATGCTCCGGGTCCGCAGGACATCCATGATCGGCATGCCGGCGGTTCCGGCGGGCTCGCCATTATCACTGTAACGCATGACGCTGGCGTTTTCACCGATGATATAGGCATAGCAGTGATGAGTGGCGCTCCGGTGCTGATCCCGGATCTCCCGAAGAAAGGAGAGGGCCTGCTCCTCCGAATCACACGGGGCGGCATAACCGATGAACCGGCTTTTATTAATCACCAGCTCTTCGGCGGAACGGCCGGCAACCGTGATATAGGACTGAATCATTTGAGCACGATCCTGCAGAAGCTCTTTTTGCCCTTCTTCAGGAGGGCGCTGTCCTTCAGCTGATCCGCGGAAAGGACGGCGGCAGGATCGGTAATCTTCTGATCATTGACGGAGACGGCGTTCTGCTCGATCTGCTTGCGGGCATCGCTCTGGCTTTTGCAGAGGCCGGCCCGGACGAGCATGGTGGAAACCCGGGCATCCTGCGCCAGGTCAGCTTCGGTAAGCTCGAGGGTGGGCATGTTCTCCGCGGAAGCGCCTTTGCCGAAAACAGAAGCGGAAGCTTCGGCGGCTTTGGCGGCCTCTTCCTCGCCGTGGACCAGCCTGGTCACCTCATAGGCAAGGACCTTCTTCGCCTCATTGATCTCCGCATCCTTCAGCGCGCCGAGACGGCGGACTTCCTCCATGGGCAGGAAGGTCAGGAGCGCGAGACATTTTTCAACATCCTTATCATCGACATTGCGCCAGTATTGATAGAAATGATAGGGACTGGTCTTTTCGGGATCCAGCCAGAGGGCGCCGGCTTCGGTCTTGCCCATCTTCCGGCCGTCATGGGTCAGGAGGAGCTGGAAGGTACAGGCATAAGCCTTTTCATTTTCCTTCTTCCGGACAAGATCCGCGCCGCCGAGCATATTGCTCCACTGATCGTTTCCGCCCATCTCCAGACGGCAGCCGTAACGGCGGAACAGCTCGAGGAAATCATAGCTCTGCATGAGCATATAGGTAAACTCCAGGAAGCTGAGACCGTTCTCCGTCGCCATACGGGCCTTATAGCAATCGGCGGTCAGCATCCTGTTGACCGAGAAGAGAGAACCGATTTCCCGCATGAAATCAATAAAATTCAGGGGGCGGAGCCAATCCCCGTTATTGACGATCAGGGCTTTGCCGTCGCTGAAATCCAGGAAGCGGGACATCTGGCGCTTGATACATTCCACATTATGATCAATCGTTTCCACGGTCATGATCTTCCGCATATCCGTTTTCCCGGAAGGATCGCCGATCATGGCGGTGCCGCCGCCCATCAGCGCGATCGGCTTATGGCCGGCACGCTGCATATGGGCCATGGCCATGATCGGGATATAGTGACCGATATGCAGACTGTCGGCAGTCGGGTCAAAGCCGACATAGAAGGTCGTAGGGGATTTCAGCTGTTCATACAGCTCGTCCTCAAAGGTCGTCTGGGCGATAAAGCCTCTTTCTTTCAGCACGTCGAGAATGTGTTCCATCATTTCCACCTCTTATCCAATTTCTTTTTCGACGATATCCTTCAGCACGTTCATGCCGGTTTCGATCTGCTCCGGGGTGCTGTTTGAGAAGTTCAGCCGGAGCGTATTCAGATGACCGCCGCCGGCGCAGAAATAAGTGCCGGGCACGTAAGCCACCTTCCGCTCAACGGCCTTCTGCAGCATCTGAACGGCATCCGTGCCGGCGGGCAGCTCAGCCCAGATGAACAGGCCGCCCTGGGGCCGGGTAAACACCACATCCTTCGGGAACCGCTCCAGGCAGGAGAGCATCAGCTTCATCTTTGCCCCGTAACCCGCGCAGATGGCGCGGATATGATCCGGAAGCAGGTTCCGGCGGATAAACTGATCGACAATCGCCTGATTCAGGTTGGCAGTGTGCACATCGGTGGACTGCTTACCGACGGTGCACTTGCGGATGACACCGGGATCGCCGGCGATATACCCGACGCGGAGGCCGGGGGAAATGATCTTGCTGAAGCTGCCGAGGAACATCACCCAGCCGCCCTCATCATAAGACTTAATTGAACGCAGGGGCTCGCCCTCATAGCGCAGATCCCGGTAGGGATCGTCCTCAGCGACGATCATCCCGTACTGATTCGCCAGCTGCGCAACGGCCTTCCTGCGGTCTTCAGGCAGGGTCTTGCCGGAGGGATTCTGGAAGGTCGGGATCGTATAAAGCATTTTGGGATGATACCGCCTGATCTTCTCCTCCAGATCGTCCACAAGGAGGCCGTTTTCATCGCTCCGGACGGTGACAAGGTTCGCCTGATAAAGCTTCAGGCACTGCAGATTTCCGAGGAAGGAGGGATCCTCGACGAGCACCGTATCCCCGGGATCGATGAGCGCCTTACTGAGCAGATCCATGGCCTGGGTGGAGCCGGTGACCGGCAGGACAGCCGGGACCGAGACCCCCAGCATATCCTCCACATAGGCCTTGAGACTCTCAACGAAGGGCGGATAGCCTTCCGTGGCCCCATACTGCAGAAGCCGCTTCCCTTCATCCGCAAGCACAGACTGCGCAAGCTCGGCCACCACCCGGTCGGGCAGGGCATCGGGCGAAGGATTTCCCCCGGCGAAGGAGATCATGCCGGGCTTGGCGATGACCTTGAAAATCTCACGGATCGCGCTTCCCGTTACCCCGTCAAAACGACTGGCAAACCTGACTTCACTGATCTTCATAACCACACCTCCGATAACTATACCCGATAACGAATTCGGCTGCGAATTCGTTTCCCGGCACTCATATGATGAGGGTTGTCTTATTTGCCTGCGGCAAATAAGACAGTGAATGAGTAAAAGGTACAAAAAACGGCCTCGCCGGAAGGCGAAAGCCGCGGTACCACTTCCATTCGGCAGCCAAAAAGCCACCCTCAAAACGCTGTAACCGGCGAACCGGGCCAACCCTACTGGACGCAAAGCGCGGTTCAGGCGGCAGCTCCGGGATGTACTTCAACGGGAGCGGCTGCGTTCTCACACCGGGCGAACGCTCTCTGAAAACCGGCAGTCCATCTACTCTTCCCATCACGGCATAGAGGTATTATGTTCGAAATCGACCATAATGTCAAGGGCCTGACGCTTGATAAAAAAAAGATAATAATGTATAATAAAATGTCCTTGATCAGGATTTTGCGAAGGGCATGGGTTAATGTCACGGCGCATCTTGCGGGAGGGAATTATTTATGGAATGCAAGGTTAAGAATGAATACGGCACGATTTATATCGCTGAAGACGTGATGCTGAAAGTCGTCGGATACGCCGCGCTGGAATGCTACGGGATTGTCGCCATGTCCGCAAAAAAGGCGACGGACGGCATTGTGGAGTGGCTCGGGCGCGAAAATCTGACCAAGGGAGTTCAGATCCGGAACGTCGGCGACATGCTGGACGTGGACCTGTACATCATCGTTGAATACGGTATTTCCATTTCCGAAGTCTGCAAAACAATCGTTGAAACCGTACGCTACAAGCTGGAGAGCACGACGGGCGTCAAGGTCCGGAAGGTAGGCATCACGGTTGAGGGGATCAGAATCTGAAGATCGGAACTGAACCTTATCCGAAACCAGAAAGATTGACGGAGGAAATTCCTTTGATACAGTTCAAAACAATTGACGGTCTCCTTCTGCGCGATATGGTAATGGCCGGGACGGCAAACCTTGAAAAGAACAGGGAAGCCGTGGACGCGCTGAACGTTTTCCCGGTGCCGGACGGAGATACGGGGACCAATATGTCCCTGACGATGCAGAGCGCCACGCGGGAAATCAACAGCAAGGAGTTTCTGCGCGCCGACGAGGCCGCGAACGCGCTGGCCAAGGGCGCGCTGAAGGGAGCCCGCGGCAACTCCGGCGTGATCACGAGCCAGCTGCTGCGCGGCTTTGCAAAAGCCCTGAACGGGGTTGAAAAAATCACGCCGATCCAGTTTGCCGAAGCACTGATGAAAGGCTCGGAAATGGCCTACAAAGCCGTGATGAAACCGAAGGAAGGCACAATCCTCACGGTTGCGAGGGTGGTGGCAGAGGACGCGCTGAAGCAGGCAAAGAAGACGCCGGACGATTACGACCAGCTGATCAGCGTGATGCTGAAAAGCGGGGAGGCCATCCTCAAGAAGACCCCGGACATGCTGCCCGCCCTGAAACAGGCAGGCGTGGTCGACTCCGGCGGGCGCGGGCTGATGCTGATCTACCAGGGATACGCGGCGGTGCTCCGCGGGGAAGACATCAACAACGCCGACTCCATGATGGAAGACGACGTGGTGGCAGAGGAAGAAGACATCCACGACCTGACACGGGAGCTGACCTATGCCTACTGCGTCTCCTTCACGCTGACCCGGTTCCGGGATGACTGCGACGAACACGACCTGGACTCTTTCCGGAGAAGGCTGAACCGCATCGGCGACGCCGTTTCCGTGACCGGCGACCTGACAGAAGCAAAGGTTCACCTGCATACGGACAACCCGGGATTCGCGCTGGACTACGGCGTGGAGCTGGCGGAAATCACCGAAATCAAGATTGACAACATGGCGGCGATGAAACGGGAGCTGGAAGAGGCAAACCAGGCACCCGACGAAACAGCGGCCGAAGAGGAGAACACCGAAGAACCGGAGAAGCCCTACGGCTTTGTGACGGTATCGCTGGGAGCCGGTTTCTCCAAATTCTTCCAGGACCTGAACGTGGACCAGATCGTTGAAGGCGGACAGACGATGAATCCCTCGGTGGACGACCTGCTGAACGCGATCAACCACGTGAACGCGCAATGCGTATTCATCCTGCCCAACAACGGCAACGTGATCTTCGCCGCCAACCAGGCAGCGGAGCTGAGCAAGAAGAACGTGAAGGTCATCCCCACGAAGAATGTGGCGATGGGCATCGCGGCGGCCATCGCGTTCCAGAACGAGCTGGGACCGGACGAAAACATGCAGCGCATGAACGAAGCGGCGCAGCACGTCAAGACCGCCATGGTTACCTACGCGATCCGGGACAGCGAATACAACGGAATCACCATCAAGCAGGGAGACATCATCGGCCTGCATAACGGACAGATTGAGTTTTCCGGCACATCCGTTCATGACGTGGTGCTGGAGATGATGAAAAAAATCATCACGGACGAAGACGAACTGATCACGATCTACTACGGCGCGGACATCCAGGAAAGCGACGCCAGGTCCATCACAGACGAAATTGAGAGCCAGTACGACTACTGCGACGTTGAATGCCACAACGGCGGACAGCCGCTGTACTACTATCTGATCTCGGTGGAGTGAAAGAAAAAAATGGAACTGACAGAGCTGGAGGGGATCGGCCCCGTCAGAGCAGAAACATTGCGCGCAATGGGAATTTTCTCATTGCGCGATTTGCTGTTCACGCTGCCGGTGCGCTACGACGACTATACGACCGTTTTCCCCTGCAGCACGAGACAGGAGGGAAACATCCTGGTTTCCGGAACGGTTGTTACGCCCCCGAGGCTGTCCTTTTTTCACAACCTGAAGCGCGTGACGACCACCCTACAGGACAGCAGCGGAAAGATGCCCGTATGCTGGTACAACGAACCCTGGATGATGCAGCAGATCCACGAAGGCGATCAGATCCGGCTTTTCGGGCGGCTGAACGTGAAAAACAACCGGCGGACGCTGCAGAATCCGCGGATCGTCGGGGAGAACGAGCGCCTTTGCCCGGTATACAGAGCGATCAAAGGATTGCCCGGCAAATCATTCCGCAAGCTGATCCGGCAGGCGCTGGAAAACCTCGACGACTGCTGCCCGGAAACGCTGCCGGCGGATTTCCGCCTGCGCTACAGGCTGTGCGAACTGAACTACGCGATCCGCCAGGCGCATTTTCCGGAGGACCAGGAAGCCCTGAAAACAGCCAGAAGAAGGCTGGCCTTCGAGCAGACGCTGCTGTACCTGATGTACGTATCCCTGTCCAAAACCAGGAAAGAGCGCTCCGCACCGTTGACGCTGCGGAACGGGGCAGAGGATGAATACTGGGATTCCCTTTCCTTTACGCCGACGCAGGCGCAGCGAAAGGTGCTGAACGAGATTGCGGAGGACCTGCAGAAGGACACGGCCATGAGCAGGCTGATCCAGGGCGACGTGGGCTCAGGGAAGACGGCCGTCGCCTTCGGGGCGATCTTCCTCGCGCAGAGAGCGGGATACCAGGCGGCCATGATGGCGCCGACCGAAATTCTGGCAAGACAGCATTACGAGAACGCAAAAACCGTACTGGAGCCGCTAGGGCTCCGATGCAGACTGCTGACCGGGAGCACGCGGGCCGGGGAAAGAAAGGAAATCCTGAAGGAAATCGCCGGGCAAACCTGCGACGCCGTGTTCGGGACCCACGCGCTGATCAGCAAAGACGTGGAATACTCCCGGCTGGGCCTGGCCATCACGGACGAACAGCACCGATTCGGCGTCAACCAGCGGAGCATGCTGCAGACAAAAGGCAAGGATGAGCAGCGGGCGCCCCACGTGCTGGTGATGAGCGCGACACCGATCCCGCGATCCCTGGCGCTGATCCTGTACGGAGACCTGGACATCTCGGTAATCGACGAACTTCCGCCGGGGCGGATCCCGGTCCGGACCAGGCTTGTGCCCGAAAGCAAACGCCGGGACATGTACCTTTTCCTTCGGAACCAGGTTGCGGCCGGAAGACAGGCATATATCGTGTGTCCTCTGGTGGAAGACGGCGAGGGGGACAGCGATCTGCAGAGCGCCAAATCCCTGTACGAGGAGCTGAAGCAGGCGGAGCTGCAGGGACTGCAGATCGGACTGACATGGGGCGCGCAGAAAGCGGAGGAAAAAGAAAAAACCCTGCAGGATTTCCTGGCGGGCAGATACAACGTACTGGTTTCCACGACGGTAATCGAGGTGGGGGTCAACAACCCCAACGCGACAATCATGATCATCGAAAACGCCGAGAGATACGGACTCAGCCAGCTTCATCAGCTGCGCGGGAGGGTCGGACGCGGAGCAACGGAAAGCTGGTGTTTCCTGCGATCCGACGCATCGGAGAGGCTGCGGATCCTCTGCGCGACGAACGACGGATTCGAGATTTCCCGGAAAGACCTGGAACTGCGGGGACCCGGGGACCTGACGGGCACAAGACAGGCCGGCGAGCCGGGAGGGGCAGCCCTGTTCGGGGATGTGCGGCTGCTTGACGAAGTGACCAGATGCGTAAAGGAGCTTCACCGGGATCCCGCCCTGAAGGACGCCTGCAAAAGCATTGAGGAAGCCGCACTGGCCTGCTTTGCCGGAAGCGGGCATTCCGTGGCGCTGAACTGACCTTCACGCATCCTCCATCAGCTCCACAAGAATCGCATTCTGAATATCGAAGCCACGGCGGGTGAGCTTCCAGCAATGATCCTCACAGACCAGCAGCCCCCCGGATTCCAGACTTTTCAGCTTCTCCCCGTAAACCTGGCCAAGGGAAACGCCGTGGAGCCTCTCAAAATCGGATTCGCGGACGCCTTCATTCATGCGGAGGCCGAGCATCAGGGTTTCAAAACGGGCTTCGGCGGGGGAAACCGTCACGTCCTCAGCCGGGCTGCCTTTTCCGTTCACCATGTTTTCATAGGCTGAAAACCCGGAAGGGTTTGTTCTGCGCCTGCAGACCATGCCGGATGCCCCGGACTGCAGGATCTGCATGGAAGCGGCAGAGATGCCCAGACCGACATAGGGCACCTGTTTCCAGTAACCGATATTATGGCGGCATTCATAACCGGGGAGGGCAAAATTGGACACTTCATACTGACGCAGTCCGCGGGCGGAAAGCATGGAAAGCGCCAGATCATACATCTCTCTTTCCAGATCCGGATCCGGGAGGGAGAGGCGGCCGGATTCCAGATCACGGTACAGGGGGGTATTCTCCTCCGGGATCAGCCCGTAAGCGCTGATATGAACCGGCTCAAGGGCCAGCGCCGCCTCCAGGGTTTCCTTCCAGGAGGCCAGAGACTGGCCGGGAATGCCGAACATCAGATCAAGATTCAGATTCGTGAAACCATATTCGCGGGCCAGGCGGACGGTCTCCTCCACATCAGAATAGGAATGAATTCTGCCCAGAAGGGTCAGGAGCTCCGGCTGAAAGGCCTGCATCCCCAGGGACAGCCGGTTGACGCCGGCGTTTCGGGCAGCCTCGATCCAGGACCGGGTAACGGTTCCCGGATTTGCTTCGACCGTAAACTCCTGCACCGCCACAGAGGGAAGGGACGAAAACAGGGAGGAGGCAAGCAACGAAAGCAGATCCGGCGGGAGAAGGGAAGGGGTGCCGCCCCCGATGAAGACCGTATGAACCGGCCCGGTGAATTCCCGGATTCTGTTTTCAGCTTCCTTCAGGAGCAGGCGGACGTATGCTTCTGCCTGAGCTTCCTGCCCGGGGAAGGAAACAAAAGAACAGTAACGGCACTTTTGCCGGCAGAAGGGGATATGAACGTAGAGCAGCATGGATTCTCCTTCAGCGTCAGGCCGGACCGGGCCTGCTCCATGGCAAGATTGAGGACCGCGATATCCCGGAAAACGGCATAGCGGACAGTATAGGCCGTTCCGCCGCGAAGGGAATAAAGATAACAGATACAGAGCGAAGAATGATCAACCATATATCGGTTGCGGGTCTGCATACAGCCGTGATAATACACCGGGGAAAGGACGACGGTTTCATCCGCGCGATCCCGGATGGACCGATAGACAGAACGGTCTTTTTCCGGCCAGCGCGACGCCTGATCTTCGCAGGGAAGGACCAGAACCAGCCTGGCATCCGGGTGAGAAACGCGAAACTTCAGCACCTCAAGGGCGGCGAGCGTATCAAACCCCAGGGCGCCGCCGCACATGAACCTTCTGTAACCCTTATCATAGGCGCCGGCAATCGCACAGGCAAGGGACGCCGAAACGGAAGGCAGCTTTTCGGGCAGAAGACGGCGATGGCCGGTAAAACAAGCGGTTTCGGTGATCATGAATCCATCTTCAGCACAGCCAGGAACGCTTCGCTCGGAACCTGAACCGTGCCGAACTGGCGCATGCGTTTTTTACCTTCCTTCTGCTTTTCAAGCAGTTTCTTCTTTCGGGTAATATCCCCGCCGTAACACTTGGCCAGGACGTCCTTCCGCATGGCCTTGACCGTTTCGCGGGCAATGACTTTGCCGCCGATGGCGGCCTGAATCGGAATCTCAAACATCTGGCGCGGGATGACATCCTTCAGCTTCTCGGCAATGCTGCGCCCGCGGGCGTAAGCCTTCTCCCGATGAACGATAATCGAGAAGGCATCGCAGATATCGCCGTTGAGCAGAATATCCATTTTCACCAGATCACTGGGCCGGTAATCCTTCAGCTCATAATCAAAGGAAGCGTAGCCGCGGCTCCGGCTCTTGATCTGATCAAAGAAATCATAAATAATTTCATTCAGCGGCATGTCATAATTCAACTTCACCCGCGCGCCTTCATACTGCATATCAATAAAAATGCCGCGCTTATCCTGGCAGAGCTCCATGAGGGTTCCCACATATTCCTGAGGCGTATAAATCGTTGCATGGACAAAGGGCTCCTCCATGGAGGCGATTTCGCCGACAGGGGGCAGGTTGGTCGGGTTATCAATCATGAGCTCGGTACCGTTGGTTTTGGTGACCTTATAAATAACGCTGGGCGCGGTGGTAACCAGATTAAGGTCAAACTCCCTTTCCAGCCTGGTGGTCATAATATCCATATGCAGCAGACCGAGGAAGCCGCAGCGGAAACCGTAACCGAGGGCCACCGAGGTTTCCGGCTCAAAGGAGAGGGAAGCATCGTTCATGCGGAGCTTTTCCAGGGCATCCTTCAGGGCCGGGTAATCCGCCCCGTCGGCAGGATAAATACCGCAGTACACCATGGGCGTGACATGGCGATAACCGGGCAGGGGAGCCGAAGCGGGACGCAGGGCGTCGGTAATCGTATCGCCGACCCGCGTATCGCGGACATCCTTGATGGAGGCGGATACGTAGCCCACATCACCGGCCTTCAGCTCATCACAGGGTTTATAACCCGGATCAAAAATGCCGACTTCCACGACATCAAACTCGCTCCCGGTCGCCATCAGCCTCATCTTCATCCCGGCGCGGATGGTTCCTTCCTTCACGCGGATGAAGCAGATCGCGCCGCGATAATTATCATAAAAAGCATCAAAAATCAGGGCCTGCAGAGGCGCTTCCGGATCGCCTTCCGGGGCCGGAATATGCTGGACAACGGCTTCCAGGACGTCCTCGATATTCAGGCCGGTTTTGGCCGAAATACAGGGCGCGAAACTGGCATCAAGGCCGATGACGTCCTCGATTTCCCGGCGCACTTCCTCAGGCCGGGCGGAAGGCAGGTCAATCTTATTGATCACGGGAATGGTTTCAAGATTATGCTCCAGGGCCATATAGACGTTTGCCAGGGTCTGGGCTTCGATGCCCTGCGTGGCATCAACGACCAGAAGCGCGCCTTCGCAGGCGGCAAGGGCGCGGCTGACCTCATAGGTAAAGTCAACATGACCGGGGGTATCGATCAGATTTAGGGTATAATCCTGGCCGTCCCTGGCGCGATAGGTCATATGAACGGCTTTGCTTTTGATCGTGATGCCCCGTTCCCGCTCAAGCTCCATGCTGTCCAAAATCTGGTCGACCATTTCACGGCGCTCAAAGACCCCGGTTTTCTCGAGAATCCGGTCCGCCAGGGTGCTCTTGCCATGATCAATATGGGCTACGATGCAGAAATTGCGGATTCTGCTCATTTTGTCACTCATGAAACCCTCCGACTATTTTGAATGCTTTCCGAGCTTATTCTCCGTCCCATTCAGCAATCTGCCGATATTGGCATGATGACGGATGACGCACATAATCATCAGGGCGCAGGCCCAGAGAATGATCCACAGATTCCCGTTACTGAAAAAGACCGAAGCGACGGCAAAGGAAACAACCATGAAAAGGCTGCCCAGCGAAATATAACGGAAAACGGCGATCAGCGCAACCGTACCGGCAACGCAGAAAAGGGCAGGGATCGGAAAACAGTAGAGCATTACGCCGACCGTCGTCGCGACACCCTTTCCGCCCTTGAAACCGAAGAAGACAGGCCAGTTATGGCCGACAACGCAGCACAGCCCGGCCGGCAGCGCCGCCATATGATCCCCGGTAAGCAGCTCGGCAATCAGGCAGGCGAAAACGCCTTTGAGCGCATCGGCAAAGAAGGTGATCAGGCCGTACTTCCATCCCATGGTCCGCTGCACATTGCTGGCCCCGGTGTTTTTGCTGCCAACGGTGCGAAGATCGGGCCCCTTGGCGAGCTTCGACACAAGGATTCCCGAGGAAACGGACCCCAGAAGATAGGCGAGCACGCAGGATACGATCAACAAGGGAGTATTATTCATGGCAGATCAGTCCTCCTTTTTCTTTTCCCGGAGAATGAAACGGATCGGCGTCCCGGTAAAATCAAACGATTTACGGAAATAGTTTTCAAGATACCGCTGATAGGAAAACTGCATCAGTTTTTCCTCATTTACGAACAGGACAAACGTCGGCGGCCGCACGCCCCCCTGGGTGGCGTAGTAGATCTTCAGCCGTTTACCGCCCTGCATCGGGGGCTGCAGA
>JAEEGL010937836.1_pt1 | contig 11979 bp, 13 predicted proteins | sample 9134231 | NCBI WGS metagenome assembly JAEEGL01 (sample SAMN16246548, study PRJNA631951) | gut metagenome | biome: gut microbiome; feature: rumen; material: fiber-attached | host: Bos | place: Iran: Karaj | collected 2018-10
CTTGTAATATCTGTACTAGTAATCCCTGCTAAATAACCACGCTGAGTAGTAACAACACGAGCGCTTTTATTTGAATTTTCCGTATTCCAATACTCATTTTCACCATCAATTAACTCTTTAATTGACATATCTGTTGTATTACTTTTACGAACTAATTCTCTACGATATCGATAGGTAATATACTCTTTAGCTAAATGATACTTACCCTGGCTCATTAATCTTTCTTCAATAATATCTTGAATATCCTCAACAAGTATTCTTTTCTTTTTTAATCCTTCAATATATTTAATAATATTTCTTATTTGTACATCACTTGCTTGTTCTTCTTCTGCTACATCACGATTAGCACCTTTTATAGCATTAAATATTTTATCAGGACAATAATCAGTTATTGTACCATCTCTTTTTATTACTTTCATACTTCTCTCCTATCATCAACATACTACTATCATATCACTTATTGATAAAAAAAAACTGTTGCAAATGCAACAGTTTATGTTTTTCTTTTTTTAATTTTTTTTAAACTTAATAATATCAACAAAATATCTTTTTTTTACTTAACAATTTGTTGACACTTAACTATAGTAGTCTTCTAATTGACCATTATTATATTTCATAAGAGAATCTCCATTACCAGGAATAACAGCAGCTAAATTACCATCATAAATAAATAATTCAATGTCATCAACAGAAGTTGCTTTTGCATAACCAAATACACCAGCATTCTCATTATATTTGTCAACGATTACTTTTTCATTTGCATTAAACATTTTAACTATTTCGGCATTACTCATAACTTTTTTAGTCGTTTTATCAATGACATATCCAGTATAGTAATTATATCCACCAGCACATTCAGTATATGCCTTTTTAACAACCACAATTGACAAATAGTTATCTTTTTCAAAAACTTTATAAGTATCATAGTAAATATGACTAGAACCATAGTATTTATTGCCACTCTTTATGGCAACACAATCATTAGCTTTGTTAAATTCACTTCTTAAATTCGTATTGTAATCTTCCTTATATTGATTAGCAATTTTCTGATTAATATTCTTTACTTCTGCACTATCAATATCAATAACTGGGTAAGCAAAAGATATTTCAATGTCTCTAGGTACCAAATTATCTTCTAAGCCAGGTGTCATACCATATATATTAAATTTCTCACCATCTTCAATATGATATAATTTATCACTATTACTTGATGTATTATTTACCTGATTATTATTGCATACTGCCCAACCACTATCAAATAAATCACTTACTTTCATTGTCTCAATTACTACAGGACTACTAAATTTTTTATTGCCAAGGTATGTAAATTTTTCAGTTATACCTACTTCATCAGTCTTTACTCTATCACATACCGAACTACTATCCTGCGTATTATAGTTATAAGACCACGTATAAATATCTTTTCCTTTTATTTCCTTAATAAAAATATTGTAATATTTTGGATTTATCAAAGTATTTAAGTTTTCGTATTTTCCTATTGCTCCAACTACATTTGCCTTTTCATCAACAAAAAAATGCTGGCAGATTGACGAACAATCACTAATTAATAATAAATCACCTAATTCATATATATAATCTTCTTGTAAATTACTAAAATCAATCCCACTTACCTTCTTTCCATTAACATATAAATTATTTTCTTTAATATCTACATTCATATTAGATATTTTTTGAGTGTTATTATCAACTGGTACATTATCATTACCTTGTGGTTCCAATTTCTTATCATTAAAGAATACTAAGTATATAACTGCTGCGATTAATAAAACTATTACAACACATAATAATGCAATTACTAATTTTGATCTTTTTTCTTTTTCCATAAATTCACCTTCTATCTATAGAATAAAACACAAAAATAAATTATGCAATAATAATGCCAAGCCAATATGTCAAATTATGTCAAAAATAAAGACTTTCATCTTTATTCCCAATCTAAATCATCACTATCTTTCTCTTGTTTTGGACGTTTGCTATTAGCTAATGGTTTAGCTTCTTTATCATCACTTATTTTACCTTCTACTGGTACATTGGATGGTGTACAAAGAAATATTCCTCCACCTAGTTTTTGAAGTCCACCTTCAATGGCATAAAGAGTTCCTGATAAGAAATCAACAATTCTTTTGGCTTGATCAGGTGTTACTCTTTTTAAATTAACAATAACAGCATTATTATTCTTTAAATAATCAGATATTTGTTGACTTTCAGAATAAGCACGTGGTTCAAATAAAATCATTTTATTTCCTTCACCACTAACTTCTTTTAAACTATTTAAACCATCTTTATCATATATTTCTTCATCATTATTTTCATCGTCATTACCACCAAAAAGGCTTTTTTTCAACTTCTCGATTCCCATATTCACTCTCCTATATTAACAACATAATTGTAAATTATTTAATTTAAAATGTCAACATGAATTCATGAAAATTCAATAATAATATAAATAAAAAAATTGTAAAGCATTACAATTTTTTAAATAGTTTCAATTAGTAAACTTTCTATCTTATTAAGAACTTCTTCTCGACCTTTTTTTGTTAGACTAGAAAATTCAATATAATCATCACCTTCACAAAGATCAATTACTTCCTTAATTGTTTTTAAATTTTTATCATGTTTACTACCACCAACTTTATCACATTTATTTAAAATTAATGTTACCGGTATATCATAATATTTTAAAAATTGATACATCAATATATCATCATCTGTTGGCTTAATACGAAAATCAACAATCATAAAAACTCTTTTTAATTCTTTACGATTTTCTAAATATTCTTCAATCATCATGCCCATTTTCTTCTGCATTTCTCTATTAACAGATGCATAGCCATATCCAGGGACATCAACAATATAAAAACCATTATTAGCAAGATAAAAATTAATTGTTTGGGTTTTACCAGGAGTTGCTGAAGTTCTTGCTAAATTCTTTTGACCAAGAACCGTGTTAATAAAACTACTTTTACCTACATTACTACGACCTACCAATAAAAATTCCGGTAATTCATCAGTAGGATATTGACTAATTCTTGTTGCCAATATCTTTAAAAAAGCATTATTAATCTTCACTAATATCCCTCTTTCTATCATTTAAATATTTTTTACATAATTCATCTAATTCATTAATAAGTTGATCTATTTCTTCCATATCTTTTATCTTAGCACCACATGCATAATTATGTCCACCACCATGATATTTTTCAGCGGTTGTATTAATAATTGGTCCACGTGATCGAATAGATATACGAAAATTTTCATTTTTAACGTCTTCCGTAACAAAAATCCATACTAATACTTCATCAATGTAGTTAAAATCACCTATCATATTTCCAGGTGCAGCAGCATCAGTTTTGTATTCATTTAAAATTTGATCACTTATTTTAATAAAACCTACACCATTTTCTGTTACTTGCATGTTAGTACCAATAAAACCTTCTAATCTTACTTCTGAAAGTGGTCTTGCATATAACGGCTCATATAATTTATTAATATCAAGATGGTATTTATCTATTAAATCGCCTACTAAATAAAAGGTTTTACTCGTCGAATTATTAAACATAAAACGGTTAGTATCCGAAATTATTCCCCAGAATATCTCTTCAACTATTTGTTCATCAATTAATAATGGTGTAGCATTAATAAGTTCTAGAACAATTTGACTTGCACTAGAAGCATCACGATCAATATATTCAAGAGCATTTTCACCAAACTTTTCAATAAAAGGATGATGATCAATTTTAATAATATCTGTAAATTTAGTAATATCGTCTACTCCATCAATTCTTCTTATATCAGGAGTATCACATACTATTAATAAAGTATTATCACCTATTTCTTCTTGTTTATCAAACTTTCCAAAATAGGAAAAACGATTACTTCCTGTTCCTAACAATCTCACATGTTTATTAGGAAAAGTTAACAAGATACTATTTTTAAGTGCACATGTTGACCCCATAGCATCAGGGTCAACCCCAATATGTCTAGCGATACAAATATTATCATATTTTTCAATCATTTTATAAATATCTAAAAACATAATAATACCTATTTAACTAAATTAAAGGCATCTCTTGCAATCATTATTTCTTCATCTGTAGGAACAACATAACATGGTACTTTTGAATCTGGTGTTGTTACTAATACTTCTTCTCCACGACAATTATTAGCTTCATAATCAGGGATAACACCAAGAACCTTTAATCCTTCCATTATATCAATTCTTGTACGGATAGAATTTTCACCTACACCTGCTGAAAAAGCAATAGCATCTACTCCACCCATTTCAAAATAATACATAGCAATATAGTCAATTATTTTTTGAACATACATTTTTTGGGCTAATACACAACGTTCATTACCTTTATTAATACCCTCTTCAATATCTCTTGAATCATTTGAAACTCCAGAAATACCTAAAAGCCCACTTTTCTTATTTAAAATAGTATCCATCTCTTTTGGTGAAATATTGGCTTTTTGCATCATATATGTAAGAATTGAAGTATCAACATCACCACAACGTGTTCCCATAATAAGTCCAGCATTAGGAGTAAGCCCCATTGAAGTATCAATACAAATACCATCCATAATAGCTGAAATACTTGCTCCACTACCAATATGGCATGTAATAAGTTTTGTATTAGTACGTCCTAAAAGAGCATTTAAACGAGATGCAATATATTTATGACTTGTACCATGAGCCCCATATTTTCTTACTTTGTAATCAGTATACCACTCGTAAGGTACAGCATACATAAAGTTTACTGGCTCAATAGTTTGATGAAATGCTGTATCAAAAGTTACTGTTTCAAGTGCACTTGGAATAACTTCTTTAGCAGCATTAATACCAGTTATTGCTGCAGCATTATGAAGTGGTGCAAGTGTTGCAAGTTCTCTTATTTTTTCTACTGCATCATCATCAGCTTCTACTGTTTTATCAAAATAATCTCCACCTTGAACAATACGATGACCAATAGCCTTTATTTCATCTAATTTACGAATTATTTTATTTTTCTTTAATTCATCAACAAGAATTTCAAAAGCCACTTTATGATCAGGTAATTCTACTTCTTTACTATATTTCTCTCCGTTTAATTTAATAGTATAACTAGACATTTTTTCACCAATTCTTTCAAAAAGTCCAGAAATTAAAACATCTTCTTCAGGCATTTCATACATTTTAAACTTTAATGATGAACTACCACAATTTACTGCTAATATTTTCATATATAAAATCTCCTCTTCATTACAGATATTATACTATATCTTTTAAATAAATGGAAGAAAAATAAAAAAAATGCTAAATATTATAGCATTTTATTTTTTTATATCACCAGCATCATCAAAAAAATTTCTTTTATTAAATCCTGCCGTAAGAAATCTTATAAATGCTTTCGCATTAGTTAGCCAATTTATCTTAACATTATTTTTTGTATTACTAACCATTTTATCAACCAAATATTTTCCAACTGTTTCAGGAGTATCACCTAAAATATTGTAAACTTTTTTAGTCTTTTCAGAAAGTTTTATGGCATCATTACCTAAAGAATGTGTCGTGAACTTTGTTATCATAATTCCTGGACTTAATTTACCAATTATTACACCTGTTTCTTTTTCTTTTGATTCTAATGCCAAGCTTTCTGTAAAATATGTTACTGCCCTTTTACTAGTTCCATACATATTAAGACCTAACATATGAGCATCATTACTACCATATCCTTCAACGTTATAAATGGCACCACTTTTATTTTTTTCATTTCACGCATAGCAACAAGAGAACCATTTATAGTTCCTTTTAAATCAACATCAATTAAAGTATTTATTTCTTTTTCATTTAATTCCCATATGGCTTTTTGAGGTTGATTAACCCCAGCATTATTAATCCAAATATCCACTTTTTGAAATTTTTGAACGGCATAATGCATTAAATCTTCCACATCACTTAATTTAGATACATCACATACTTTATAAGAAACTAATCCACTTGATTTAATTTCTTCTAACTTCTTTTCAGCATTTATCAAATTTTCTTCATTTAAATCACTAATCATAACATTAAAATTATATTCTCTAAAAAACTTTGCCATACATAAACCAAGTCCCCTAGCACTTCCCGTTATAACAACTGTTTTCATACATCCTCCATTATTGTTATTATAGCAAATTATTATATTATTTCCAATAATTACCCTGTAAATATATTTATAAAATCAAAAACAGTCATTGACTGTTTTCATTTTACCAATATAAATTGATAATATCTCCCTATTGCAATTAAAATTAACAAAGATATATTAATTATTAATAAAAGTGCAATATGCTTTCTTCTTTCCTGAACAAGATTAGCAATAAATTCACGAATTAAAGCATTAGTATAGAAATACCACTTTGTTTTACTACCAATTCCTTCACATTCTATCCCTTGATTATTTGCAATAACACCACTTCTAAATACATGATAGTTCGTTGTGGCAAAACTTATTTTGGCATCTTTATTAATCTTATCAATTTTTTCTTTAGAAAATTTCATATTTTCAATGGTACTCGTTGATTTATCTTCTATAATTATTTGTTTTTCATTAATACCTTTTTCAATTAAATAATTTTTAATAGCAAGAGCCTCTGCGATTACTTCATCATTTCCTTTACCACCAGATGGTATATAGTATATTTTCTTTTTTGATATCTCATATTGCTTATTTCCAAAATCAATTGCGCGATCAACGCGCCCTTTTAAAAGTGGGGTTAAACTACCATCATTTTTTATTTGCGATCCTAAAATAATAATAAAGTCTTTATCATATTTAGGAATATGTTTCGCTGCACGCATATTACAATATAAAGTAGCTATAATTAAAGTGTAAAAATATGATAATGTTGCATTAATACAAATATCTAAAGTATACTTTATAAATTGTTTTTCTGTACCAATTAATAGTTTTGATATAACATAATATACTGCTTGACTACCTCCTAATCCTAAAAGAGCAAAAGCACTTAATATTATTCCTAGTAATCTTCTTGGATTAAATCCTTCTTTTTTTATCAAAACAAAATTTGTAATAACACCATATATTGACAAAATAATAATACAAGGTAATGTTAACATTGCAAAATAAGAAAAGGATTTTAAGGTATTATTATAAATATCAACTATACTAAGAACATTCCAATTACTAATTAATAAATTAATCTGTCTCATAATATTAACATTAATAAATATTAGCAAGCCAAGATTCATAATAATATCATATGAATACATTCTTTTTTCATATTGATGCTTAATATAAAAAGTACAGCCAATTGATATACGAATCAAAAAAAATATTAAAATAATCTGAATTGCCTTGGATAAATCAACATTATTTGACATATTTGTTTTAGATAAAATAATGATGGTTAAAGCAATAAAAAGTAAAGTAACTATTAAATAAATTATTCCTCTTTTCTTCATAACATCTTTTCCTTAATTAATATTTATAATTATAATGTTGATGCAAAATCAATAGCCAGTAAACCAATCTTTTCTTTATCACTTAATTTTTCATTATGCCCAAGTGATCTTCTATCCCACTTTGCTGCATCTAAATTATCAGCAGCATAGAAAAATTGAAAAATATCTTTCTGACGAAATTTAGCCAAAGCTCTTAATGCCGAACACTCCATATCCACGCAGATACAACCTTCATTTTTTCTTTCTAATACTTTTTTTCTTGTTTCACGGTAAATTGCATCCGTTGTCCAAACTTTTCCCTCGGCATATGAATAATTATGTTTATCCAAAATCTTTTTGAATTCATCGATATATTTAGGATTAACCTCTATCTCTCTTGATGGCTTAATATAATGATAACTAGTTCCTTCATCGCGTACTGCCTTATTTGGAATAATAATCGCTAAATCAGCAATACTCTTATCAAGTACCCCACAAGTTCCAAAAACCACTATTTTTTCTAAACCATTAACAAATAATTCTTCATACTGAACAACTGCTGCAGGAGCACCAAGTCTGGTAACAAATAAAGCAATTTCTTTATCATGATATTTTATTTTATAAATTGGTAATTTCCCATTACAATTATCAGATGTAGAAATTTCTTCACCATGAAATTTTATAACTAATTGATCCATCAATTTTTTTGAAAAACAAGATACCCCTATCTTAGGAAATCCTTCTATTATATTTGCAACCTCAAAAGGATCAAAAGTTGCTGTTTCAGTTTCATCAAATTCTTCTAAAACCATATTTATCTCCCAATAAAATTATAACATAGTTTTTATTCTTTCTCCAAATATTTTTGTACCTATTCTAACAATATCTGATCCTTCTTCAAGTGCAATTAAATAATCACTACTCATCCCCATAGATAATAATTCTAATTGATACTTATTCTTTAGTTTTTTCATCTTTTTGAATGCATCGCGTATTAAATTAATATCCTCGGTATGTGGTGCTATGGCCATTAATCCTAATAAATTTACATTAGATAATGTTTGCGCTTTTTTAATTAAAAAATCCAAATCACTAACAGAACATCCTGTTTTATTAATATCATTAGCAATATTTACTTCAATCAAAATATTAACTACTTTATTATTGATTATTGCTTCTTTATTTATTTTTTCCACTAACTTAATTGAATCTACTGATTCTATTAAATAAATATTTCTCTTAACAATATCTTTTACTTTATTAGTTTGTAAATGTCCTATCATATGCCACTTAATATCTTTGGGTAATAAATCCATTTTATTAATTAATTCCTGAACATAATTTTCGCCAAAATCTCTTATTCCTAGTTCATAAACTTTAAGTATTTCTTCATTACTTTTCATTTTAGAAACTGCTAATAAGGTTTTATTACCTACTTCTTTTCTTAATTGAGTAATTACCTTATTTAATTCATTATTCACTACCAACTCACCATGTTAATTATATCATAATTATTTATTTTTTTATTAAAGTCTTAGATAAATCAATATAAGGAAATATACGATCATTACCATCACCTGTAGGATCTTTTTGAAATGAATAATTGCCATTTATTTGATTAAAATCAAGTATTCCAAAAATATTTCTGAAAAGAGCATTCGAATTAGAGACATCTAATTCCGGTATATTCATAATTAATTCAATATATTTATTAATAAACTTTTGTTTTTCGTCATCATTAAATTCTGGAATAATAATTCTTTCACCATTAATTCTTTTTATTTTATCTTCTTTTTGAATACGTATAGCCATGCTTTCAAAACTTTCATTGGCTTTTTGTTCAAAATAGCGCATAGCATTGGTACGATATCCTATATATTTATCACCAATATTCAAGTAGTTTAATAAAAGAATTCTAACCATTTCACTAGCAACACGTTTATTTCTAAAATCACTTAATACACCAATTTCTTCTATAAATTTAATCTGTTCTAAAAATTGAACATAGCTTCGCTGATTTTCTGGTACACCATTAATCGCTACTAAAAAGCCAATAATAGTATCTTTGTATTTAGATGATAAGATAAGAGCTTGATCATTCAAATAACCCATAATTTCTTTTTTAGCACTTTCTAAATCCCAACTTTCATAAAACGGAGCTCCATTAAAAACATTTTTATAAGCCTCACTACATTTTATAATTTCTTCTTTAATCCTTTTTAATTCTTCTATAGCACATTCTTTTTGTATATCTTTTTTTAACCAATTTTCATATATATTTTTCATAATAATCTCCTTCTAATTTTTATATATTTTTTTTATAAAAAATGCTATTGCGTACTTGCAATAGCATAATAGAGACTATTTATCTTTATACTAAGTACAAGCACGACAAATAGCACTTGTACCTACGATTTTTTAATGTCGTATTAACAAGTGCAGAATATTATGACTATAATGATTAAATTGTTTAACTACTTTTGTTAGCATAATAATCTCTTCCTCTCTTTTTCTTTATAGTATCATCAATTATTAGTTATGTCAATCAGTTTTATTATATTTCCTATACTCCCATAGTCATTGTTTCTGGTAGAGTACTTCCACCATCTATAACAATACCTTGGGCAGTAATGTAACTTGATTCTTCACTAGCAAGGAAAGCTGCTAATTCACCAATTTCTTCAATTTTGCCCATTCTTTTCATAGGAATAGCCTTAGCAATTCCTTCAACAACTGATTTGGGATTTTCAGGACATGATATTTTTGCCATATTATCAACCATTGGTGTTCTAATATATCCTGGCATAATAGCATTTACACGAATATCATCTTCTACTAATTCAGCGGCTAAACTCTTAGTAAATCCTAATAATGCTGATTTTGTAGTAGCATAAGCAACTTCTCCACTATCGGCAACCATTGGGCCAGTAACACTTGATAAATTGATAATTGACCCCTTTCGATTTTTCATATACGGAAGACAAGCTTTAGTCATATTCCATGTACCAATAATATTAATATCAAAGTGGTAATCTCTTTCCTCATCAGTCATATCTGCAAATTTAGCTAATTTACATACACCAGCATTATTAACTAAGACATCAATATGTCCATATTGTTCAATAACCTTTTCAACACATTCATTAACCATTTTTTTATTGCGAATATCAACTTTATACCCACTTACATTTACATTATGTAAAGATTCAACTGTCTTACTAATTTCATCAGAATAATCAAATATAACAACCTTGGCACCATATTTTAAAAATATTTTAACGATACCTAAACCATTCCCCATGGCACCACCTGTTACAATCGCTACTTTATTATTTAATTTCATCTTTCACCTTCCAATTATAGTATAACACATAGATTAATTATTATCCACTTAATCATAAATAAAAAAACTAACTAAGAGTCAGCCTTTCTACATATTTTTAATGATTGGGATTGCTTAATTTTAAAACCTTACCTGCCACTTCTTCATAAGCTTCTGCAACATCACCTAAGTCATTTCTAAATCTATCTTTATCAAGACTTTTTCCAGTTTCTTTATCAAGAATACGACATGTATCAGGAGATATTTCATCAATAACAATAATTTGTCCATTAGGTAATTTACCAAATTCAATTTTAAAATCAATAAGATCAGCATTACATTGACTAAAAAATTCTCTGACAATTAAAGCTACTTGCTCCGTAACATATTCAATATAACCTAATTCTCTTCTTGTTAAAATACCATTTGCAATAATAGCATCTTCCCCAATAATTGGATCTCCTGCAGCATCAGATTTATATGTATATTCAATAAACACTGGATCAAAAGGTATCATATTAGGTACATTATATCTTTTTACATAACTACCAGCTGCTTTAAATCTACCAATTACTTCAAGAAGAATTGGCGTTGCTCTTTTAACAATCTTTGAAGCCTCATTTGAACCAGGTCCAACATAATGTGTAGGAATTCCTCTTGACTCCAAAACACTAAAAATTGCTTTAGAAATAATATTATTAGCAATTCCCTTACCACTAATTACATCTCTTTTTGCCCCGTTACCAGCTGAAATTCTATCAGATGCTTCTAATTCAAGATATTCAGCATGATCAGTTAAATAAACATTGTTAGCTTTTCCTTTATGTAAAAGTTCCCCTCTTTTAATTGTATCCGTATCCATTTTTACCTCCTAAATACAACCATGTACTTTACAATATAAGTATATCACTGTTAATTATCTAAATCAATTTATAAAAAAAGAACTTTTTTCAAGTTTTTTCATTCACTTTTGGTGAAACATTTTGGATGAAAAGCAAGCAATTTTATGTCCACGTATAAATATATATAAAAGTTTATTAACTACTGTTGTATTATTGATATTATTATGTATTAATGTCTTTAGGAATATCTAGTTATATAGGTACTATTCCCTTCTCTTTTGTAAAAATTGAAGGGAAGTGAAAGTGTGAGAAAAACAGAGAAATATCTTTGTACTATCATATTACTCCTTATTATTGTGATTTTA
>JAEEGL011887970.1_pt1 | contig 11979 bp, 11 predicted proteins | sample 9134231 | NCBI WGS metagenome assembly JAEEGL01 (sample SAMN16246548, study PRJNA631951) | gut metagenome | biome: gut microbiome; feature: rumen; material: fiber-attached | host: Bos | place: Iran: Karaj | collected 2018-10
CCAGCCGCCCGTGCGAGACGACGCTCCCGACGAGCGGGTAGGTGAGGGACATCGAGGCCCCCTGCAGCGCCATCGGGATGAAGAAGGCGAGCATTTTGCGCAGAGAATTCATGGAATTAGACTTTGGTGGGCTGGCTGTGTCCCGCGCCAGGATCGTGCAGCCGGGTTGCCGTACCGTCCGCCGCCGCACGGGCGCGTGGGGCCGGAAGTTCGCGGATGGCGCCCGCGACCTCCGCGGCCGTGATGGACTCGAGACAGGCGTGGTCGCCGCGCGGGCAGCGGTGCTTCAGGCAGGGCTGGCAGGGCAGGTCGCGCTTGATGATTCGGTGCCCTTCGCCGTAGGGGCCCGTCCAGTCGGGGCGCGTGGGGCCGAAGAGGACGAGGCAGCGCGTGCCGACGGCCGCCGCCATGTGGACGGGACCGGTGTCGTTGGCGACGAGAAGGTCGCACTTCGCGAGCAAGGCGAGCGACTCCGCGATTGACGTGCGGCCGCAGAGGTTGAGGATGCGGTTCGCGTCGTTCGCGCCGGCTGCGGAGACAATGGCATCGCCGACGGAAATGTCGGCCCTGCCTCCCACGACGAGGATGCGGAGCGCCGGATCGCGGGCGAGAAGAAATCCCGCCAGTTCGCCGTAGCGGGCGACGGGCCAGTCCTTCGAAGGCCAGCGCGAAACAGGCGCGAAGGCGATCGTCCGAACGCCGTCGGGGAAGTCGGGCAGATCCGGGTTCGGCGGCCCCTCCGCGGGACGGAGCTCGGCGCGATGGGACTTGGCCGGCCGTTCAAGCCCGAGGTAGTCGAGCGTGTCGAAGGCCTGCTCGACGGCGTGGCGCGTGCGGCTTAGCCTGCCTGCACGCTCGCGGAAGAAGAATGCCGACCCCTCGCGCGCATACGACGGCGCAATGCGGCGCTTCGCCCGCGCGAGCCGCGCGACAAGGCCGCTTTTAAAGAGGCCGTGAAGATCGACGACGAGGTCGTATTCCGTGGCGCGTAGGTCGCGCACGGCGGCGCGAAGGCCGCGCAGGACATGGTGGCGCGGGAAAGTCAGGACCTTGTCGACGTCGGCGAAGCAGCGGACGAGCGGGGCGAATTCGGGGTGCACGACCCAGTCGACCTCCGCGTTCAACTGCGTACGCAGCTCATGGACCGTCGGCAGGACATGGAGAATGTCGCCGAGCGAACTCAGTTTGACGACCAGTATCCGCATGGCCCTTTTCCAGTTGTGCCTAGTGTGCCGGCCATAAATTCCATCCTCGTTGCACAGGGTTGGTTTCGTCAGGCGAGGACGAGGCGCGCTTGTCCGTGATGAACGGCAAGGATGAAGTCTGGCGGAATCAGGACACGCAGACGGGTCGGGACTTTTCGGACGGGCTCTGGCATCCGTTATTATTTATCCGTCTCCGGCGTCCGTTACTGTTGGCTGTTCGTTTCGGCGAGCGCCGAAACGAACAGCGCCTTGATGGTGTGCATGCGGTTCTCGGCCTCGTCGAAGACCTTGGAGATGGGCGATTCGAAGATGTCGTCCGTGACCTCCAGCGCGCCCGTCTCCTTCGAGACTTCGGTGTTCGCGTCGTGGAAGGCCGGAAGGCAGTGGAGGAAGATCGTGCCGCCCGATGGATTTCCGGCCGCCGCGTCGTCGACGAGCCGCGCGTTGACCTGGTAGGGACGGAGCAGGCGCAGGCGTTCGGTCTTTTTCGCCTCCTCGCCCATGGAGACCCAGACGTCGGTGTAGAGGACGTTCGCGCCGCGGACGCCGATGTGCGGGTCGTTGAAGACCTCGACGGTCGAACCGTAGCGCGCGGCGATTCCGCGGGCCTCGGCCACGAGAGCCGCTTCGGGCGCGAGCTCGGCCGGCGTGCAGTTCGCGAAGTGGACGCCCGCCTTGGCGCAGCCCATCATGAGCGAGTTCGCGACATTGTTGCGGCCATCGCCGACATAGGCGACCTTGAGTCCCGTCAGGTGGCCGAAGTGCTCCTTCATCGTCATGAGGTCGGCGAGGATCTGCGTCGGATGGCTTTCGTCCGTGAGGCCGTTCCACACGGGGACGCCGGAGAGGCGCGCGAGGTCGTCGACGGTCTTTTGCGCGAACCCGCGGAAAAGGATGCCGTCGAAGAGTCGGCCGAGTACGCGGGCGGTGTCGGCCACCGACTCCTTTGCGCCGAGGTGGATGTCGCCGCGTGTCAGATACTCGGTGTCGCCCCCCTCGTCGCGGGCGGCGACGGCGCAGGAGTTGCGGGTGCGGGTCGAACTCTTCTCGAAGACGAGGGCGATGTGGCGCCGGCGGAGGAGGTCGCCGCGTACGCCGGCGCGCTTGCGGGCCTTGAGCGCGATGGCGAGATCGACGAGTTCCAGCATCTCGGCGTCGGTGAAGCTGCGGATGTTGAGAAGCGAACGGCCCTTGAGGGTCTTGTTCCACGAAATGTTCATGCAACCATTATCGCAAATCGCACGGCCGGCCGCAAGCGGGCCGAATGCCAGGATCCGCGAAGTGCCGGGAAGCGGCACCCCCTGCAAGGAGGGTGCCGCCGTCTTCAGCCCAAAGGACGCCTTGGCGGCCCGCCGCGACGGCGGCTTCCGTGGTTCGGCGCGCCAGCTCCGGAACAGCGGGAATATTCTGGCAGCCAGCACTTCGCCGACCCCTTGCACCGGCCCGATTTTGGTGCTTGCCCCAGGCGCCCTGAATTTACTAATATGGACTTTGGCGATATTCCATGCGCACTTTCGAGAACCATCTTTCCCTGTTCGACAGCCAGTTGTCCGGCGGCCTTCCCCGTTTCGCCCATTCACCTGCCAGGAGTCCTTGATGAACGCCACGCTCTATGTGACTGCAAAGGAGGCGGATTCGCGCCTCGTTCCATCCCCTGTCGAATTCCACTCCGAGGAAGACGAGGGCGAATACCCCTTCCCCGTCAGCACTCCGGGGGTCTTTGCAGATCCCGGCATCCGCTTTCAGAACATCGACGGCATCGGCGGCGCGATGACCGACGCCGCCGCCTGGACGCTGATGCAGATGCCATCCGGGATGCGTGCGGAAGTGATGCGGGCGATTTTCGCACCTGCCCCGGGCGGCGGGACTTCCCTTGTCCGCGTTCCGATGAACAGCTGCGACTTCGCCCGCCGCGTCTACTCCTGCTGCGACACGCCGGGCGACTACGGACTCAAGACCTTCAACGTCGACTACGATCGCGAATGCATGATTCCGATGCTGAAGGAGGCCTTTTTGCTCCGCCCCGACCTCAAGGTGCTCGTCTCTCCGTGGAGTCCGCCCGCCTGGATGAAGACGAACCAGGACATGTGCCACGGCGGCCGCCTCCTCCCGGAGTGCCGCAGGACATGGGCCGAGTTCTTCTGCAAGTTCATCGAAGCCTACGAGGCCGAGGGCATCCCAATCTGGGGCGTCACGGTGAACAACGAGATGCAAGGCGCGATGGCCTGGGACTCGATGCGCGTCTCTCCCGAGGAGGAGCGCGACTTCATCCGCGACCATCTCGGTCCCGCGTTCGAGCGCCACGGACTCTTCCCGCGCGTCAGGATACTCGCGTTCGACCACAACCGCGATTTCGCGTGGGCGTGGGCCCGGCCGCTCTACGCCGACCCCGCCGCCTCGCGCTACGTCCACGGCACGGCCTATCACTGGTACGGACAGAACTGCTACGACAACATCATGCTGCTTCACGACGCCTACCCCGAAAAGCGCCTCTACATGACGGAGGGTTGCAACGGCGGCAACAACTACCACGATCCGGAATGGGGCGATGCCGACGTCCGCGATCCCGACGGGATCTTCACCCACGAAGAGGTCTGGGAGGGCGGCGAACGCTATGCCCGCAACATGATCAAGGATTTCAACCGCCACTGTTCGGGCTGGTTCGACTGGAACTTCGTCGTGAACGAACTTGGCGGGCCGCGCCACCTCCGCAACGGTTGCGGCGCCCAGTTCATCTACGACACGAAGACGGGCGTCCTCCGCGAACAGGTCTGCCACGCGTTCATCCGCCACTTCTCGCAGTTCCTCGCGCCAGACGCGCACCGCATCCTCGCCGCCCCGACGAGCAACGCGATCGAGACAACCGCCTTCCGCAATTCCGACGGTTCCCTCGCGATCGTCCTGCTCAACGAGACGGAGCAGCCCTTCGAGAAGCTCCGCATCCGTCTTCCCGGCTGCCACGCCGAGTTCCCCCTGCCCGCACGCACCATTGAAACACTTGTCGTGCACGAGTGTCCCGCCCGATAAATTCCAGCCTCGTTGCGCAGAATTGGTTTCGTCAGACGAGGAGAAGGAGCGCTTGTCCGCGACGAACGGCGTCGGCGCCGCATCCAGCGGACACGGAAGGGGGCCTCGCCCGGCACGGAAGAGCCCCATGGCCGGCTCGAGATCAAAGCGCTTCCACTTCTCCTCAGGCAAAATTCCGTTGGTCTTCCATGTCCCGCGAGGCGGGCTTCCGTGTCCGGCGAGGCCTTGAAACCCGAAGGGATGGCGCAGCGTCCACTTTCCATGCGCCGGCTTCGCCGCAGGAATGGAAAGGGATTCTGCATCAATCGCCGCAAGGCGGTTCCAGACAACGCCGGGTTCCGTGTTCGGCGCGGCAGCGCCCTTCATGCAGGGGTGCATTTGACGGATCCCTTGCGCACAACGGCGTCCGGCCTTGCTTTCCGTCCCCCGTTTTGGGAAAATGGAATGGTTCTTTTTGAGGCCGCCCCTATGTGAACCGCCATGCACAGCTTCGTCGAAATCCTCCGGAAAACCACCCCCTATTCCATCAGGTTCATCATCGCCCTCGCCATCCTGGCGCTGGGCTACTTCGTCGCGCGCCTGGTAAAGTCGCTGCTTAAGCGGACGGTTGTCCGCGGGAAGACCGAGGCCACGACGGGACTCTTCGTCGCAAACTTCGCCTACGCCGCCATCCTGGCCGTCGTCATCGCCGCCGCCCTCGGCGAGATGGGCGTCCAGACGGCATCGATCGTGGCCATTCTCGGCGCCGCGGGCCTGGCCATCGGACTGGCCCTCCAGGGCCTGCTCTCCAACCTCGCCTCGGGCCTTGTCCTCGTCACCCAGCGACTCTTCAGGGTGGGCGACTACATCGAAGGCGCCGACACCAGCGGAACGGTCGTTGAAATCCGCCTCTTCACCACGGTTCTGAAAACCTTCGACGGGCGGCGGGTGACGGTTCCCAACGGCAGACTGACGAGCAACAACATCGTCAACTACTCCGCCTATCCTCTGCGCCGGGTCGAGGTGGTCGTCTCGGTGGACTACGCCTCCGACATCGCCCTCGTCCGGCAAACGGCGCTTTCGATCCTCGCGGACGACGCACGCGTCCTGCCCGATCCCGCCCCGGCGGTCGTCGTTGCGAAACTTGGCGATAGCGGCATCGACATTGCCGTTCGGGCCTGGGTCAAGCGGGAGGATTACTGGGGCTTCTTCTTCTACCTGCAGGAGACGATCAAGAACCGTTTCGATGCGGCGGGCATCGTCATTCCCTTCCCGCAGCGAGTCGTCCATCTCCGCTCCGGCAACGCGTAGCGCTCCGTGGCGACACTCGGGCGGAATGCATCCCATAATTGTTTCTGCCATGCTCATGCTGAAATCATCCGACCTTCTTCAGACGGGCGCCGACCGGACCGCCGGTCTCCGCTGGGTCTACGCCGATGTCACGGACAGCGCGCGCGACCTCGCGCGCTCCCACCTCTGCGGCCCCGCCTCCGAACTCGCCCTCGCGGAATCCCTCGCGGCCGTTGCGCTCCTCGGCGCCGACCTCGAACAGCCCGAGGAGACTGTCTCCTTCCAGATGAAGACCGACGGCCCCGTCGGATCCGTCCTCGTGGAGGCCGCCTTCGATGGCGCCTTGCGCGGCTTTCCCGCCAAGAAGATACTGAACGACTTCGATGGCGAGGCCGAGCCGGATGTCCAGGCCGTCTTCGGAACCGTCGGCGAAGCGCGCATCATCCGATCCGTGCCCGGCCGCATCCTGTCGCAGTCGGGTTTCCAGCTCCGCCAGCCGCGTCCTGCGGAGGCCGTATCGCAGTACTTCAACCTCGCCCTTCAGCGGCGGGGCATGGCCGCCGTTGTAGCCGTTCCCGGCGGCGACGGCGTCGACCGGGCCCGTGCTTTCTTTCTGGAATGCATGCCGGATGGCGATGCGAAAGCCTTCGCTACGGCGGCGGCGCTTCTCGGGGGCGGGGGCTTCTCCGAGACGCTTGACGCAGCGCCGGGCGCCTTCTCGCTCTGCGAAGAGCTCGGAATGAAGGACTTCGTCGCGGACGATCCGCGTCCGCTACGCTTCGGATGCCGCTGCTCGCGGGAGCGCGCCTTCGAGACGCTCCGCGCTCTCTCGTCCGAGGAGCTCGCAGCCATGGCCAAGTCCGGCCGCGACACCGACATCTACTGCCACATGTGCGGCAAGTGCTACTCGTTCAAGCCGGACGAGCTCCGGAAACTAAGCGAATAATCCTTTGCCTTTCAGTTACTTATGATAAACACCCGGCAAAAATCGATATTCCGGGTGCGAGGCTGTAATGGGCTGTGCGATGCGGAATAGGTAATGTGATAGGTAATATCTTCAGGAGAGCATTCATCGTTTTGTCCATTTTTGAGGCGGGCAAATAACGAGTCTGGGAATTGGCCATGGCGGCCATCAAGGATTGCCCTTCGCTTTCAGACCAGCCCGGCTTTCCGTTGATTGGCCCGCCTTGGTTCAGTCCGTTCCATGAACGGATTCCTACGCCAGTCGCAACGGAGGGAACGACTCGTGTGGTCTGATCCCGAAAGGAAAATCGACCTCCCGATTTGGGTTTCCGATGGTGAAGTTCAAGGACGAATTTCCACGTAATGGAAGAATTGCGCGGAACGGAGGAAAGTCCCAATTGCCCCGACTCCCTAATGGCATGATTCCCTATTGGCACACGCCATGTTCCAGTCCTTCCAATCGTTTCCGGTCGGCCTCTTCGCCCCGCTGACGGCGCATGCCCTTCTTCGCGACTTCCGGCCCGCCCGGCCCTTGGAGATGGGACGGGATTTGAGGAGGCTTCGCGGACGCTCTGGACGCTTGTTCCCTTTCTGCGCCATCTCCCTCCTCGCGGGCCGCGCCGTTTCAAGGGGCATGCTTCGCCCGTCATGAACGCAGACACCTTGCCGGTTGCCTTCGGGGAAACTCGCCTAAGGCGTCCGCGGAGCACGGGCCGCGTACTCAGCCGTGGCTTTCGAGCGCGGCGCGGATCATGCGCTCGCGCGACTCGATCGACTCGCAGAGGCGGAACTGGACGCGGGCGCGGTGGAGGTTCTGCTCGGGCGAGCGGGTCTTGAAGTAGACGCTGCCGGCGAGGTAGTCCTGGAAGAAGCGCAGGCCGAGCTCGAAGGTGATGAGGCGGGCGGCGGCGTAGAGGTAGTGGCGGTCGGCCTCGGTGAGGAAGTCGCGGGCATAGGCGAGGTAGCCCTTGCTGAAGGCCTCGAAGAGGTCCATGTCGAAGACGACCTTGTTGAGATTGAGCTCCTCCTCGCCGGCGGGGTTGCAGATCGAGCGGACCGCGTCGCCGAAGTCGTACTGGACAAGGCCGGGGCTCACGGTGTCGAGGTCGATCATGGCCGTGCCCTTGCCCGTGAAGTCGTCGATCATGATGTTGTTGATCTTCGGGTCGCCGTGCATGATGCGCAGCTTCAGTTCGCCACGGGCGAGGGAATCCTGGAGGACCGGGACGAAGGCGCGGCGGTCTTCGACGATTTTAGCGAGACGGCGAGCCTCCATCGAGGCCGTGAGGCGGCGCTGGCCGGCCTCCGACTCGAGGGTGGCGTCGTACTTCGCGAGGTAGCGGGGGGTGATGTGGAAGCCAGGGAGCGGGTCGTGGAGGCGAGCGGCGTCGAGATCCGAGAGAAGGGCATGGAAATGGGCGAGGACGGCGCCGCATTCCGCGGCGTGCTCCGGGCCCTGCGGGGTGTCGAAGGCCGACGCGGAGGCGATCTTCGTAATCACGCGCCAGCAGGAACCGTCTATGCCGGTGTAGAAGTCGGTGCCGTCCCGCGTCTGGACGATCTTGGGCATCTGCCAGACGCGGTCGGACTCCCCGGCCTCCCGTTCGAGCTTCGCGTGGGCGTGCTGCGTGATGTAGTGGAGGTTCGCCATGATCTTCGCCGGCTGGGAAAAGACATTGCCGTTTATGCGCTGCAGGATGACCTGCCGCTCCTCGAAGGTGTTGCGGAAGATGGCGAGATAGGTGTCGTTGATGTTGCCGTCTCCGACCGGCAGGATGGTGACCAGCTTGCCGGGGATGTCGAACTTGTGGATGAGGACGGAGAGTTCCATGGGTGAGACCTCCAGCTAGGCGATGCGGATTTTCACGACGCACTTCCGCACCTCGGCGACTTCGCCGAGCTGACGCCCCGGTTCATGGGCGTCCTGCGGGAGGAAGATGGCGAAGTAGCCGGGAGTGAGGCGGAACCACTCGCAGAGGGGCGGTGCGCAGAAGAGGATGTCGCGTTCCCCGTCGTACGGCATGACGGGCGTCTGCTCGTCCGTCGGCAGGGCGACGCCGCAGAGCTCGCCTTCGCCGGCGATGACGACCTGGAGGTCGGCGTACTTCCGGTGGGCCTCGAATCCGCGCATGTCGATGGGCTTCGTGGCATAGGACTGCAGATTGGCGAAGACGCGTCCGCCGTCGATCTCGACGCGTCCGTCGGGGAGCTCCGCCAGATCCTTCCGCGCCAGGAAGCCGATCGCCTTGTCGAGCCCGGGAAGAAGGGGGGCGTAGCGCGCGACGTTTTCAAGGGTGTCGTAAATCATGCTGGGGGAAATGATGCTGCAAGGCGCCTTTTGCCGCACCGAAATCGGCGCGGCGGTGCATCTATACCGCGCCGTGGTTCGTTGAGAGTTCGCCCGCGCAGGCGGCGATCTTCGCGCAGATGCGGTCCACCTGCTCGAACTGCTCCGTGAGGGCCCAGAGGACGAACGTCCACTTCGGCACGAACTTGAAGATCGCCCGGAGACCCGGATCGAACTGGTTGAAAAGCTCGCGCTGGCTGGCGTAGTTCCAGTAGATTTCACGCGTGCAGGATGAGAAGCCCTCGTTGAAGTGCTTGACCACCTGGTCGAGCGAGACGGCGCTCGCGTGCTCCTGCCAGATGCGGACGACGGCGGCCGCGAAGGACGCGGCATAGGAGTCGAAACAGACGGCGATGTTCTCGGGGTCCTTGTCGATGCAGGGCCAGCCAAGAGTGCCGCGAATGGAACAGAGTCGCACGTCGACGGGCATTTCGCAACGGAAGTTCAGGTCGTAGCCGAACTCGATGATCTCCTTGCCCTCGTTGAAGTGGACCGGGTTGTGACCCGGCACGTACTTCTTGACGACAAGGGTCTGCGCAGCGGCTCTGCCGGCTTGCGCGGCCGTCATGAGAATGGCTTCGGGGAAGTCCTCGAAGACGCCGCCGGCTCCGGTTGGGCGCTGGAAGCGGTTGTGGGAGATGCTGTTGAGCGCATAGCCCGGACAGCGCTTGCGGATGAAGTAGCAGGCGTCTCCTGCGGCGCGTTCCTGACGGGAGAGGAGATGGTGGTCGACGAAGGCGATGCCGAGCGACTGGAAGGCCTGTACGCGCGCAAGCATGTAGTTGGCGTATTCGATGCCCTGATGCGCGAGGCGCTTTTCAAGGAGGCGGACCGGGACGGGGCGGCGGTTCGTCTTGAACTCGATTTCGCGCGTGGGGCCATTTCCCGGGGCGACGTTGTCGTTGAGGCGGAGCTCGTAGACATTGACGTATTCCATGACCTCTCCGTGGGAAAGGAGCGACTCGGCATAGTCGATGATGGCGCGCGTGCGATCGTCGGCGCCCGGATGGACGTCGTGGCGGTCGCCGTGGTAGGTGACGCCGGGAAGGGCCGTCTTGCGGTCGTCGAAAGCGGGCACGATCTGATCCAGGGAACCATTGTAGATCTCTCCAGTCAAGTGCTTGTACATGCTTGACACGAAGAGGTCGCTCGTCTTGTCCGCCAGGTCGGGGAAGGAGAGGGAGCTTTTGTAGACGCTGCTAGCCGTCTCCAGACGGCGTGCGGCCTCGCCCGGTTCGGCGCCGGGGGCGGAGAGATAGGACCAGATGTCCTCGAGCATTTCCACAAGGCGGTCGTGGGCTTGCGGGTCGCGTATGCCGAAGAGTTCGATTTCGTGATGGCCGTGGAACTTTTGGTCGCGAAGGGCAGGCACGTCGCCGACCTCGGCCGGGCTCACAAGTTCGGCCACGCAGGCCTTTGCGGCGGCGAAGTCCTCGTGGCAGAGCGGCGCGAGGGCGGCGAAGTCCGCATAGGCGAGGAAGTGGACGCCCTTGACATTGTGGTAGTAGCAGAGGCTCGAATGAATGTGGGTCTGGGCGGCGTCCAGGGCGAAGTCCATTTCCGCGCGTGTCCAGACGAGCGGCTTGATGCGCCACTCCTGGCCGAGGCGGCGGTAGCACTCAAGGGCGCCGTCGGTGCGTTCGGCGATCACGACGTTCGTCAGCGACCAGCCAAGGCCGCGGAGCCAGTCGTCGGTCTCGTAGAGCTCCTCCGTCGGAACGTCGCGCTGGGAAATCTCGATGTTGTCGCCGACGAAGTTCGCGCAGATTACGCGTTTCGTCATCACCTCGCCGCGGTCCTTCTCGGCGACGCGCCCGAGATTCCAGAAGAGGCCCTTGAGCAAGGGGATCGCGGCGACCGAGTGGCTCCCGGAGGCAACGCACATGATCCGCCCCTCGCGTCCCTCGATGAGGGCGTCCTTGCAGACAATGACGACCGGCGCGCGCTCCGGACGGGTCCGCCAGACGTCCCGCTCGAAGATGAAGGTGTCCGTCCCCCAGTCGTAGGCAACGAATGTGCGCTCGCGCCCGCCCGAAACGATCGTGGCATGAGTTTTCTTGGCCCTGGCCTGCTGGCGGACGCGGGAAATGAACTGGTAGGCGTAGTTCTTCATGCTTCTTCGTGGAAGTGAAAGGGTCGTCGCCGCGGCGGACGCATCGGAAGGGACGGGATTCGCGCGCGGCGCTAATCGATGTCCAGATGGACGAAGTGGTCGCGTATGTAGACGATCGCCGGCGCAATGCCGGGCAGTATCTTCGTGCAGTAGCGCACCATCCAGGGAGAACACTCCTTGTAGGGGAACGGCGAAAAGGCGACGATGAACTTACCCAGGTCGTGGGCTGCGTAGAAGACCTCCATCGAAGTGCCGATGGACACCTTGCTGTAGTTGACGAGGAGGATGTCGGCGTCGCGAACGTCCTGGAGATCGAACTCGGTTATTTCGTTGGCGGAGTCGACCTCGCGGTCCTTGAAGTTGCGCCGCATCGGGTCGAGAATGACGAACTGGTCGCGCAACGCGGCAGTGGCGCGCTCACGCCATGTTCTGGCGGCGTCGACATGCTCATCCATGATCGGGCCGCTAAGATAGATTTTTTTCTTCATGGCGGCTTCGCCTAGGCCGCGCTAAGCGCTACCCAGTCCTGGTAGAGCAGAATGAGCGTGGCTACAAAGAGAACAAAGGCAACGATCGCGAAGACACCGGCCACAGTATAGTTTGCCGCCTTTGCCGGCGCAATGGCACCGGGATCGCGGAAACGCTCGGAGATGTAGGCGCCGCCTTCGACGGGAACCATGTTTTCTTCTGCTTGTGCGGGATTCTTCTGGGCCATGATTATCCTCCCGGCTTCAGCCGGATAACTTTTTCACTTGCAAGCAGAATACTGCAATCGCAGGGAAAATGCAATCTAAAATTTCGCGCAAGGGGTCAGTGAAGTGCAGGGAGGCTCACATTTCCGGCGTGTGCGATTTTCCCCTAAAAACCTTCTCTCTCGTTCGCGCCCGGGCAATTTGCCACCCCCATCCGCCTGCGGCGGACGCTCGCGGCAGACGTTGGTCTGGCCGCTTCGCCAGGCGGGGGCGGCAACTTCCCTCGGGCGCGAACGAGCGGTTTTTCGCGGGTAAAACCGCACGGGAAGCCCAGACAAAGCAGCCCGGGCGCGCCCCGTCCTC
>JAEEGL012910287.1_pt1 | contig 11979 bp, 13 predicted proteins | sample 9134231 | NCBI WGS metagenome assembly JAEEGL01 (sample SAMN16246548, study PRJNA631951) | gut metagenome | biome: gut microbiome; feature: rumen; material: fiber-attached | host: Bos | place: Iran: Karaj | collected 2018-10
GCCCAGTTATGAGCGTCTAAATAACTATTGTCTGGGGCCTTTTCTAATATCGGTTCTCCAGAAGTGGGGGAAGAAGGTAGATAATATATGTCTATTTCTTCTTTTACAATACTAGGAATGTAATTGGCAAATAGTTTTCTATATTTCTCTTTAAAGACATCTGCATAGCAGGATACTTGTTCTTCCACTTCATTATTGCCACATAAGAGGAATAAAGAAGCATGATGTCTAATTCTTCTTAAGACTTTGTGGATCTCTTCTCCCACAAGAGTTCTGAAGTGAACATCATCATAATCATATTTCGCACAGGCAAACATCAAATCTTGGAAGATTAAGATACCCATTTCATCACACATATCATAGAGATAATCATCGGGGTAATAGCCTCCACCCCAGACTCTCATTGCATTATGATTAAAATCTTTAATTAATGTTAATAATCGTCTAGTTCTCTCAGGTGTCACTCTTTGGAGGATGACATCTTGAGGGATGTAATCGGAACCTTTGATGAAGATGTGAACATCATTGACATAGACCGCCATATTACGGCCTACTTCATCAAACGAATCATCGATATAAATCTTTCTAATTCCTATCCTTTTATGGGTGATTTGCTGTTCTTTTTCATTAGAAATGATGAAATCTAAGTCATAGAGGACTTGCTCACCAAAACCATTGGGCCACCAGAGCCTAGGATTCTTGATGATAAAACTAAAATAGTTTTCTCTATCAAATTCTTGAGTTTGTTCTAATAGAGTATTATCTGATTTTAATGATAGTCGTGCGGTAATCTTAGCGTTACCCACTTTACGATATTTAGTGGATACATCAACTTTGACGCTTCCATCTTCTAAGAAGGTTACTTTATGTCTGAACCATTCATAATGACCGATATCAGTACTCAAGATATAAATATCTCTAAAGATACCCATATCACCGAGATTTGGTCCCCAGTCCCAGCCAAACATACAGTTGGCTTTTCTCATTAAGTTAGATTTAGGTTCTATGATACCAGTGTGATCTAAACAGGTTCCGTAATAATCCTTATTTTTATAATTAGATATATATCTATATGGTGAAGTGAAATGAATTTTGATATGGTTATGTTCTTTTAATAATTCATTATCTAATAACAATCTTTGTTCGATGTGCATGGAAAAAGATCTGAGGATTAATTCATCGTTGATATAGACATCTGCGATAGTGTCTAATCCATCAATAAATAAGAAATTATTCTTTTTTAATTGTTCTTTAGTTAAATCAAAGTCTCTTTCGAAATCAAAATCTTCAAAAGAAACCTTTTTCGCTTCATATTCGTTTTTACGATAGTAGGGGTCTTCAATTAATTTGTTTTCTAATAAAGCACTTAAAATCGAACCTGGCATTGTGGCTTTGATATTGTGATATGTCGGTGAGTTAATAATCCATTCACCATTTAATAAAGTTTTCATATAAGTAATTATAATCTATTTCAAGCAAAGGTCATTGTGTTTTATAATTTTTATTATAATTAGATATTTTGGAGGCTATATTATGACAGCGAATGAATATCAAGTTTTAGCGATGAAAACCCTCAATAAGGATTTAGATGAACGCGAAGTTCTCATCAATGGGGTGATGGGATTATGTGGTGAATCTGGTGAAGTTATCGACATTGTAAAGAAACATATTTCTCAAGGACACTCTTTAAATAAAGATAAAATTGTCGAAGAATTAGGGGATGTCTTATGGTACATCGCGGAGTTAGCCACAATTTTAAATGTGACAATAGAAGATATTATGAAATATAATATTAATAAGTTATCCCAAAGATATGAAGGAGGTTTCACGGTTGAACAATCGATCAATCGGAAATGATTAATATGGCTATTACTTATAAACTAAAATTCTATAACGCTGAAAACGCCACAATGGCGCCTAAATTTAGACTCTATCCCAATATTGATAATCCTAGAGAATTATATTGGGCTTTATGTCACTGCTGGTCTAGAAAAAGCTGCGCACCCAGATTAAGAGATCAATGGAGTGAAGAAGAAAATATTACCATCGGTCAATGTTCCATTACCGCCTTCTTAGTCCAAGATATCTTTGGTGGTGAAGTCTATGGCATCCCCATGGATGATGGTGGATATCATTGCTACAATGTCGTCGATGGAGTCATCTTCGACTTAACCAGCGAACAATTCAAAGGTGAAAAAGAATTGAAATACGATAAGAAAAATCCTCAAGACAGATATGAACACTTTAAGGATTACACAAAATTTGAGAGATATCTCTTACTAACCCAAGCCTTGATGAATTACGAATTATTGAAGAAATAAAAAAAGAACCACACTAATGTGTGGTTTTATTTTAGTGATTGTCATTATAGTATTTTAATAATGCGTAGTTGATTTCGGGGTAGTGGTGCATGAGCATCCTATTTCCGTTATCATCAGCAACTTGCATAATGGTGCTTAATTTTTTAAGGGCTAGTGTCTGGATGATACGACAATGTGTTTTTAATGGTTCTTCTTCGTAATGCACGTTGTGTTCATCGAGAACTGGTTTAACCACTTTGTTATATAAATTGTTTTCATTACCAACGAGTTTTGCGATATTTTTTGATAAGGCATTCATGATGTCATTTTGTGTAGAACTATCTAAAGATAGAATGAAGTCAAACATGAAGAGAATAGTCTCTTGATAGTTATTTGCGAACAACTCACGAGTATGTAAAGAAACCGTATCGCTATCTTCTTGTTCGAGAATTTGATCTAAGACATAATCCGCGAATTGATCTTCAGTATCATAATAACCTGTTTTACGGCCGAATTTAGGAATGGCGATGCCTCTATCAAAATCCTTAATCACTTCTTCAAAGTTTTGAGGATAGACAAGGATATCTGTTCCGCAGCGGTATAAGCCATAGGCTTGAGGAGCAACTTTGGGGACGACGTCACAAGCATCGACGATATTGAAGACGTTTTCATAATGTTCCGCATTTTCTTCAGTTAAACCTTGAGGAGCTTCAAAAGTATAGACATAAGTATCTTTTGGTAAGATTTCTAAGGATGTATCTTGCATGATTTTGCTCGCTAAAACATTAGCGACCGCGCCACCGCGAGAATAACCAGTGATCCATAATTTAACGTTACTTTCAACATAAAAATCATTGATATAGTCTTTCAAACTAGCGAGAACTTCATTGGCTTTATCATCAAATCCTTGGTGATTGCCTGTTGCGCCCATCAAGAAATTGTTAGCCCATTCCGCGCCATAATCGAATCCGCGAAGTGAAACAGAAATCATCTCATAGTTACTGATGGTTCTGTGGGCGAAGAAATATCCCATTGAATCTTTGGTGGGTGCATAATCATAAGCTTCGCAAGCGTAGAAGTTATCAAATCCGATACGAGTATAGAAGTCGCGGAGTTGATTTTTACCGCCGTTACAAGCGGAACTACCAAAGGATAGATAAGATAAATCCTTGGAATAGGTAAGTGCGCTTTCTGGGAAGGCATCATCACCAAAATGGAAGACGAGTTTATAATCTGGTCTTTGGTTATTGAAGTTAGAACCTAAAACCACTAAGACTTGATCATTTTCTAAAACGATAGGATCTTCGCTAAAGGAATAGGGTTCTGTGCTCTCTTCACTTTTTGAAGATATCGGTGTTCCAGAAATAGATTCTTCTGTGGGACTTTGACAACTGGTGAGAGAGAGGACAATTAATAATGCGGGAATGAGTAGTGCTTTTTTCATTTTTGTAGCCTCCAAAGTGTGCTTAAAACAAGTATTCAAATATTTTCATTTGAAAATATTTGTGTATATTAATACACGTATATTTTATATAAGCAGTTTGTCAATTGCAAGCGCAAAATAAAAAAGTTTTATATTTTATAAAAAGAGTAAATAAGTAATAATAATTTAGAAGTGAGGTTTTGCTATGTCACGTGCTGATGAAATATTTATAAAAAATATGAAAGACATTTTAGAAAATGGCTTTAATGATAAAGATTTACAGGTTCGTCCTCATTGGGAAGATGGAACTCCCGCTCATACGATTAAGAAGTTCGGTATCGTCAATGAATATGACTTACAAGAAGAATTCCCAATTTTAACAATTAGAAAGACTAATCTCAAAGCCGCGATCGATGAAATTCTTTGGATTTGGCAAAAGAAATCCAATAATATTCATGAACTCAATTCCCATATTTGGGACTCCTGGGCGGATGAAAGTGGTTCCATCGGTAAAGCTTATGGTTATCAATTAGGTCAAAAGCACATTTATCCAGAAGGAGAATTCGATCAAGTCGATAGAGTGTTATTTGATTTAAAAAACAATCCTCAATCTCGTCGTATTTTAACTAATATCTATAATTTTGAAGATTTACATGAGATGAATTTATATCCATGTGCGTACTCCATGACATTTAATGTCACTGGTGACACTTTGAATGGCATTTTAAATCAAAGAAGCAATGATATGCTCACCGCGAATAACTGGAATGTCTGTCAATACGCGATCCTCATTATGATGTTTGCGCAAGTCTCTGGTTTAAAACCAGGTAAACTCATTCACGTCATCGCTGATGCACATATATATGATAGACATGTGGAATTAGTGAAGGAAGTAATTGCTAAACCACAACACAAAGCTCCCAAACTAATCATGAATCCCAATGTCAAAAACTTCTATGACTTCACAGTCGATGATTTTGAACTTGTCGATTATGAATTTGAAAAATTAGGAAAGAAAATTCCGGTCGCTATCTAATTATGATCATTTCGATATTAAACTGTGATAAAGAATACGGTATCGGTAAGAAGAATGGTCTTCTATTCTCTTTAAAAGAGGATATGAAGTTCTTTAGAAATACCACGCTTAACCATGTCGTAGCGATGGGGGAGAATACTTTATTATCTTTCCCTGGTTCTAAACCTTTAAAGAATAGAACAAATATCGTTTTATCCCAAGATCCCACTCATAACTATGAAGGTGTCATCAATGTTCACTCCTTTGAAGAATTCTTAAAAGTGGTGAATGACTATGCCAAAAAAGAAGATGTCTTCATCATCGGTGGAGCTTCTATGTATAGACAAACACTACCTTATGTAGACTATGTCTACCTCACCAAGGTTGATGCGATTGGAGGCGCGGAAGTATTCTTCGTCAATATCGATGAAGATAAGAACTTCGAAGTTGTCTCTGAGAGTGAAACCATTAGAGATGGGGATTACGATATCAAGTTCGTGACCTATCACAATAAGAATAAACAAGCCATCAATTAATGATGGTTTTTTATTATTAAGGGGTTATAATAATCCCACAAGCGGAGTTCGGCCTCTAAATCCTTCGCTTAACAAATTAAAACCAAGGAGAATATTTTTATGAACAAAAACTCTAAACCATATTTTTTGGTGAGAGGATTTAAAGAATCTGTTTTATTGTTACGAAATATTCCATCCGTTGTGGTGGCTCTTTTTGTAATATCAGTAATTACCATGAATCTTCTTGCCAATAAGACATTAGTTCAGACTGAATACCTCGCTATCGATGGCGGTATATTAGTGAGCTGGTTATCATTCTTATGTATGGATATTGTCACCAAGCATTTTGGACCAAGAGCGTCCACAAGACTTTCTATCTTTGCGATGCTAGTTAATCTCTTAACTTGTCTCATTTTCTTTATTGTGAGTATCATCCCTTCTAAAGCTGATGATTATAGTACTTTCAATCAAATATTTGGTGGTACTTGGTTTATCCTTTTAAGTTCCACAGTGGCCTTTATGTGTTCGGCGATTATCAACAATTTCTCCAATTTCTTTATTGGAAAATTATTTAAAAAGAATCCCGATGGTAAATTAGCGTTTATCACTAGAACTTATATTTCCACATTCATTGGCCAGTTCTTTGATAATCTCATCTTTGCGGTTTTAACATTTATGTTATTTGCCCCGATATTCTGGGATGGTTTCCATTGGACATTCGTACAATGTGTAACCTGCTCCTTAATTGGTGCAGCCTTAGAATTAGTCTTAGAGATTGTCTTCTCACCTTTTGGATACTGGGTGTGCAAGAAATGGAAAGAACAAGAAGTGGGTAAGAACTATTTTGAATATATTGAGGAGAATAGAAATCATGAATGTGTTAATAACGGGCAGTAGTCGTGGTATCGGATTAGCGGTCGCTAAAAGGTTTTTAAAACAAGGACATATTGTCTATGGTCTAGATTTATTAGAATCAAATATCCAGGATAAAAATTATCATCATTTTATTTGTGATGTTTCTAAAAAAGAAACACTCCCAGATATCAAGGATATCAATATCCTATTCGTTAATGCTGGAAAGCAAAACAGTGAAGATGATATCACTAACAATTTAGTGGGTTCGATCAACACTGTCGAGAAGTATGGTTTTAACGATAATATCAAATCGATATTGTTCAATGCTTCCGCTTCTAGTAGAAGTGGCTTTGAATTCCCTCAATATGTCGCTTCAAAAGCGGGTATCGTCGGATATATGAAACATGTCGCCTCCATCCTCGCGGATTCACAGGTGACAGTTAACTCCATCTCTTTAGGAGGAGTGCTCACTGAGAGTAATAAAGAAGTCTTTGAAGATGAAGAATTATGGAATCAAGTGATGGACGCTACTCCAATGAAAAAATGGATGACCGAAGATGAAGTCGCTGACTGGGTTTACTTTTTAACGATGGTGAATAAGTCGATGTCTGGTCAAGATATCCTCATCGATAATGGAGAATATAATCTCAATAACACCTTTGTGTGGCCTTCTAAATAATTTGTATAAATTATATATATTGAGATAGAATAGATTAGATAGGAGGGTGAAATATGTATTTAGTAGAAACCCAAGATCTATGCAAAAAATACGGCAAGACCTATGCGGTTAATAAAGTCAATATGCATATTCCCGAAGGCACCATTTATGGTTTCGTCGGCGAAAATGGTAGTGGCAAGACGACAATTATGCGTCTATTAACCGGTTTAGCGGAACCTACTTCGGGTGGCTATTCCCTTTTTGGTGTCTCTCATAAATCCGGAAAGATCTATGACAAGAGAAGAGAGATGTCCGCGATTGTGGAAACTACCTCTTTAGTGCCTAGTATGACCGCATTAGATAATATGATGTTCCAAGAGATGTATCTCGGCATCAAATTAACTCCTGAACAAAGAAAAGAACTTTTAACTAAAGTTCATTTAGAAAATGTCGGGAAAAAGAAAGTGAAAAATTTCTCTTTAGGTATGAAACAGAGAATGGGCATCGCTTTAGCGTTACTCAATCATCCTAAATTAATGCTCCTAGATGAACCGATGAATGGTTTAGATCCTCAAGGTATCGCCGAATTAAGAGATTTATTGATCGAATTAAATAGAAATGAAGGCATTACTGTTTTGATTTCATCTCATATTCTTTCTGAATTAGAGAAAATCGCTTCTATCTATGGATTCATTTCTCATGGTCAATTGATTGAAGAATTAACTGTGGAAGAACTCCAAGAAAAATGCCGTAAATCTCTAAAAATTAAAGTTGATGATGTCAAACACATCGAAGATGTCTTAAAGAAATTAAAAGTTAAAGAATATAAGATCTTCCCCAATGGAGATGTCAAAATTTATGATGATGTCGATATCGGTAAATTCGTTTCCGATTTAGCTTCAAATAAAGTTCACATCTCCTCTATCAACTCCTCTGATGAGAGTGTGGAAGAATACTACTTAAATTTAGTGAAGGGGGTGGCATATTAATATGGCAAAACTATTTAGAGCCTTCTTCTTCAAACTATCTAAAGATTTAACCTTTAGAATTACGATGATTATCGGTCTCGCTTTAGCGGTGGTCCTCTCCCTCATCTATTTTGGTATCGATGTTTTATCATCTTCTGGTGAAGGTGGTATCCAACACAATATGTGTACTGGTCAATCGATGTTCTTCAACTCCATTTCTCCAGCGCAGAACTTCGGTATCGCTATCCCCGTGAACCTCATTACTTTCACAGTCTTAGAATTCACCCAAGGCACAATTAGAAACAAGATTATTACCGGAAATAGCAAAACCAAAATATATTTTGCCTTATTCCTCTCCGGACTCATCTTCACAATGTCCTTATTAACCGCCTATGTCGGTTTATGTGTGGGATTAGGTACCTTATTCGGTGGATTTGATATCAATGGTACAATTATGGGTTCCACGAGCTTAGGTGGCCAAATCGACGCTCAATATTTTGTGAGAATGTTGGTCGTCACCTTGTTAGTCTATTTAAGCATTACTGCATTTACCATCTTCTTTGCGACATTATTTAGAAATATCGGACCATGTATCCCCGTGGTTATAGTGGTGGTTATGATGTGTTATTTTGCAGGTATGATCGCCTCATTAATGAAAGACACAGAAGGCATGGAAATCTTTGTGAACATCATGAAATACATCAATCCGATGTATGGCCTAAATGACGCAAGTATTCTCGATTCACTTAAAGGTACACTTGTGATGTCTGATTCGACATTTATTGCCTCTATCATTAATAACTGTGTTTACACAACTGTCTTCTTAGTAGGTGGTTGGTTAATCTTTAGAAAGAGAGACGTCAAATAGTCTAATATTTATAATAAATGGGCGTTATCGTTTGATAACGTCTTTTTTGTATTTTTCAATATTTTGACATTTCACTAAACCGTTTCTTGTCGATATATAAAAATATATGATTAAATCAAATTATAGAGGTATTTTTTATGAAGAAATTTTTATTATTACTTCCCCTTTTAACTTTATCCATTACCGCTTGTAGTCTATTCGGAAAGAAAGATAATAGCGATGGTGGTAACAACCAATCTCAAAGCCAAGAAGTCGTAGACACAAAAGTCTATGGCACTGGTACTCAAGAAGATGAGGTTCTCTCCGTCGGCTTTGACATTCCCGCAGGTGAATATTGGATCAAACCTAGCGGTGAAGATGATTTTCACGCTAACTTTGCCACTTATGGTCCAAGAGGTTACAATCCAGATAACATTTATGAGAATCTATTATTCTTTGAAGGTTGTCATACTGGCGAATTATTTTTAATTAAGATTAAAACCGGTCAATTCCTCTTACTTAATTATTGTGTTGCTCAAAACTCCAAAGTTGACCAAGGCATTACCACAGTTAAAAATGGTATGTTTAAAGTTGGTGAACAAATTCATCCAGTGGATGGAATGGTGAGAGTCAAAGTCTGCGAAAAAGATGAAGCACGTATCGGTATTAAACCTAATTTCTATGTCTATACCTATGATGAAGATTTAGGTAATTTCAAATATAACGCTCTTAACAGTAAGGAATTTGGTGTTTTCGAATCTGATGATACCCAATATCATATGATTGAAAATCCACCTGTGGGTTCATATATTAAATTAATCGGCTTGGAAGTTTGTTAATTTAAAACAACAATTACATAAGGGTGTCTTATGACATCCTTTTCTTTTTACATAATAAAAATGAGAATGATTATCATTTTCATTGATATCTTTAGATAAATGTCTATAATAGTAGCGGTATGAAATATAAGACTAAACATAGTGTTCAACTAGTCAATTATCTAAAAGATAATGAAGACAAACATCTCACCATAATTGAGATACAAAAAGCGTTACCAGATATCCCGGTAGCGACTTTATATCGTTTGATGGATGATTTATTAGCCCAAGGTGTAGTCCGTAAATACATTATTGGTCCTAATCAATCTTGTTGTTTTCAATATATCGATTGTTTAAATGAACACCAACATTTTCATTTGATCTGTGAGAAATGTGGAAAGCTCATTCATTTAGAATGTGATGAAGTAAATCATCTATTGGGTCATATTGAAGATGAACATGGTTTTAAAGTTGATATCACCAAAGTCAACCTCTATGGTTTGTGCGAGGATTGTAAAAAATGATCGGTGAGATTCTCTTTGATGCCTTTAAAGATAGTGTTCTAGTCTTTGGATTTGTCTTATTAATCCACATTCTTTTATCTTTTGTGGAGACTAGATTATCTAGTTTTCTTATTAAAAGAAAAAGAACCGGTCCATTATTCGGTTCTCTCTTTGGATTAATCCCCCAATGCGGCACAAGTGTCTTAGGTGCAGATTTATATATTCGTAGGTATATCTCTATCGGTACACTTATCGCAATCTTCTTATCTTGTAGCGATGAAGCCTTTATCGCTATTTTAGCGTCAGGCAAATCTGAGAAGATGGTGATGGTGTTCCCCTTATTAGGATTAAAGTTCCTTATTGGTTTTGTAATTGGTATCCTTTCTGACTTAATTTTCAGAAAAGATAATACAAGCAAAGAACCCGCTCATATTGAGGATGAATCTTGTCATAACCATCATCATGAAAAGATGGATAAACATTTATTGCATCCATTAATTCACGCTTTAGAAATTTTTGGTTATGTCTTAGTGATTAATATCGCTTTAGGTTTAATTATCGGATTTGTGGGAGAAGATAACTTCATTAACTTTGTTAATAGTAACAAATATTTATCTCCATTATTCTCCTCAATTATCGGATTAATTCCTAATTGTGCATCTAGCTTGTTATTAAGCGAATTATTCTTAGAGAATTCCTTATCCTTTGGAGCGTTATTATCTGGCTTATTAGTCAACGCTGGATTAGGATTAACAGTCCTATTAAGAAATCGTAAGGGAGCAAAGAATATCATCTGGATAATTCTTATCTGTTTTATCACCGCGGTTGCGGCAGGATATATCACCTGTTTAATTATGGGATTTTAGGATGGAAGCAAAACAGGACATCCCGTTTTTTTCAAAAGATATTAACAGAAAAGACAGAAGATTCTTTGCTTTGGCTATCAAAAAAGGAAAAATAAAAACCGTCATTTAGACGGCGTGTCCCTTTTTCAAGGGCAATTGTCCTACCTGAAGGTACCAACAAGACTATTGCCTTGTTTGACTCTAATTACTATATTCAACAAATGTATTTGTGTCAATAAAAAAACAACCGATCGACCTATTCAGCCCTGCATACCGGTTGCTTTTTAAATTTAATCAAATTAATTATATTAAATCAATAGTTAATTATTTGGCTTTGCCTTGATTGGCGACAGCTTCCATCTGCTTCTTGAGTTCTTCTTCATCCATCAAGTAGTAGTGGTTGACGGCTTTCATGTTGTCATCGAATTCATACACTAGTGGGACACCAGTGGGAATGTTGACACCGACGATATCTTCATCCGCCATATTGTCGAAGTATTTGACTAAAGCTCTTAAGGAGTTACCATGGGCAACCACTAAGACTCTCTTGCCAGCTTCCATTTCTGGTTTGATGACTTCTTCGAAGTAGGGGACCGCTCTCTTAACGGTTAATTCTAAAGATTCATTTAATGGTAAATCTTTAGGATCGACATCTCTGAACTGTGCTTGTAAAGCGGGATTTCTAGGATCATCTTTTTCTAAAGCTGGAGGTGGGCAGTCATAAGAACGACGCCAAATCTTCACTTGTTCTTCACCGTATTTAGCAGCGGTTTCAGCTTTATTTAATCCTTGTAAGGCACCATAGTGTCTTTCATTAAGTCTCCAAGACTTATAGACTGGTAACCATTCTCTGTCTAATTCAAATAAGACGTTGTTCATGGTGTGAATGGCTCTTTTTAATAAAGAGGTATGGACGACATCGAAGTCATAGCCTTTTTCTTTTAAGACTCTACCTGCTCTATGGGCTTCTTCGACACCCTTTTCACTTAATTCCACATCGGTCCATCCGGTAAAGAGATTCAATTTGTTCCATTCGGATTCGCCATGTCTAATCAATACTAATTTGTGCATATGTATCTCCTTTAATAACGGAATTATTATACTATTTATATTTTTGTTATAAAATAGAAATACTGATTAATTATGATGGATGAAAGAAAAAGAGAAAAAGTAATCGTTAGAACCAGTATTATCGGTATTCTCGGTAATATCCTTTTAGTGGGCTTTAAAGC
>JAEEGL013054647.1_pt1 | contig 11979 bp, 10 predicted proteins | sample 9134231 | NCBI WGS metagenome assembly JAEEGL01 (sample SAMN16246548, study PRJNA631951) | gut metagenome | biome: gut microbiome; feature: rumen; material: fiber-attached | host: Bos | place: Iran: Karaj | collected 2018-10
CATCCTCCTCTGTCCCCCAAGTTGCCGTGTTGCTGTTGAGGTCAAACTCGGCCGCAGTAGGTGCGCCAATGAGGTTTGCACCAGCGGAAACGGTTGTCACCGTGCCGGAGCCCGGTGTGCCGGCTACATAGAAGTTGCCCGAGAAGGTCGAAGGCGTCTCAAGGAACACCGCCGCTCCGCGAGTGACATTGACCTCCGAAGCCGCTGCCGCGGTTCCTTCCACGAGCTGGCCGCTTTCATTCAACACATATGTCTTGCCGCCATTGGCAGGGACCCAGGCCTTATTCGTGTAATCAAGATCAAACTTAGTATAGGTGCTAGTATCCTTGTCGTAGACGTAAAGCGCGGAGCCAGAGGGCAGGCCAGCCGTCTTTACAACCTTGTCGGCGGAAAGCGCATTGCCGTTCGCGTCCGTGAAGTTCACGGTGAGCGGCATGGCGTTGAGCGCCTTCTCCACCGGAAGGATGGCGACGGTGTTGGAATAATCATCGGCGACAGCAGAGATTGAGACAGCTGCGACGCAGGCAAAGGCAATTTTAGCGAGCTTCATGGTATTTGCTCCTTACTTGGAAATGGGGTCACGGGTAACCTTGAAGAACTTCGTGCTCTCGCCGTCCTTGATCGGATACTTGAGCTCGATGGTCTTGGTCGCGTCGCCGGCCTTGGGGGCCTCGGCAATGCCGGCCTTGTCCGCCGCCTCGGGCGTCTCGCCGCCGGAGAGGTTGTAGCGGATGTAGGGAACTGTCTGCTCGACGGTGACGACGAACATGCCGTCCTTGACCTCTGCGCCCTTGATCACGGGAGGAAGGATGCCCGAGGGAAGCGCGGAAGCGGTGGCAGCCTCGCCTGCGGACTCGGCCGTGGTCGTCTTGATCTGCGCACCCGTGACTTCGAGCGTTGCGACCGCGCCGTAGCTCTGCACGCCACTGGAGAGGTCTTTGGCATCTGCTACCGCCGTCTTGTCGGCAGAACGGGTGTCGAGGAGGTAGAGGGCGAAATCGCCGGCCGCGCCGTACGCGTCGGCAAAGCTCCTGTTGATCTGGACGAATGTGTCGGCGCAGCGGCCGTCCTTTGCGCGCGGGAAGACGCCCAGGAGGAAGTTGTTCTCTTCGTCGACAAGCTTGCCCTGCGCCGTGAAGCCGCCGAACGCCGCACCGGTCTTGACCCACACCAGAGCGTAGTTCTCGCCGTCCTTCACAACGGTGCCATCAGCATACTTGTCGGGACCTTTGGTCGAGAAGGTAATAAGCGCATCGTCCGCTCCAGCAAATGCCGCCGTCGACATCAGCGCCGCGCAACCACAAGCAAAAATCGCAGCAAATTTCATGGCACAATCCTTCCTTTCCTTTTTCGATGCCACAATAGTACCAAAAAAGGGGTAGTGCTGGCAAGTGGGAAAACGGAAAATGTTTTTTTCGGGTAAAAATGAGCCGAATACTGACACTACCAAAGACCGCCTTATTATGGTATACTTCGCGCCCACATGTTGGACTTCAAAGGCATATCGGTGCACTACGGGCACCAGGACGTTCTCGGAAACGTCACTTTCCGCGTGAACAAGGGCGAACGCATAGGGGTTGTCGGGCCCAATGGCTCCGGCAAGTCGACCCTCTTCAAGCTCGTCCTTGGCGAACTTTCCGCCGACAAGGGCGAGCTGATAATAGAGGAGAAGCCCAGGATCGGCTGGACGAGGCAGAACCCGCAGCCCGAGAACGACGGACAGACGCTCCTCGACTACGCGGTGCGCGGGGTACCCGGCTTCACGGAGCTTGAGGCCCGCATGCGCGAGCTCGAGGCGAAGCTCGACTCAGGCGACGCGAACGTGCTGAAGGAATACGGCGAGGTCCAGACGGCATTCGAGCACCTCGGCGGCTACGACCTGGAGACTCGCGTGAAGATCGCCCTGGGCGGCCTCGGGTTCACCGTGGAGGAGTTCTCCAAGCCCTTCTCCAGCTTCTCCGGCGGATGGCGCATGCGCGCCGAGCTCTCCCGCGTGCTCGCCTCGGAGCCCGACCTGCTGCTCCTGGACGAGCCGTCCAACTACCTCGACCTCCCCGCCGTCGACTGGCTCCAGAAGTACCTCAAGCTCTACCGCGGCACGCTGATGCTCATCTCGCACGACCGCTACCTGCTGCGCACGCTCACGGACATAATCGTGGAAGTGGACGCCGGGACAGCCACGCGCTACGAGGGCAACCTAGACTGGTACCTCAGGGAGCGCGAGGTGAGGTACAAGCACCTCGTGGCCGCCAAGGAGAACCAGGACCACCACCGCGAGCAGCTCCAGCGGTTCGTCGACCGCTTCCGCGCCCAGGCCACCAAGGCCGCCCAGGCCCAGAGCAGGCAGAAGCTCATCGACAAGATCGACGAGGAGCGCATAGTCCTCCCGAAGCGCTACACGCAGTCCGGCAGACTCCGCCTCGCCGAGCCGCCGCCCTCGGGCATCGAGATGTTCCGCTGCGCCGAGCTGGGGTTCTCCTACGACGCGCAGGCCCCGCATCCGAAGTTCGTCCTGCACGACGTCACGTTCAACGTGGCGCGAGGCGACAAGGTGGCCCTCATCGGCTACAACGGACTCGGCAAGACCACTCTCCTGCGCATAATCGCCGGCACGCGCCAGCCAACGCTCGGCAGCGCCGTGCTGGGCCACAACGTGGTGCCTGGGTACCTGAGCCAGGAGTTCGCCGAGACGATCCCGCCGGACATGTCGGTGTACCGCGTCGCGAAGAACGCGTGGCAGGGCGGCACCAACATGGCGGGCGAGAAGAACTTCCGCAACATGCTCGGCGCCTTCGGGTTCGACGAGAACGACGTCGAGAAGCCGTCCGGAGTACTCTCCGGCGGCGAGAAGATCCGACTCGCCTTCCTGCGGCTCTTCCTCCAGTCCCCGAACTTCCTGCTCCTCGACGAGCCCACCACGCACCTCGACCTCGACGGACGCCAGCTCCTCCAGAACGCGCTCCGCGAATACAAGGGCACCGTGATGATCGTCTCGCACGACATCGACTTCGTGCGCGCCGTGGCCACTTCCGTCCTCGAAATCACCCGCGAATACGGCGTGAGGCAGTTCCCCGGCGGCTACGACTACTACTGCCAGAAGGTCGCGGAGCTTAATGCGCGCGCAGCCGCCACGGCGGACGCCGTCGAGAAACTCACCTCCAGGAACGCTGAACTGGAAGCGGGAAGCGGGAAGCGGGAAGCGGAAAACGGGGGAACGGGAACGGCCGAGCCGCCGAACCAGCTTTCGAAGAAGGAGCTGCGCCAGCAGCGCGCGGCCGAGCGCGCCAAGATCGCGCCCCAGCTCAAGGCGCTCAAGGCGCGCGTCGAGAAGGCCGAGAAAAAGGTGGACGAGCTCCAGGCCGCGCTGGACGAGGCGTCCGCCGAGCTCTTCAACCCAACGCCCACCACGGACTTCGCCGAAGTCAACCGCAAGGTCCGCACCCTCCAGTTCGAGATCGACCGCTACACGGCGGACTGGGAAGAAGCCGCCGCCGAGCTGGAGAAGCTTACTAGCGAATGATGGGAATGGTGCCTAGTGCCCACTAGTCCCACTACTCTCACTCGTCCCACTAGCGACTAGCCACTAACGACTAGCGACTACTCATACCTCAGGCAGTCGATCGGGTTGAGCTTCGAGGCGCGGTAGGCCGGGTAGAAGCCGAAGAAAAGGCCCACCACTGAGGATATCACGAACGCGAGCACCGCAGAGCCAGTCTCGACAAGCACAGGCCAGCCCATCATCAGGCCGACAAGGGACGAGCATCCTATGCCGATCACCACGCCCGCCGCTCCGCCGACCGTGGAAAGCACAACGGCCTCGAGGATGAACTGCACGAGGATGTTGGCCGGAGTCGCGCCGATCGACATTCGAAGGCCAATCTCCTTGATTCGCTCCGTCACGCTCACGAGCATGATGTTCATGATGCCGATTCCGCCAACCACAAGCGTGATGATCGAGAAGATGATCAGCAGCGCCCCCACGATGCCGGTCACGGAGCCGATTGTGTTCATGATCTCCGTGGTGTCGCGCATCTCGAAGTCGTCGTCCTGGTAGTCAGCCAGGTGGTGGCGCTGGCGCAGGAGCGAAGACACCTCGCGCGTCGCCTCCTCAAGGTCATCCATCGAATGGAGCGATATGTCCATCATGCCTATGGTCTGGAACTTCGAGCGCAGCAGGTATCGCTGCACGCTCGTGTAGGGCGCCATCACGACGTCGTCCTGGTCCTGGCCCCAGTTGTTCGCGCCCTTGGACGCAAGCACGCCGATGATCTTGAACGTCATGTTCTTGAGGCGTATCACCTTGCCGACGGGATCATCGTCTTCCTGAAAGAGGTTCGACTTCACTGTTGTGCCGATCACGCACACGCGCGAGCACTGCTTGGTCTCATCCTCGGTGAAGAAGCGTCCGTCGGAAACTGTCCAGTTGCCGATGAGGCAGATGTCGGGCGAGACGCCCTGCACGTTGCCGGCCCAGTTCTTTGCGGCGTACATCATCTGCACCGACGTCCTGACTATGGGGCTCACGCCCTGCACGAGATGCCCCAGCTCCTTCTTCACGGCCTCCGCGTCGCCGGCCGTCATGTTCTGGCCCTGGCCCATTCCGCCAGACACCGGCCCCTGGTTTCGCCGCTCCGGGAACACCATCATTAGGTTGTTGCCCATGGACGAGATTTCCTTGACCATCATCGTCTTCGCGCCCTGGCCGATGGCCATGGCGAGGATCACGGCCACGATGCCCACTCCGATGCCGAGGCAGGAGAGGAACGAACGCACGATGTTGCGCCCAAGGGCGCGGAGCGAAACGCGGAATATCGTAAGTATGCTCATGACAGCGCCTCCTTGACGAGCTGCGCCACCTCGTCCTGCGTCTTCTTGCCGCGTCCGTCGTTCAGGTCGTCGCGCATCACCTTGCCGTCGCGCATCACCACGTGGCGCTTGGCGTAGGCAGCGATGTCGTCTTCGTGAGTCACCATCACGATCGTTATGCCCTCGCGCGAGAGTTCTGTGAAGAGGTTCATGATCTCGATCGAGCTCTTGGTGTCGAGGTTGCCCGTGGGCTCGTCCGCGAACACCACCGGCGGGTTGTTCATAAGCGCGCGCGCGATCGCCACGCGCTGCTGCTGTCCGCCCGAGAGCTGCGCGGGCGTGTGGCCCTCGCGGCCCTTGAGCCCGACGCGCGCGAGAAGCTCCATCGCGCGCTCGCGCCTCGCGCGACGCCCGAGCCTGCCCATGTAGAGGTCCGGCAGCTCCACGTTCTCGAGCGCGCTCGTGCGCGGCAGGAGGTTGAAGTTCTGGAACACGAAGCCGAGCTTCCTGTTGCGGATGTGCGCGAGCTCCGTTGGCGTGCGCGCAGCGACCTCCGTTCCGTCTAGCAGGTACGACCCCTTCGTCGGCACGTCGAGGCAGCCGAGGATGTTCAGCATCGTCGACTTGCCAGATCCGGACGAACCCATGATCGCCACGAACTCGCCTTCGTCCACGAACAGCGACACGCCGTCTAGCGCGTGCACCGGCTCGTCGCCGATCTGGTAGATCTTGTACATGTCCCGTATTTCTATCAGATGCGCCATGGCGTCAGACTCCCTTCATTGCCGCCGTTGCAAGGATCGCGTTGTCGGATGGGCGGCGTATCGCGTGGAGCGTGCGCCCTCCGTCGGCCGCGCAGCGCTCGGACACCAGTGCGTCCCCCGCCTTCGCCGCCTGCCTGAAGACTATGTCGATTTCAGCCGGTAGGGTCACGCGTCCCGCGTGACCGCCGTCCACATCCATCATCCACTCCACGTAGTGCACGTTGTTCACGTGGTCGTTGAAGTCGAGGTCGCTCCGCCGCGCGATGATGTCCGCGCTTCCGTCCACGGACGGCAGGTGCGCGAACTTCCCGCCGATGTCAGGAAGCTCGAAATCCGGCGTGCCGGGCGGCACGAGGTTCGCGAAAGTCTCCGGCAGGCGCTCGATCTTCTGCGAGGCGAGGTTGACGTACAGCCACTCTGAGCTCGCGCGGAAGAGCTCCGCGCCGTTTTCGTCGAGCCCGAGGAAGCAGCGCTTCGCAACGAGCCTGCCCTTCATGCCGCTCGGCCATGTGCGCACGGTCACCGCGGCGTGCTGCGGCGCATAGCGCGAAACGCTCACCCTGAGGCGCGAGAGCATCCACGTAAGCCCGGTCTCCTGCAGCTCGCGTATGCCCCATCCGAGCCGCTCCGCGCTCACGCCCGCCGCCTCCTGCATGTAGTTGCAGAGCGCCGGCAGCGTCACGCTCTCGCCCACGCCCGTCTCGTACGCCCTCACCGCAAACGCCACATCCGTGGCGTTCGGAATATTCAAGCCGCCCATAATCTAATCTCCAATCGCCGCCGTCACTTCTTCGGTTCGGGGGCGGTGCCCTTGTTCTTGCCGCGCTTCGGAAACTTGGGCATGAACGGGTTCTTCGAACCGCCTTCCTCGCCGGCCGCCGCAGCGGCGTTCGCCACCTGGTAGCCAAGAACCGCCTCGCGGCCTTCGAGCGACGACGCGCCTTCGCAGACGATCTGCGTGAACGCATCGTCAGAAACTCCCTCGTCCACCTTCACGTACTCGAGCGGGTCGCCCTCCTTGAGCGGCTTGAGCCATATCTTCCTCCCGCGCGGAACCTCGCCAGGCACGCGCTCAAGGTCCTCATCCTTCGGACGGAACCGGAACGCCGCCGCCGCGACGGAGACGACATCCTCGGCGCGCGCCGTCTCGATGGAGAGCGTGGCCGTCATGCCCGGGAACAGCATCTCGCCCGGGTTCTCGGCCTCGATTATGATCGGGTACGTGACGACGTTGTTCGTGGTCGTCGCCGCGCGGCGGATCTGCTTCACGCGGCCGGTGAACTTCCGCCTGTACGCGTCCGCGGTGAACGTTACGGACTGCCCTTCGCGGATCGCGCCCACGTCCGCCTCGGGAATCGTGGCCTCGACCCAGATCGTCTTCAGGTCCTCGGCGATGGAAAGCACCGGCACGGCGTTCATGGAAGACACGACCGTCTCGCCCTCCTCGACCTTGCGGTCGATCACGATTCCGTTCACGGGCGACACGATGGTGCAGTACTCGAGGTTCGCCTTCTGCTGCGAGACGTCCGCCTCGCTCTGCTCCACGGACGCCTTAGCGCTGACGAGGCTCGCCTCCGCGCTCTCGACCGCTGCCTCCGCCCTGGCTAGCGCCTCCTCCGCGCTGTCGAAGTCCGCCTGGCTCGCCATGTTCTTCTCGACGAGCGCCTTCTTGCGCTCGTACGTCTTCTTCGCAAGCACCAGCTCGGCCCTGCGCGACTTGACGTTAGCCTCGCTGACCTTCACGTTCGCCTGGTTCACGTGGAGGCGCGCCACTGCGCTCTTGTAGTTCGCGTCGTACACGAGCGGGTCGATGAGCGCGACCACCTGTCCGTTCGTCACCGTGGAGTTGTAGTCGACGAACAGCTTGATGAGCTTGCCGTTCACCTGCGCGCCCACGGGGATTCCCTTCGACGTGTTGCGCGGAGTCACCGTCCCGGTAGCCTCGACGGTCTTCACGATGTCCGTCTTGGCGATAGGAGCCGTCCTGTAGCGCGGGGCCGCGGCATCCGCGCTCTTCTGCCGCAGGAAGAACCACGCGCCGTACGCCGCCCCTCCGAGAACCGCCAGAACCACCAGTGTCTTGATTACCTTCATTTCCTCTCCTTGGTCATTTTCGAAAACAACTACGACAACCCAAATCAGCTCTATCTCCGCGCCGCGCAGCCGCGCGGCGCATCGCTACTTCCTCGCGCCGAGGAGCTCCACGAGCTTCGACTCCGCGCGCTGCCCGGCGTAGAACGCCTTCACGCGCTTCCCGAGCGCCTCGGCGTACGCGCCGACGGCAGTCGTGAAGTCCACGCGGTTCGCGTCGCCCACCTTGTACTGCTCGGCCACGAGGTCGAGGTTCTCCTTCGCCTGCTCGACCGCCACGCGCGACGTCTCGAGGTTCTGCGCCGCGTTGTCGCGGACCGCGACTGCGAGCGCCAGCGAGAGCGAAAGCTGCTGCTCCGCCTCCTGCACATCCGTCTCCGCCGACTTCATCGACACGACCGCGGCGTCAACGGCGGTCGTCTTGCGGAATCCGTGGAACACCGACATAATCCCCTTTATCCCCCAGCTCCAGTTCCACACCGGGTCCGACCAGCTCATGGCCGTGTTGAACGAAAGCTCCGGGAAGAGGTCCGCTATCGTGTAGTCGACTTCCGCCGAGGCCGCGCGCAGCTTCGCGCGCAGCGCGAGGAGCGACGGCGAGTTCGTGCGCGCGAAGTCAAGCGCTTCGTCCGTGCCGAAGTTCGTCCGCGGGAACTCGACCTTCTCCGCCGAGAGCGGGTCGGGGAGCGGTGCGAGCACAAGCTCGCGGCAGCCCCTGTCGGCCTCTATCCCGAGCGCCTTCATGAGCGTGGCGCCAGTGGTAACGACTTCGTTCGACGCGTTGATCGTCGCGAGGCGCGCGTTCGAGAGGTCCACCTTGGCGCGCGCGACGTCGAGCTGCTTCGCCTCGCCCGCCTCGAGAAGCGACTCGCTCTGGCGCAGGTGCTCGGCGTACTCCATCTCGTTCGTGAGCGCGACCTCGAGAAGCGCGTCCGCCTGGAGGACCTGGAAGTACGCGTCCGCCACCTCGCCGAAAACGACGAGCCTCTCGTCCGCAAGCGCGCGCTCCGCCGCCACTATGCGCTCGCGCGCCTGACGCTCCTTCGCCTTGACGCGTCCGAAGTCGAATATGAGGATGTCCGCCGAGATTGTGCCGGAGCCCTTGCCCGTGTTGTGCCACGAGAAGTGGCCGGGCTGCCTGTTCTGCGTGCTCTGCGAATGGCCGAGCGACACGTCCATCTGCGGCACGAGGGGGCCGCCCGAACGGACGGTCTTCAGCGCGAGCTTCGCCGACTCCACCGCAAGCTCGGCCTTCACCACGCCAGGACGGTTCGTGAGCGCCCAGTTGACCAGCCCCTCCAGGTCGAGCGCGCGCAGATCCACCTTCTCGCGCTCCACCGCCACCGGAAAGTCCACTGACTTAGGCTCCACCCCCCGCTGCACGGCACGAGCGTTCTCGATCGTGCGGCAACCCGACATCAACGCAAAAAAGGCAATTGCCGTTGCAATCTGTTTTTTCATCTGTCTTCTGATCCCCAATTTTAAACGCTTTGTAGTCTCACCCGACGATTTCGTGAAATTGTACCAAAAAATCATAGCATGGTAAACGGATTAAACACGCGTTTATTGGGCGTGTAGATGAAGTCGGGGAACAGGAAACGGGAAACAGGAACAGGGAATGGGGAACAGGAAACGGGATGTAAGCCATCAGGACTCGACGTTGCGGCCTGTGGCGATTTCGCGCAGCTTGATGACCCAGATGCAGAGCTCGTACATCACCACCATCGGCAATGCCATTAGTATCTGGCTCATCGGGTCTGGAGGCGTGAGGACCATTCCAAGCACGAAGATTATGACTATGGCGAGCCTGCGGTAGTGGCGGAGCGTGGAAGACGAGATGATGCCGAGCCAGCCCAGCACGAAGACGAGAAGCGGCAGCTGCAGCGCTATTCCGAAGGCGAGGATCGTCTTGAGAACTATGCGTATGTAGCCATCCGCCTTGACGGTGTAGACCGGCAGGTTGACCCAGTCCGCGAACGAGAGGAACACCTTGACCACGACTGGCAGGGTCTTCGCGTACGCCATCCATGCGCCGACCGCGAAGAATATCGTTCCTGCCCCGAGGCAGAAGAGGATCGAGTTCTTCTCGCGCCGCGTGAGCGCGGGGAAGATGAACTTGAGGAGGTAGAACATGAGGAACGGGAACGAGAGCGCCGTTCCGCCCCAGAGCGCGATCATGATGATGGCGTCGAAGCCCGATGTGAGGTCGAGGCCCTCGATCGACACATGCCGCGCGGGCTCGTGCTTCGCCGAGTCGTCGTTCTGCGCGGCTTCGGCGACCTTCGCGCCGGGGTCGCGCGGGATCTCGCGTCCGCACACGCCGCAGAACTTCGGGATGTCCGGCTCAACGTACTTCGCCTCGCAGTATACGCACGTCGCCTTGCGCAGGACCTTCAATTCCGGCGAGGCGTCGGGGTTCAGAGGCGTCCCGCAGTCGAGGCAGTAGTTCACCTTCGCCGAGGCAGGGTACGGGCGGGCGCACTTCGGGCACGAGATCGGGCGCGCCATCGAGATTCCCGCGCATGTCTCGGCCGGACCGAATATCCACTTGTTGATCTGCGGGGAGAAGACGCCCGCGATTATCACGCACAGCACCCACGAGACGGCCATCCCAAGCACGCTGTCGCGCAGTGCGTAGAGATGCTCCATGAAAGGCCGCGGCGGGTCGTTGCGCTCGTTGGGATCGCTCACTTCTTCTCCTCCTCCACGGGAGCGGCGTCCGGAACTGCGGCCGAATCAGCCGCCTGCACGTCGGGCGGGGGGGCGAGCTCGCTGTCGGGCACGGGAGACTCGGATGGCTCTGCCGAAGAGTCGGTTCCGCAGTATGCCTCCGGCGAGTCGGTGCCTTCTGCTGGCGGCACGTCGATGTAGGTGTCCGACTTGGGCGGGTCCGGCGGAGGAGGAGGCGGTGGCTCTGGGTCGGCCGCCTTTGTGGAGGGCTTCGGGTCCTCCACGTCCATCGTCATAAGCTGGCGCTTGAACTCGTCGGCCGCGCGCCTGAGGGTAGCCATGAAGTTACCCATCTTGCGCGCAGCCGAAGGAAGGTTCTTCGGCCCAACGACTATGAGCACGACGGCGAACAGAACGAGGAGCTCTGCGGGGCCGACTGCGTCAAACCCGATGAAAGCGAAGAACAGGTGCGGGGTCATTTGCTGAAGCGGCGCAGCTAGGCTGCAAGACGAACGTTACTTCGTCTCGAAAAGCTCGAACTCGGCACGGCGGTTCTTGGACCACACGGCCTCGCCGGAACCCATGACGGCCGGCTTCTCCTCGCCGTAGGACTTCGTCTGCAGGCGGTTCGCCTCGACGCCGAGGCGGGCGAGGTAGTCGCGCACGATGATCGCGCGGTTCTCGCCGAGGGAGAGGTTGTATTCGTTCGAGCCGCGCTCGTCGCAGTTTCCGGCGACGATCACCACGTGGGTCGGGTTCGCCGCGAGGTCACGATAGACGTCCTCGATCTTGGCGATCTCGCCGCCGGGGATCGTGGTGGAGTCGAAGCCGAAGTACACGGGCGCGAAGTCCGCGCCGTCGACGGGCTTGAAGTTGGGGTTCTGGTCAAACGGGACGTCGCTGCCGCTGGCAAGCGCGCTCGCAAGCGTGCCGTCGTCAGTGGCGTTCAGGCCGACCATCGTGTCGACATTGGCCTCCTCGTCATGTCCGCCGGCAACGTCAACGGCCTCTGCGCCGGAGCCGTTCGCCCCATCGGCGCCATCCGCGCCGGCCTTGTTGTAGCGGCATCCCGCGGCGGCGGCGGCGAGGGCTGCGACGATCGAAACGGCGAACAGTTTTTCAAGCTTCATGGTATTGAGTCTCCTAAAAGTTTTTTATATGCGTAGAATACCGAACTCGTGCGGAAAACGCAAGCGAGAAAAGAAAAGTTTTTCAGAAAAAAAAGAGACGCGCCGAAAGGCGCGCCTCCGTTTCATATATCCAACGCTTTCGCGTGAGATTACCAGCGGGTGTCACGGCGCTCGCCGTAGCCACCGCGGTCGCGGTCACGTCCATAGCCACCGCCGCGACGCTGTTCGCGGGGCTTGGGCTGGGACTCGTTCACGCGGATCGGACGGCCGTCGAGCTCCTTGCCGTTGAGCGCGTCGATCGCGGCCTGGGCCTGGTCGCGGTTCGGCATCTCAACGAAACCGAAACCCTTCGAGCGACCGGTCATACGATCGGTCACCACGCGAGCGGAGGTAACCTCGCCAAACGCCGCAAACGCGGCCTTGAGACCATCATCAGTGGTGGCGTAAGCCAGGTTACCACAGTAGATATCCATCTTCTTGAACCCTTCTTGTACTAAGCCATGACTTTGTTTCACCCC
>JAEEGL013383306.1_pt1 | contig 11979 bp, 9 predicted proteins | sample 9134231 | NCBI WGS metagenome assembly JAEEGL01 (sample SAMN16246548, study PRJNA631951) | gut metagenome | biome: gut microbiome; feature: rumen; material: fiber-attached | host: Bos | place: Iran: Karaj | collected 2018-10
ACGGTAGAATAGTGAAATTCGTGGCCTCTGAGGGTGCTGGTGCCGTGTTGCATCTGCCTGTATCCGAGGTGCAGGCGTGCGCCCTGCATGGTGGCGCTGAGTGGCAGGACACCGCACATGGGTGTTCCGTCAATGTCCTGGCACAGATACATGAATCCTCCGCACTCGGCCAGGATGTGCCCTCCGTCTTCGGCGTAGGCTCTGATGGCGTGTCGGATGGATGTGTTGTCTGCCAACTGCTGCGCAAAGAGCTCGGGGTAGCCTCCGGGCAGGTACAGGAGGTCGCAGTGTGGCAGTGTGGTGTCTGTGAGCGGTGAGAAGAAACGCACGTGTGCTAACGGCTGCAGGGCGTCGAGATTGGCTCTGTAGGTGAAGTTGAAAGCCGGGTCGCGGGCCACGAGGAGGGTTGGAAAGTCTCCGAAGTGTCGAAGCGGCCAAAGGTCGGTCGGAGGAATGGGTGAATGAGGAATGAGGGATGACGAATGAGGAATGGATGAAGCGGCCATGGCCAGTATGTCATCGGTTTTCACATGCTGCTCCACTTCTTCTGCTGCGAGTTGTATGAGCCGTTCGGTGGTCTCTGCCTGCTGGATGGTGAGGCCCAGGTGGCGGGAGGGAATGACCAGGTCGTTCCTGCGGCGGAGATAGCCCAGACAGGGCACCCCAGCATCGTCACAGGCTCTGTGCAGGGTACTGAGCTGCCGGTCCGTGGCCACGAAGTTGAAGATGACCCCCGCCACGTTCACGTCGGGGTGGAAGTGCCGGAACCCGTGGATGAGTGGCGCTACGCTGTAGGCTACCGCTTGTGCGCTGATGACGAGGATGACGGGTACACGCAGGAACTGTGCGATTTCTGCGGCGCTGCCCCGCATGGCATCATAGCCGTCGAAGAGTCCCATGGCACCCTCTATGATGCCGATGTCGGCTGCCTCTCCGTAGTGCTGGCAGAGGTGCCGTATGTGCTGTGGCGTGGACAGAAAGGTGTCGAGGTTGACGGATGCTGTGCCGGCCGCCATCTGGTGGAAGAGGGGGTCGATGTAGTCCGGTCCGCATTTGAAGGGTTGCACCTTCAACCCTCTGTTGCGCAACGTGCGCATCAGGCCGAGGGTGACGGTGGTCTTGCCACATCCCGAGGTGGGTGCAGCTATGAGTACACAATGACGCATAATGAGAGGTATAGCAGTGTTTCTGTGACAATGACGGTTGCTCCGCAGCAGTCTCCGGTGTAACCCTGAATGCGACGGTGCATGAGGCGGAAGAGCAGTGCGCAGCCGGTAGCTGGCAGCAGCAGTGCCAAGGCCCAGAGGTGAAGGGGTGGGATGAATGATGAATGATGAATGCCGGATGCCGGATGATGTAGGAGGCTGGCCACGGCCAGCGGTGTCAGGGCAAGGAGTGCGCAGATGATGCGCTCCGACAGGGTGGGGGTGTTGTAAACGAGGCGGTTCTTGGCCTCGGCGGCACTTCGGGCATAGGGCAGGAAGCACACGATGGATGCGCTGATGCCCTTGGCCAGCGCGTCGGCCGCCATCACGCCCAGGGGTGAGAAGCCCGCCTGCAACAGCGCCACGAGCAGGTTCCATGTGAGGAGGAAGTGCAGCAGCAGTGCCAGCACGCCATAGGTTCCGATGTGTGAATCTTTCATGATGCTGAGCGTGTGTTCGCGTGATGTGCCAGCGCCAAAGCCGTCGCAGAAATCAGCCCAGCCGTCTTCATGCAGTGCGCCGGTGAGGAGGCAGCGTGCAGCCATGGCTGCTGCCACGGCAACACCGGCTGGCAGCTGCAGCAGCAGTGCCGCCCACAGTGTGAGGGCCATGAGTCCTCCGGTGACCCATCCGGCCAGCGGCCACAGCGGCACCACGCGCTGGAAGCATGCTGCGGGCACGCTGACGAGCCGCCACAGCGGCAGTCTGGTGAAGAACATCAGTGCCGCGAGTGCTCGGTCAAAAATATTTGGTAATCTGTGCATGGCTGAAATTGTCCATTTCGTTTAACAGGTGTACGGCTGAGGCCAGAATGGGATAGGCACAGAGTGCGCCTGTTCCCTCTCCGAGGCGCATTCTCAGGCTGAGCAGCGGGTGGGCGTTCATGGCGTTGAGCATGAGCCGGTGTCCGCCCTCGTCGCCGCAGTGTCCGAAGACGGTATAATCCCTCACGGCAGGGTCCATCCTTTCTGCGGCCAGCAGGCAGGCTGTCATGATGAAGCCGTCGATGAGAATCACCATGCGCCGTTCTGCCGCATGCAGCATGGCTCCTATGGCTGCTGCCATCTCGTAGCCGACAAAGTAGCGGATGGTGTCTGTGAGTGATGGGTGGATGGTGGTGGCGCGGAAGTGATCCACGGCGCGTGTGAGCACGCTGAGTTTATGACGAATGCCACCGGTGTCCAGTCCACTGCCGGCTCCCACGCACTGTGCCAGCGGTATGTCGAGCAGCAGATGCATGAGCACACTGGAGGGCGACGTGTTTCCGATTCCCATCTCTCCCAGACACAGGACGTTGGCTCCCTGGCGGTAACAGGCTTCCACCTGTTCTCGTCCCACGTGGAGTGCGCGCTGCCATTGCTCGGCATCCATGGCTGGTTCATGCAGGAAGTTGCGCGTCCCATAGGCAATCTTGCGGGGGATGATGTCTGCCTGCTCCACGGGGTCGAAGTCATGGTCCACACCCACATCGACAATGCGCAGTGTGAAACCATGCTGCCTGCAGAGCACATTGACACCGCCGCCACCGCGGACGTAGTTGGCCATCTGCTGCCACGTCACCTGGCGGGGTGACAGCGACACGCCCTCGCGCTCGATGCCATGGTCACCGCCGAAGAGGATATGAGCAGGATGGTGGATTGCCGGACAAAGGGTTCCCTGGATGAGTGACACTTGCATGGCGAGTTCCTCGAGAACGCCCAGTGACCCTAACGGTTTGTTGAGGTGATCTATCTTCTGTTGTATGGCGGCGCAGAGTGCCTTGTCTGTTGGTTGGATCATGGGGAGAGTTGAGAATTGAGAATTGAAAGTTGAAAATTGAGAGTTGAAAATTGAAAATTGAAAGTTGAAAAATGAAAGTTCTCCAAGTGTGGAGCGTCCCGTAGGGCCGAGCGCTTCAAGCGTGAAGCGTCGCAAGCGCCGAGCGGAAAGGTGAGAGTTGAAAGTTGAAAGTTGAAAGTTGAAAGTTTTTGAAGGGGGGCAAGCGAGCAAGCTCGAGCGGAACTGTTGGATTAACGTGTTAACGTGTTAACGTGTTAATGTGTTAATGTGTTAACGTGTCTTTTCTTTGATTGTGACAGGTATGCCGCAGACCATCATCACGACTTGATCTGCGCACGCGGCAACGTATTGGTTGAGCCAGCCCAACAGGTCGGTGAAGCGGCGTTGCAGGGCATTGGCGCTGGTGCCGCCCAGACCAATCTCGTTGGTGACAAAGATGAACGTGGCTTCCTGCGTGGTGAAACGGTCGAATTCTGCTTGCAGTAGTTTCAGGACGTCGTCCACGTCGGGAAGTGACGTGTCGGCCTTTATGGAGAAGAAGTTGGTGGCCCAGAGTGTGAGACAGTCTGTGAGCACCACTCGCCCGCTCACGTCGTGGCGGCTGAGCAGACGTTCTTCTTCGATGGTTGTCCATTCGGGACCGCGGCGCAGCTGATGCCGCAGCACCCTTTGGGCAAACTCCGCATCCCACACGTGGGCTGTGGCCATATAAACGGGATTGGGCGACAATGAGAGTGCCAGTTGTTCAGCGTATGCGCTCTTACCAGACCGCTGTCCGCCAGTGATGAGAATGATACGTTTCATAGGGTGTTGTCTTTGATGATTTCGATTTCCAGATGGCCAGCGGGGAAGGCGGTGCGGCAGTGGTGGAGACAGAGGTCGTGCAGGCGCTGGAAGAAGGCAGGGGGCATGAGGTCCCAGAGTTCGCGTGCCAAGGTGATGCTGTCAAGAATGGATGCGGCGTTATTCACTCCTGCTGCTGTGGCTATCTCACGGAGAAACGTCTTGTTCATTAGCACCTTATGTGAGTGGGTGTCAAGGTGCCCCTCGGCCAATTTGACGGCTTTGCCAATCATGATTCCGATGACCACGCGACAGAAGCCCAGCTCGTGAGCACGTTGTAACGCTGCACCGATGAAGTTGCCGTAGTGGATGACACGCAGTTGCGGTTCTCTCTGCAGCAGTGCCTCCTCGCCCCGTTTGCCCGATGCCAGGCCGATGTCCTTGCAGCCAAGGGCGCGTGCCACTTCCATCTCGCGGCTGATGCTTTGGATGAACGCCTCGTTAGAGAGCGGCATGACAATTCCTGAAGTGCCGATAATGCTGATTCCATCAACGACGCCAACGCGCTCATTGAAAGTCCGCTTGGCTAACTCGCGGCCATTCTCCACGGAGAGTGTGACGTCCAGATCGGCATCTGTCAGTGCCCTGATGCAAGCAGTAATGGTCTGACGCGGCACAGGGTTGATGGCGGGTTCGCCGACAGGGATTCCCAAGCCGGGGAGGGTGACGCGGCCGACGCCCTCGCCCTGCAGGAAACGGATGCCGCTGCCCGGCACAGTAGAGGGTGTGACGCGGGCAGTGATGCGACAGCCGCGGGTGACATCGGGGTCATCACTGAAGTCTTTGATGCAGAATGCTTCTGCGGAGGGGGGACGAGAGGGGGATCCGTCGGCAAAACCGACGGGCACAGTCACTGCGGGGGAGGTGGGGAAACCGACGGGCACTTGTAGTGTTTCGCCATCGGGCAGCTGAACGGTGACGGCGTCGGGTTCGTCGCCGTCTAACAGGTGCATGGTAGCAGCCAGAACAGCGGCGGTGGCGCAGGTGCCGGTGGTGAGGCCGCTGCGGAGGGGGAAAAACGAGGGAAGCAGGTGCTCGATGGCCCGTCGGAGGCCGAACGGGCCGTTGACCATTTCAATCTGCACGTGTTGAGGAACGGGTGTGAGTGGGGGAACGGGTGTGAGTGGAGAAACTGGTGTGAGTGGGGGAACTGGTGTGAGTTGAGGAACTGGTGTGTGTTGAGGAACGGGCATGCGTGGAGGATAAGGGGGCCGCTCAATGACAAAGACCTTGATGCCAGCAGCCTTGGCTCTCTCCACTTTCCCCGTGAAACCGCCGCTGAGGCCGCTCTCCTTGGTGAGAATGGCATCGGGGCGCAGACGTTCTATCAAGTTCGCGGTCATGCCGTCATCTGTCAGTTCGTCGGTCTCCACGGCAATGAGGTGGTCTTCCGGGAACTGGCTTTTCTGGGCAATGATGCGTGAGAAACGGCGGTTGAGTATGCGGAACCAGCACTCATGTTTTTCCCAGAAGGGACGCAGCTGCGAGATGGTCTGCACGCCGGTGAGTGCCAGCAGGCGGGTCACCCCTTGTTCCTCTAAGTGTGTGAGGGCGGTGGAATAGTCGCGGCACCAGGTGATATCCGACGTATGCGGAGGATAGATGCGGTCAAAACGAATGATGGCGGCACCGGCGTGACGGGCGGCGTAGATGAGATTGGTGTGCAGCTCCTCGGCAAAGGGGTGTGCTGCATCCACGACCAGCTGCACGCCTTTGTCAAGGAAGAATGCCAGCAGTGCGTGGAAGTCCATGCCACCGGTGATGCGGATGCCGTGCAGCAGGTCTATATCCTGTTCGTGACCATAGGTGCTGTAATAGAATGGCTTGCCGGCCTGTTCCAGTACGCCGACGGCCGTGCGCCCCTCTGTGGTTCCTCCGAAAACTGCAATCATTATTGATGCTTTATGGGTGTAGGATGACTTATTTCAGCAGATGGTAAAACATGGGTTGGTAGTCGGCAGGCATGAGTTCAGGGTGAAAGACGGCGATGAGGTCTGCCAGAATGACATCGGGTTGGATGGGTGAGAGCTCGTAATAGGGCGTCTGTTTCATGTTGCAATAGATGACCTTACGCTCCCGGAAGGCTCGGAAGAGCTCGTTGCGTGGCTCGCTGGCTTTCAGGGCTTCGTAGCTGAAGTCTCCTGGGAAGCTGTTGAGGATGCGCCAGTAATCGGCGTTGGCGGCAAGAGCGTAGAGTTGCTCGAATTCAATATTGACACCGCCGGTGTTGTCGTCATGGATGACATAGTCGGCGCCGGCATCACGGAAGAGCTGTGCGAGGGTGCTCTTTCCGCCCACGGCATACCAGTTGCCGCCGTGCATCTCACCGGAGAAGACGGTGGGGCGTGGTCCCGGAGAAGACTCCGGATTCCCAACTGCCAGTTCTGCCACCTTTTTTTTCAGAGCGTTATATCGCTGTTCAATGGCGGTGAAGAGGGAGTCGGCTTGTGCTTCGCGGCCGAGGAAAAGGGCTATGAACTTGATCCATTCTGCCTGCCCAAGTGGGTGCAGTTCCTTGTAGCCGAGGTGCGGAATGAGGGTGATGCCAGTCTCGCGGATGGCTTCATAACCGCCGCGTTTGAAGGGCGAGATGAAAATGACGTCCGGGTTGGCGGCGAGGAGGAGCTCTGGGTCAAAGTTGCCTTCCATGCCAATCTTGACAATACGTCCGTCCTTCACGCGCTGGCGGATATCCTTGTTAAAAAGGTTCTTCGTGCCTGTGATGCCAGTGATGGCGTCGAGGGCATCTAGGGCGATGAAGTTTGAGAGTTGAAGCATTGTCATGGGGATGGTGCGGGTGACAGGCACGCGGACAGGGGTGTAGCCCTCGGGAGCCGCATCGGTCATGGTGGAGAGTGCAGCGGGAATCAGGGCGAAGTGGTAGCTGACAGGCATGCGATCCTCATCGGCCTGCGGGTCTGCCACATCGACGAGGCGGATGCCGTTGTCCAGCGTTTGCACAGAGAAACCCCGGGCGTAGGAGAGGGTGAGGCATTCCTGGTCACCTGTTAAAGAGGAAGCGGCATGTGTCTGATTGGATGAGGGTTTGCGGTTGCACGAACTGCAAAGTGCAAGGATGAAAGTTGCAAAGAGAGGAAGCAGTAAAGCTGTTGTTTTCTTCATGATTTGAATGGTTGTTTTGTGACTGACTCTTCCCCTTGATGAGGGGAACACGGCTTATTCTCTGCGGCGGAAAAGAACTGCTGCAATGACAGGTGCCCCCACCAGAGCGGTGACGCTGTTGACGGGGAGTGCCCCTTCGAATCCAGGGGCACGGGCAATGAGGTTGCATAGCAATGCGAGAGCAGCGCCGCACAGGAGTGTCGCAGGCATGAGGATGCGGTGGTTGCTACTGCGGAAGAGGGCGCGAGCGAGGTGTGGCACGGCTAGACCGATGAACATAATAGGTCCGCAGTAGGCGGTGACGATGGCAACGAGAACACCGGAAGAGGCGATGACAAGCGTGCGTGCACGCTGGATATTGAGGCCGAGGTTGCGGGCGTAGGCTTCGCCGAGAAGCAAGAGGTTCATGGTCTTCACGAGGAGCATGCTGAGTGGCAGGAGCACGGCCATGAGGGTGACAAAAAGCACCATCTGGTCACCCGAGACGCGTGCGAAGGAACCGAGCCCCCAAACGACGTAGGCTTTGATGTCTTCTTCGTTGGAGAAGAATTTCAGCACGCCGATAATGGCGTTGGCAAGGTAGCCGATCATCACACCGATAATGAGCAGGGTGACATCGCCCTGCACGCGTCGAGCCACCCAGACGATGAGTGCCATCACGGCCAGGGCTCCAACGATAGCTGCAACACTCATGGCAACATCACCAAGGTATCCGAGGCGGCTCAGTGCTACGCCTCCGAGGGAACCACTCATCAGGACCACCAGCGCCACGCCGAGTGAAGCTCCGTTGCTGATTCCGAGGACCGACGGACCTGCCAGTGGGTTGCGAAAGACGGTCTGCATCTGCAAACCGCTGACAGCGAGTCCGGCGCCAGCCATAAGGGCTGTGAGGGCCTGCGGCACGCGGGAGTTCCATACGATATTGGCATGGATGGAAGACCCACCCCCGTCCCCTGCAGTGGAACTCGGAGAGAAGAGGATGCCGAGAACCTCACCGACAGGAATCTTCACCGTGCCGAGGAGGAGGTTAAGCACGAAGAGGGCAAGGATGAGGGCGACGAGGAAGAGGAAGGAGGCTGTGCGTTTCATTCGTTACCTTTTCTATAAAGATGAGTGAAATGGCTGTTGTAAAGTTCAGAGAGTCCCTCGCGGTTGTCAATGGCCTCGCCCACAACAATCATGGTCGTGAGTGTCAGGTTGTTGTCATGAACGATGCGCGCCAGGTCTTTCAGCACACCGCGATAGATGCGCTGGTCGGACCAAGTTAGGTGGTAACAGGCAGCCACGGGGGTGGTCTTGGGATACTCTGTCAGCAGTTCTTGCTGCACATCATCGACAATGGCGGCACTGAGGAAGATGCACATGGTACTCTGGCTCTTGGCCAATAGGTGCAGTTGTTCTTTTTCCGGCATGGGAGTGCGCCCCTGGCCCCGTGTGAGGATAATGGTCTGCTTGCGTTCGGGAATAGTGAATTGGCTGCGCAGCTCTGCGGCAGCGGCCAGGAACGACGAGATTCCAGGCGTTATGTGATAACTCAAGCCTTCACGGTCAAAGAAAGCCATCTGTTCCTGAATGGCACCGAAAATGCAGGGGTCGCCGGTGTGCAGTCTCACGATGAGATGTCCGCGGATATAATGCTCTTTCATCAGTGTGCACTGCTCTTCAAGTGTCATGCTAGCTGAATTGCGAACGACGGCACCTAGTTTGTGGTACTCTGTGAGCTCGCGCGGTACCAGACTGCCGGCATAAAGAATCAGGTCTGCCCGTTCCAGCAACTGGCGTCCGCGTACGCTGATGAGGTCGGGGGCACCGGGGCCTGCACCAACAATCTCTATGTGTCCTTCACCCATGCGCAGGAACCGACGGTCAATGGCGAGGGCGGCAGTCCAGTTCTTGCCTTTGGTCTTAGGCACGACGAGCAACCCGTTGTTGGACGCCAGCAGTGCCGCTGCCTCGCAGACACTGGGCGTTCCCACGTGTTGCTGCACGGTGAGACTGGGATTGGGAACTGTGACGTCGGCCAGTTCGTCGGCCGTGAAGAAGCGCACACGTTCACCCCGTGCCTGCAGTTCACGGATAAACGGTTCGTCGGCCTTCATGTCAATGGTACAATATTCTTTGGCACAGGGTAGTATCCCGCGTTCTGCAAAGGCAGCGTGCATGGCTGCCTCGATTTCCTGCACGGGTTCTGCGTGATGTGCCAGTCCCAGACCGCAGGAAGCCACGCAGGGCACAAAATGCAGCTCTGGCACATCGGTGGGGTGGGAGTGGGCAAACGGTGTCACGGCAATCAGCAGTTTGAAGTGCCCGTTCATCATCTCATCAAGGCTATCAATCACAGTCACATGTGGCGGCAGTGTCTGCTCCAGATAGTCTGTGCCGGCATCACGCACGTCCATGAACAGCGCCGTAGGCTGTCCGCTCACAAAGATTGCGATGGCTACATTGAGCTCACGCGTGTTCATCAGTTTCCAGTTGAAACGCTGTGTCAGTGTGTCGAGTGCCCAGAGTCCTGCCTGGTCACTTTGTGTCGTGATCACGTCGTGAGTTCCCAGCACGCCTGCAATCTGGCGTGTCAGGTCGTTGGCACCGCCCACGTGTCCGCTGAGCACAGAGATGACATTTTGTCCCATCGAGTCTATGCATATCACGGCCGGGTCTGTGTGTTTGTCCCGAAGGAGTGGCGCGATGGTCCGTACGCAGATGCCCATGGCTCCGATGAAAACAAATGCATCGAACTGCGTCCACACCGCTGACACCTCTGCACGCTGGATGATTTGTGCGTCTAATTGGCTGGTTATTATTGAGGCTACGTGACTGCCGGCCTCACTGATTTGTATAATGGCTATTTTCTGCATCGCAAAATTTCTATGGGGTTATAGTCATTGAGTTGGATTCGCAGAGGGGGATCTTGTGTCAGGCCCAGTTCCTGACAAGCATCGTCCCACAGCTCGCGGCTGTTGGTGGCCACTCGCGGGCTCGTGACGCTGTTGAAGACAATCACGCCGTTTCTGGTCATGACTTTGAGTAGCAGGGTGAGGATTTCCTTGAGGTGACCGCCGTGCCCGCCAATGAAGACGGCATCCGGTGCGGGATGGCATCCTGTATCCTGCACCTGCTGCCACTGCCGGTACACATCGCGGAAATCACCGATATGAACGCCAATGCCTGGGGCACCGTGACGGCGGGCGTTTTCGCGGATAATGGCCTCGCACTCAGGGCGTATCTCAAACGCTTCTATGTGTAGATGAGGGAAGAGGAGGCGCGCCTCGATGCAGACGCTGCCTGTGCAGGCTCCAATGTCCCAAAAGACGCTGCGGTGTGGCAGGTTCAGCGTCTGTAACGTGAGCAACCGGATGGGCATTTTGGTGATCATCCTGCTTCGTCCGTTGAGCAAGGCAAAAGATTCGTCTGGCAAACCAAATGATGGCCGTTGTCCTCCGACCTCCGTGGCGGTCGTGTTAGTTGCAGGCACCAGGATCACGCAGTTGGGCTGCGCAAAAGCTTGTTGTGCTGCCTGCTCCAGGGTGAGGGAGGTGATTTGTTCGGCACTGGGATTGCCCAGATGCTCTCCTATGTGCATCTGATAGCCTGTGTAACCGTACTCCGTCATTCTTTCTGCAATGGCGGCAGGGGTGTGTTCCTTATCCGTGAGGACACCAATCTTGGGTGCCCTTTCGATGAGTGCGCGGTCCAGCTCCTGCCAAGGGCGTCCCGTCAGTGACACGATTCGCATATCGTGGTAGGGTAGAAGCAGGCGATGTGCCAGCAGTTGCAGGGAATTGAAGGTAGGGAAGAGCTGAATTTCTGCTTCTGGCAGCAGGCGGCGTAGCGTGTTAGCAAAGCCAAAGAAGAGCGGGTCGCCAGAAGCGAAGATAACAACCTCCTCGGGATACCGCTTCACGACTTCTTCAACAGGTATGGTGATGTCAATCCACTCAGTCCCCGGAGGCAGCAGATGACGCACAAGTTCATGATGCCGCCTGCCGCCCGAGAAAACGTGTCCGCCCCTGATGACCTCCAGCACTTCTGGCGGAAAGTAGGGGGCCGGTTGATCGGTGATTCCTATGACGATGAAACGTTGCATGGAGCAAAACTATTGATTGGTAAATGGTTTGGACTACAGGTCGCGACCCGGCCGCAGCTGTGCCGCGTCATCATAGGTGAGAATGGCATTGACGAGTGTTGCTGCGAGGTTGCTGCCGCCCTTGCGGCCTTCGATGATGATTTTAGGAATGCCTGTCAGCGTCTTGGCGGCGTGCTTGCTCTCGCACACGTGTACGAAGCCAACGGGTGCGCCGATGATTCCTGCAGGATGCATCTTTCCCTTACGCACTAAGTCACAAATCTCGAAAAGGGCAGTAGGCGCGTTGCCCACCACGTAGAGTGCGTCGGGATAATCCTCCGTGGCCAGTTGCATGCATGCCTGGCTGCGTGTGATGCCTTTCTCTTCTGCTATCTTCTTGGAACGCGGGTCGTTAATATAGCAATGAACTTGAATACCCAGTCTTTCTAAGGCACCTTTTCGGATGCCACTGGCTGCCATCGATACATCAGTAACAATGTGTCGTAAACTGCCGTCGGACACCTTATTATATATAATCTCTGTGGCACGTTCATCCATCCAAAGACTGTCCTCCAAACTGAAATCCGCTGTGGTATGAATGGCGTGGAGCAGGGGCCAGAGGCGCCAGCTGGGGAGGTCGGGGTTGTTCATCTCAGAGAGAATGGTACGGAACGATTCGTGCATGATTTGCTGCCCTGGCTTTGAACCTTCTTCGTTTCCTCCCGTGAGGTGACGTGGACGATAATAACCTCTTGGAGTAATCATTTTCCCTTCCCAGGCATAACTCTGTGAATTGCCAATGAGGAGGACGGTGAACATATCAACCTGTTCCGGGTCGAGATCGCCGAGGGTAGTGAGAGACACCTCCTGTTCGGGGCGGCCCGCCTGACGTACGATACCGACAGGTGGTTCGTTGCTGCGGCCTTCGGCAAGTTAGAGTTCGCGCATGCGGTGTGGCTGCCA
>JAEEGL014228571.1_pt1 | contig 11979 bp, 9 predicted proteins | sample 9134231 | NCBI WGS metagenome assembly JAEEGL01 (sample SAMN16246548, study PRJNA631951) | gut metagenome | biome: gut microbiome; feature: rumen; material: fiber-attached | host: Bos | place: Iran: Karaj | collected 2018-10
AAGAAGTTTGTGCCCATGTTGTATATTACAGCATATCTGAGAGCGGCAAGCAGCACAAACGGCAACACCCAGGAAGTCATGGTAAATGAAAGAGCAATCAGCGCGAGCACAACCGCTACGAAGATATATACCGGCGCTTCTTTATCTGCAAGTTCTTTTGTTTCATACATAATCGCCGACATACCGCTGATAAAGCACTGAGAAGACATTGTCTTTTCTATCTTTTCAACGGCGGACATTGTCAATTCATCAGCGCCGTCTTTTTCAAACTGCACCATAATCAGCGTTTTGGTGCCGTCGGAAGAATAGAATATCTCAGTAACAACGTCGGGAAGTATTGACTGAGGAACGCTTGTATCAATAAATGAATCAATCCAGGTAACGCTTTTAACTCCGTCAATCGCTTCAATATCCGATTTAACTTTTACAACATCTTTCGATGTCATATTTTCAATCACAATAAAAGCATTTGCGGCGTTATTGAAAGTTTTATCAAGTATCTCCTCGCCTTTTACCGAATCAAGGTCAGCCGGAAGATATGACATAATATCGTAGTTTACCCTTGTGCCCACAAATCCGATAACTGCAGGAAAAATCAGTATTGTTGAAATAAGCAGAATAATTTTGGGATGATATGCAATATAATGAGATATTTTATTAATCAGCATAACTGTCCCCCTTTCCGAGTATTCCGACGACTGAAGAATGAAGAAGCGGCCTTATTTCTTCGAGCGTATAAGGCTTGCCTTGAAGTAAAGCGTCACAGCAAACCGATCCAATAAGGTCGGTAATAAGATACGCGCATTTTAGCGCCCTGTCTTTATCAAAACCGAGTTCATTCATACGGCTGATAAAATAATCAAGTTTACTTTTTATATTTTCATCGTCCGTTTCGGTTAAATATATAAAACATTTAGAAAGATTTTTCTGAATTATCGCAGTCAGTTCTTTATGCTCATTTAATCTGTCTATCACGCAGTCGGTGAAAACTTCGAACTGATTTATAAATGAATCCGATTCATCATTAAAAGCATAATCAAAAGAATCCAAAAAAATGACTGCGCTTTTTTCAATAGTCAATCTGTCAAGCAAGTCGTATTTATCTGAAAAATAAAGATAAAATGTGCCCTTTGCCACTCCTGCCGCTTTGACAACATCGTCTATTGTTGTTGAATTGAAACTCTTGCTTTTGAAAAGTTCATAAGCAGAGTCAATTATCCTTGTCATTTTATTCTTTTTATTTTCGGTTACATTACCCATTATATCGCCTTCCGATAATTATGACTGAAAGTCATTTTTTCTGTATTCTAATCCAAAAATGACCAACAGTCAATAAATGATTTGCATAATTAACATTTTATTAACAAAATTTACCGGCCTGCTGTTTAAAGCAGACCGGTAATTAATCTTATTCGGTAATATCAGTCGTTGGGCACAACCGGAGTCCAGTACTCGTTATCATATATATCGGTAAGCATATAGATTGCCGAGCATTTCTCTTCGTCATCAAGTTCAAGGTTTGATATTTCGTGATCGCCCGTGTAAGTAATCTGTTCTCCTACAAGATAACTGTCCTGATACTCTCCGTCATAGGTGTAGTAATCGCATACAAAATCAATCTTGTCGCCTTCTTCAAGGCTCTCGAGACCTTTTGCGATAGTTTCTGTTTCGCCGTTTACATAGTCATATCTTGCGCCTGCAATATATCCATAAGGATTCTCACTGTCAAACACAAGAATCAGATTTGCTCTCTGACCGTTAATCATAACGGGAACTCTGCCTGTTATAGTATAGTTGTCCCCTTCTGTTACGGTATCAATGTAGTAATAAGGAACAACCTGATTGTCAATCGCGAGCCAGGTGCCGTCAAAGTCATTGACGAGTTCACCGTTTTCGGTAATCCTGTAAACATTGTCAAGGCCGAGGTCAATATAGCCTTCGCCGTCGTCATAGAAAACGTTTAACTGAAGAGAATGAATCTGCTTCCACTGTTCACCGTCAATTGCAAGTTTGTAATCCTTACCGTCTTTTATCCATACGAAATCGGATGTATCAAGCTGATTGCCGGCAATAATTTCGGATGCGCTTTCAACATCAAGGCTCTTGCCCATACTGCCCATAAAGAGCTGTGCAAGGCTGCCGAGCCCTCCGAGAGCACTCTGCGAACTGCCTGATGAAGCGGGAGCGGACGATGTTGCGGAGCCCGAAAGGAAACTGCCGAGCAGAGTAGAAATATCAATCGAAGATGATGCGGATGTTCCCGTGAAGTTTCCGAAAAGTGAAGGCAGCGGAGAAGACTGCTGCGAATCGGTTGCAACAACCTGACCTGCCGCTTCAAGGCTTGCGAAACTGCGCACGCACTCGGCGTACTTGCTGTCAATTCCGATTGACTCATAGGCTTTCAACGCACTGGGAACTCTTGATGACTTCTTATACGGGAAATAAATGGCAAGACCGTATGCGTTGGTGATTGAAGAAGAAGTCTTGTTATATTTAACAGCGCCGAGTATTGCCTGAGCAAGATCCTTCGCTTCTTTGGTATCGATATTATAAGCAAGATGTACAAGGTCAACCTGATCTGTTTTACTGCTTACGGCAAACTCTCTGGTGTTCTTTCTGGCATCGGAAATAACCTTGAAATCTTTGCTGTTAATTTTCTCTGCGGTCTCTGCTGCAAATTCTGTAAACTCCTGAGGAACGGTCGCCGCGAGTTCAGCAAGGTCGGTTATTGAAAGAGTGGTTTTCTGACCGGGACATCTCTGATTGCAATAACTTACAAAATCATCGATTATTATTTTGCCGAGTTCTGTTGAAGGAACAGCAGGATTTTCTGCAAGTTTGTTGAGCCAGTTTGTATGATACCAGCCGACGCCCGGCTCTGTTTCTTCGGAACCTATAAGATAATCGCCGTATTTTTCGAGCATAAGAGCGTTTTCGAGCGTACCCATAAGGCAGGCGTCAAAGCCGATTATGTCAAACTTCACGCCGGATGCTGCAAGAGCGTCATTAATGCCCTTAAGCGTCATCGAGCCGGAATTTGCGTTTCTCTCGTCATAACCGAAGCCCGATATCGAACCGCCGCCGTGATCCCACATAACAAGTATATTTCTGTTGGCAGGATAATTGTTTGAACAGTATTTGATAAACCTTGTAAGAGTGGCAGGATTGGTCATTGAATCGGTGCCGTCTTTATCAACGAGGCATCTGATTCTGCCGTTTTCAAGTTTATAAATCTGATTGAAGTTATTGCTGATTCCGGTTGTTTTCCAGGCTTTGCATCCGCCTGTATAAACAAGTACGTCGATATTGCTGTTAAGAGAGGCTTTTGCCATCTCGGCAAGGTCGGAACTCGCCATACCGCTCTTTGATTCGAGGTCGGTACCGCACAGATATACCATAACGGTAACGTGATCTCTGGAATCTCCGTAAAGCACTGTTCTCTTTTCTCTTGCACCGCTTGCAACTTCTTTATTGAGCACGCCGGTATTAGCCTGAGTAATCCAGCCGGATGAGGAAGTGCTGTCGGTAAATCCGCTGAAAAGGCTTGTAGGTACGGAAATAGCGTTATTGGTATCTCCGCCGCCTCCGAGCAGACTGTTAAGGCCGAATCCGCCGCCTCCGAGCAGAGCAATAATTATAGCAATTATAATACCTAATCTTCCGCCTGAGCGGGTGCCGCCTGATCTCTGAGGGCCTTCGGGAGATGAGCCGGATGAAGTTCTGCCGGCGTATCCTTCAGTTCTGCCAACGGGTCCCGTTCCGAGACCTTCGCCTCTTCTCTGAATCGGGCCTGCTTTACCGGTTACGTTTTTTTCGCGACCTCTCGGCTGCTGATCCATACAAAAACCTCCTTGATTTCTTTATGAATGACTTATTTAGAAGGAATGAGTTTCTCTTTGCCGCCCATATAAGGTCTGAGCACTTCGGGAATATTTACACTGCCGTCTTCGTTGAGATTGTTTTCGAGCAGTGCGATAAGCATTCTGGGCGGAGCGACAACGGTATTATTAAGTGTATGAGCAAAGTATTTGCCGTCTTTGCCGTTGACTCTGATTTTAAGTCTGCGTGCCTGAGCGTCGCCGAGGTTTGAGCAGGAGCCGACTTCGAAATACTTCTTCTGTCTGGGCGACCAGGCTTCAACGTCAAATGATTTTACTTTAAGGTCTGCAAGGTCGCCTGAGCAGCATTCAAGAGTTCTTACGGGAACATCCATTGAGCGGAAAAGATCAACTGTATTCTGCCACAGACGGTCAAACCACATTTTGCTGTCTTCGGGTTTGCAGACAACGATCATTTCCTGTTTCTCAAACTGATGAATTCTGTAAACTCCCCTCTCCTCTATGCCGTGAGCGCCTTTCTCTTTTCTGAAGCAGGGTGAATAACTTGTTAGAGTGTGAGGAAGGGTTGATTCGTCAATTATTGTATCAATGTATTTGCCTATCATCGAATGTTCGCTTGTACCGATAAGATAAAGGTCTTCGCCTTCGATCTTATACATCATGGCGTCCATCTCGGCAAAACTCATAACGCCCGTTACAACGCCTGATCTGATCATAAACGGAGGCACGCAGTAAGTGAATCCCCTGTCAATCATAAAATCTCTGGCATAAGCAAGGCAGGCGGAATGAAGGCGGGCAATATCTCCGCAAAGATAATAGAAACCGTTGCCTGCAACGCGCCTTGCGGCGTCAAGATCGATACCGTTGAATCTTTCCATAATATCGGTATGATACGGAATCTCAAAATCGGGCACAACGGGTTCGCCGTATTTTGTAACCTCAACATTTTCGCTGTCATCTTTTCCGATGGGAACTGACGGATCGATAATGTTGGGAATCTGCATCATTATCTTGGTAACTCTTTCGCCGAGTTCCGCTTCAAGAGCCTCGCACTCGGCAAGTTTTTCAGAGCAGGAAGTAACAAGTTTTTTTGCTTCTTCCGCTTCTTCCTTTTTGCCCTGTGCAAATAGAGCACCGATATCTTTTGAAACCTTGTTTCTGTTTGCCCTGAGAGCGTCGGCATCAGTTTTTACCGACCTGAGTTTTGCATCAAGTTCAATTACTTCGTCAACAAGAGGGAGCTTGCTGTCCTGAAACTTGTTTCTGATATTCTGCTTTACAACTTCGGGGTTTTCTCTTAAAAACTTAATATCAATCATACTGTTAAATCCTTTCCAGTAATTCTATAGCTTTATCAAGATGTTTGTCGCCGATGAGTTCAACCGCGCCTTTATCAACAAGAGCGGCTGAATTCGGGTCAAGCGGCAGTTTGGCGAGCACGGGTACACCGAGTTTGCCGGCCACTTCATCCGCTTTGCTCTCGCCGAATATATTTATGGTTTTACCACAGTCGGGGCAGACTGCGTAACTCATATTTTCAATTATACCGAGCACGGGTATATTCATAAGTTTTGCCATGTTGTATGCTTTTTTAACAATCATCGTAACAAGGTCCTGAGGAGTTGTAACAACAATTATTCCGTCAAGCGGCAGAGACTGAAATACCGTCAGAGGTACATCGCCCGTTCCGGGAGGCATATCAACAAACATAAAGTCAACTTCATCCCAGGCAACATCTTTCCAGAACTGCTGAATAACGCCTGAAATAACAGGACCTCTCCAGACTACCGGAGAATCTTCTGTTTCAAGCAGAAGGTTGACGCTCATTATTTTAATCCCCGTTTTGCTTACTGCGGGTAAAAGACCGGTTTCGTCGGCCTCGGCTCTTCCGGTTATACCGAAAGATCGGGGAATTGAAGGCCCGGTAACATCGGCATCGAGTATGGCGCAGGATTTTCCTTTCGCCTGCATAGCGCAGGCAAGAAGTGAGGTAACCATTGATTTACCTACGCCGCCTTTGCCGCTTACAACGCCGATAACTTTTTTGATATTGCTGAATTCACCTGCAGGTATATGCAGGTCCTGTTCTTTTCTGTCGCCGCAGTTTGCAGAACAGCTTGAACAGTTTCCGCTGCAATTTTCGCTCATATTAAAATCTCCTGTCAGAATAATTTGATAATTGATAAAACTCCGTAAACAATTAAAGCGGTTACGGGTATATGTAACAGATAAATCAAAAATGCGTGCGTACCGCAAAAATCAAGAAACGAAAGTCGTTTTTTGTAAAAGTAATTCGGGTAACCTTTTTCACTGAAAATACTGCCGACATAATTTCCGGTAAAGAAAACGAATATAAAAGGAAGCAGAGGGAAATAGTCAGCGGAATAAAAATCAGCATTATATATACCGAAAGGTATAAGATAATTTGTGGAATACAGTGACTCGGGTAAATTGATTACAAGCAGATTTCCGAAACCGAGTTTATGTTTTTCTATCTGAAAGAAAAACGCGAAAAGAATAATACTGATTGCTATGCCGGCAAGCGGAGGTATCAAGTTAATCAACTTGTGGCAAAGCGCATAAATCAGAATTGAAACGGCAAGAAAATGAAGAATGCCGAAATATACTTCCGCGCCCTCAATACCGAAAAGCGGCAGAATAACGGCGGTAACAAGAGTAAATGCCAGTGCCGCCGCAAGGGTTTTAAGCCCGCGTTTCAGATTGCTGTGAGATAAGTTACAGGATATACCGCAAAGGATAATAAACACAGCGGCAAATACCGGCTCAAGCGGAAGAAAGAAATTATACAGTTTCTCTCCGAATGATATCCCGAAGAATTCACCCATAATGTAATATGCGTGAAACAGCACCATCATCAAAACGGAAAAACCGCGTATTTCATCAAGAAGGTATATTCTTTTCTTTTCATTTGCTTCATTTTTCATAGAAATATTTTATCATAATATTATAAAAATGCAAGAGGTTAATTCCCTTGACTTTATAAGCACCATATTATAAAATATTGTCGGTATATTTTAATCTCGGCAGGTGAAATTATGGCTGAAAAACTCCGGACTTTGCTGTTCAGAATATTCGGAAAAGATACATTCATCGGCAAAATTATTGATAAGATTCTTACAAGAGAAATAATCACCTATCTCTTTTTCGGTTTATGCACAACCGCAGTAAATCTTATTTCATATTCGATTTTAATAAGATTGTTTCCCGGTAAAGTAGCTCCGTGTAACGCCGCAAGCTGGCTGCTCGCCGTATTGTTTGCTTTCTTTACAAATAAACTCTTTGTTTTTGAGAGCAAAAGTTTTGAAGTTAAACTTGTTGCGAAAGAGTTTTCAACCTTTATGGCATCCAGAATACTTACAGGGCTTATGGAAACCTTTCTCCCCTCTCTGCTGATTAAAGCAGGCCTTGATATGCCTCTTTTCGGCACGGAAGGACTCCCTGCAAAACTTGCGGTCGGTATAATCATTATTATACTGAATTATCTGTTTTCAAAACTTGTGTCTTTCAGAAAGAAAACAGAAGAAGCCGAAGAAGTGCAAGAGACTGATAATGAAACAGAAAACAGAGAAAATATAAATACATATTCTGAGGAGGAATAATATGCAGAAGTATATGAAAGTAAAAGAGATAGCCGCCTATTCGCTCGGCCTTTTCGGTTTTCAGGCGATAGTCGGACTTCTCAACTCTTATCAGGCTGAGTTTTACGGCTCGGTAATGGGAGCAAGCCTGGCAACAGTCGGTGTTATCATTCTTCTGGCAAAACTTGTTTCGGCTGTATTTGACCCCATTGTCGGTAACAAGATTGAAAACACAAACGGCAAACTCGGCAAATTCAAACCGTTTATAATTGTATCAATCCCCATTCTTCTTATCTTCACCGCGATTATATTCCTTGATATTAACGCTCTTCATTTTGATAAAGCGGGCAATATGCTCTATGTATATATATTTATTACTTTCCTTATCTGGTGTCTTGGTATGACCCTTGCGGATGTGCCTACTCAGGGTATTGCGGCTGTACTTACACCCAACGCAAACGAAAGAACAAATATTGTCTCAATAGCCAACACTGCAAAGCAGGTAGGCTTTGCGGCTTGTGCGGTAATAGTACCCGTTATCTGCCTTATCATACCCGAAGGCTCAAAAGTACTTGTTAAAAAGGGCGAAACAGATGCTCCTATGATTGCCGGCGAATATTTCTGGTCGGCACTCGCTACCGCACTTGCAGGCTGTATTCTTATGTCGCTGATTGTTTTCTGGAATAAAGAAAGAGTTCCCTACACTACAGGCGAAAAGAACTCATTCAAAGATATGATTGCGGCGATCAAAGGCAACAAGCCTCTTATTCTTGTGATAGTATCATACTTTCTCGGATTCGGCAGACAGATGGCTATGGGCATTCAGGTACAGGCTGCCAACGCCCTTATCGGAAGCCAGAATCTTGTAATTATACTCGGAATCACAACGGCAATCGGTTCTATGATTTCAATGGCAATTACTCCTATGCTTATCAAGAAACTCGGCGAAAAGGTAACATACCTTGCTCTTTCGATTTACGGTTTCATTGTTTCCGTTGCGGCATTTTTAATTTTCGCGTTTGTAACACAGAACCAGATAGTAATGTATGTCTTCCTCTTCCTCATCGGTCTTCAGTTCAGCGCTGTTACTCTTATGCCTATGATTATGACGGCGGACTGTGTTGATTATTATGAATATAAAACAGGAGAAAGAAAAGAAGGCCCTGTTTACGCTTTGCTTTCTCTTACAATTAAAGTCTGCCTTGCGCTCGGTACAGCGCTCGGACTTATATTCGTAGGTAAATCCGGTTATTCCGAAGCACTTGAGCAGTCAACTGTTGTATTCAGCACAAGCACAAAGAACATCATCTTCTTCGCTTACACCGCAATGCCCGGTATCCTTGCCCTGCTTTCGGCAATTCCTATTTTCAAATATGACCTTTACGGCGAAAAGAAAGAAACGATATCAAAAGCACTCCTTGAAAGAAGAGGAGAAAAAGAAGAAGTTAAAGAAGGAGAATAATTATGCTTTCACTCAGAGAATATGAACGAGAAATTGCCCGTACAAGAGACGAAAGAATGGCGTGGTGGCGTGAAGCGCGTTTTGGTATGTTTATTCATTACGGCCTTTATTCTCAGCTCGGCAGAAACGAGTGGGCTATGGCCTGCGAAAATATCCCCGTAAGCGAATATGAAAAACTCGCCGATACATTTGCGCCCAAAGAAGGCTGCTGCCGCGAATGGGCAGCTCTCGCCAAAAAGGCTGGATGCAAATATATGGTTATGACAACCAGACATCACGAGGGATTCAGTCTCTGGGATTCTAAAGTAAACCCTTACAATTCGGTTAATTACGGACCTCACAGAGATATAGTAAAAGAATTTGTTGAGGCGTGCCGTGAATATAATCTGAAAATCGGTTTCTATACTTCTCTTATGGACTGGCATCATCCCGATGGCGGTATATGCGCTTTTGATACAGAAGCGAGAGCAAGATTCAATAAATACATCACCGCTCTTAATGAAGAACTGCTTACTCAGTACGGCAAAATAGATATTCTGTGGTACGATGTATCTTCTCCGATGGAAAGCTGGGAAGGCTGGGATTCGCTTGCGAGAAACCAGTATCTGCGCTCAATTCAGCCTCATATAATCATAAACAACAGAAGCAAACTTGACGAAGATTTCGGTACTCCAGAAGAAAGAATAGATGCCGAAGACCGTGACTGGGAAGCCTGTATGACATTCAACGGCATAAGCTGGGGTTACATTGACGAATATCAGACTGTCCCCTATGCCTATTCTGCTCAGAGAATTGCAACTATGCTGCAAACCTGCTGTGAAAGAGGCGGAAATCTTCTTCTCAACGTAGGACCGAGACCGGACGGCTCAATTCCTTCCGACGCGGTTGAGCCGATGGAAAAAATCGGTAAATGGCTCGAAGTAAACGGCGAAGCGGTTTACGGCAAACTCACAAAGACTCACGGCAATCAGAATCAGCCCAACGGTGTTTCAAGGCCTTCAACCAAAGGCAACACCGTTTATATGTGGAATAAAATATGGCATCCGGTTGACGGGAAAATGGGAATCGGCGGATTTTTCACTGAGCCGAAAAAGATATCTTTTATCGACGGTACACCCATCGATTTTGAAAAGAAGGGCGACAGAATAATACTGAGCAATTTGCCGAGCGAAAATCCCGATCCTATTCTCGGAATACCTCTTATCAAGATAGAGTTTGATACATTCCCCGAATACAGATTTGCATCTTATTTTCCTCAGTTAAACGGCGGCATGGTAAGAGAGGATATTATTTAAAAAATGATTCATATGGTAAACAGCAGTCAGATGTACTCAGCCGAATTAAAAGCCGTTGAAAGAGGCATTTCTTTCACCGAACTTATGGAAAAAGCGGGTACCGCCTGCGCAGAGATTATTTACGATAGATTCTGCCGCAATAATAATAACAAAGTTCTTGTTCTGTGCGGTAAAGGCAAAAACGGCGGAGAAGGTTTTGTGATTGCAAGAGTACTCGCAAAACTCGGTGTTAATGCGGATGCCGCTCTTATGTGCGGTTATCCCTCAGAGGGAGATCAACTGATAAACTTCAAACTCTTTAACGAATCCGGCGGAAATATCATTGACTGTACAGACAACACAGATTTATTCAATAATCTGATTAAAGATTACGATATTATTGTTGATGCGGTTTTCGGCACGGGATTCAGAGGCAGTCTGAACAGTTTCCTTTCCGCTTGTGCAGATACCGTTAACAGCAGCGGCAAAACAGTTGTAGGCGTTGATGTTCCGTCGGGAGTAAACTGCGACACCTGTGAAATAAGCGGAAGCGTTTTCAAAGCAGACTTGACTATTGCAATTTCGGCTTATAAACCGATACATATTATTAAACCTTATTGTGAAATATGCGGTGAAACAGTAATTGCTGATATATCAATTACCGATAAAGATTATTCGAGTAATGATAACATACAGATAATTACAAGCGAAGACGCGGATATTAAAAATATTTTACCCGAAAGAAAATCTGATTCCAACAAAGGTTCTTTCGGAAAGGCGATGTGTATCTGCGGCAGTTACAGAATGCCGGGGGCCGCTTATATGAGCGTAAGCGGTGCGATGAGACTCGGCGCAGGACTCGTAACAGCCTGTTTCCCCGAAAGCGCATACACTCCCCTTTCTTCAAAACTTACCGAAGCAATTCTTATGCCCGTAACGGCAAATGAAGCAGGCACATTTTCCTCTTCCGCATACAACGAAATAAACGAAGAACTCGGCAAGTCAAAATCCGCTCTTATAGGTTGCGGAATCGGTGTAAATCCGGATACCAAAACTCTGACAGAAGAAATAATTAAAAACTCTGCTGTTCCGCTTGTTCTTGACGCAGACGCGCTAAATGCTATTGCAGACAATCCTGCTATTCTCAAAGAAGCGTCCTGTAAAATAATCATCACTCCGCACCCGGGTGAAATGAGCAGACTGTGCAAGAAAAATATTGAAGACATTGTTTCTGACGCAGTAAAAACAGCAACCGAATTCTCAAAAGAATACAGATGTACAGTTATACTCAAAGGCGCAAACACTGTTGTGTGCTCGCCCGAAAGAGATTATGTTTTTATTAATAAAACGGGAAATACAGGGCTTTCAAAAGGCGGAAGCGGCGATTTGCTGGCAGGCATGCTCGTTTCCCTGCTTGCACAGGGAATGGAACCCTTTGAAGCATCGGTAGTTGCCGTTTACCTTCACGGTGACTGCGCTGATAAACTTTGTGAAAAGTATTCTGAAAGAAGTGTGCTTGTTACAGACCTTATTAATTACCTGCCCGAATATATGAAAAGATATGATTAAAAAAATCAGAGGGATTAACCCTCTGATTTTTTAATTATGTGTTTAATTATCTTGAATACTGTTATTGCCGAGGCGGCTATCGCGGCTGAACCGAGAATTGAATATTTTTTAACGGCGTGTTCATCGGCATTGTTGAAATACCTGATATTGGAAGAAACGGTGTCCCCCATTATTTCTTTATATTTAATAAACCTTGTTGAATAATTGCCGTCCTTCTGCAAATCAATCAGCCTGAT
>JAEEGL014750539.1_pt1 | contig 11979 bp, 6 predicted proteins | sample 9134231 | NCBI WGS metagenome assembly JAEEGL01 (sample SAMN16246548, study PRJNA631951) | gut metagenome | biome: gut microbiome; feature: rumen; material: fiber-attached | host: Bos | place: Iran: Karaj | collected 2018-10
AAAATTAGATAAATTTAAAGAAGTTAAAGAATAACAATATGAAAACATATCAGTCATACTAATAACATTACTTGTATTAAAACTAGATAAATTTAAAGAAGTTAAAGAATAACAATTTTCGAACATATTACTCATATCTTTAACATTAAAAGTATTAAAACTTAATAAATCTAAAGAAGTTAAAGAAGAACAATCTCTAAACATATAACTCATATCTTGAACATTACTTGTATTAAAATTAGACAAATTTAAAGAAGTTAAATATGAACAATTAAAAAACATTCCATTCATATTAAGAATATCATTTGATAAAAAATTTGATAAGTCTAAAGAATTAATTAAAAAACATTTATAAAAAAGATAATTTGAATTATTTAAAGGTTGATTAAAAATAATTTGTATTTTATATTTTCCTTCTGAAAGAAATTTATATTTAAAACAAAAATCAATTTGATTATTATCTAAAAATAATTCACATTTATCTTTAATTTCTTTTTCATTTTCTACTCCAATTAAAAAATGATCATCTTTCTTAGCTTCTTCATAACAATTTAAAATTTGAATAAACTCATTTACTTTATCTTTTTTTATTTCAATTTCACATAAAATTAAATTTTTATCATATGTAGAATTTTGAAAAAAAGGATGATTAAAGTATTCTTTCCAAGTTAATGGTTCTTCTTCTTTTTCCTTTAATAAATTTTCTAATAAATTTTTTAAATTTTCATCTTGAGATATTTTATTAATAAATTCTTCTTTTAAATATTTTTCATTATTTTTATCAAAGGGTAATTGATTAAAAAACATATAAATAATTAAAATTCCAATATTCCAAAGAATTGATTTTATATTATTATTAGTTTCATTAAGAAAAAATCCGAGTGTTTCTGAATTTGTGTTTTCTTTTTCAATATTTTTATTATTTAAAGTTAAAATATTTAATAAATTATTTTCAAATAATTTTATGATAAATTTAGTTTTTTCATTATTAATATATTTTATTAAGATATTATTTGGTTTTAAATCTAAATATCCATATTTAATATTGTTAGAATTCATAAATATAAAAAATTTGTTTAATTGATTTAAAATTTCTTTAATTTCTTCAATTGAAAATCCATTTCTTTTTTTAATTTCTAAATCTAATGAATTATCACATAATTCAAAAATTAAATAATATTTTTCTTTTTCAATAAAATATTTATATAATTTAATAAACCAATTATTCTCAATTTTAGAAAATGACTCTATTTCTTTTGTGATTATCTTTAGTTTTTCTTCGGATATATTATTGGAGTCTAATATTCCCATTGAATATTTTTTTTCTGAAGAAATTTCTTTTACATTATATATTTCTCCAAAAGAACATTTACATATTAATTGATTAACTGTATAATCTATTATTGACATTATAATTAAATAATTTATTTTTTTCTCAATTACATTATGGTGATTTTTTAATTTAAAAATTATAATTGATATTAATGCATTATTAATTAATAAAAAAAGAATATTTAAAATTAAAATAAAAGAATAAAATATTTGACTTTTATAAAGAAAAGTTATTAAAAACATATAATTTTAAATAATTTATCATAACTAATTAATTTTTTAAATGTCATAAATAAATCAATTAATAAATATAAAGTAGTATTCAAAAGATATTTAATTAAAAGAAAATATTTAATTTATTTTTTTTCATTAAAAAAAAATGATGAACAAAAATTTGAAAAATTATTAAATAACAAAAAAGAAAAAAATAATTGAGGAAGAACCTATCTTCTTTGAATTCAATGATATCAAATTTAAATGACAATTTACAAGTAGAAATGCATCTTCAATTACAAGATCAAAAGAATCTAATAAAGATAAACAAGAAGAAGTTAATGATTTAAAGATTTAGAAATTTAAAAAAATATAGAAAAAATTTTTTATTCACGGAACACCTATATTTTTTTCTATTTTAAAAATTCTCATTTTTTTGTAAATGTACCTAATTTTAAAATATATTTAATAATTAAGAACATTTTAAGAAAAATATTATATTAATTATTAATTAAATTCATTTACTCTTTTTTTAAAAAATAATTTCTAAATTAAGAATAAATTAAAAAATATATATAAAGGGAAATAATTAAAAAATAATCAATGTTAACAAAAGAAGAAAAACAAGAAAAAAGAAAATCAATAAAATTTAATGTATCAATTCCAAATTTTACTTTAAAAAATTGTGTATTGCCAATAAGTGATTATAATTATCATCGTAAACTATTCACAAAATTTAAAACAAAACAAAGAAAATTTAAGCCAGATGATATCAGGAAAAAAATAAAAACAAGATTTCATAAATCATTAAAAAATATTATCAATGAAAATTTAAAAATTGCAGGTTCAAATCAATTTTTTGATTTTTTACCTCAAACTTTTATTAGTAATATTTCAAGAGATAAAAATGAAAAAATAATGAATTTAACTTATAAACAAATTCTAGAAACAGATTTTTTTTCAGAAAGTAAAATTGGAACTCACCAATATAACATTGATAAAGTAAAATTTGAAAAGAATTTAAAAGTATTGAAGTATTTAGAAGAAAATCCTGAAATTTCTTTGAATTCAGGTTTTCATATTATGTGTAAATTATCTTATGCTGAAATTTTAAATGAATATTTTAATTCTGATGAATTTGAAAAATCTATTAAAAAATTAAAAGACGAAAAAGAAAGTGATGAATATATTAGAGAATATATTCATAAAGCTAAAACTTATGTAAGTTTTTTTTCTAATAAAAAAGATAATATAAATGATAATAATTATAATATAAATTTAATTGAATAAGGTTAATGAAAGATTTATTATTTTTCTCTTTTCTCATTTTTATTAAATTGTTTTTTCTTTTAATATTATAATAAATATTTAAATAAATTTTTAAAATTAATTATTATTTATAGATTATAATTATAACTACATAATTGTAACTTACTATTTTTTTATACTTGACATAAAGTAACACATAAGTTACTATTATTTTTTATCATGAAATTAAAGAAAATATAATTTTATCTCAATTTATAATTTAAAACAATAAAACAGTATTATTATAACACAAATATAACTTTAATTTTTATAAAACATTTAATTTTTTATATTTTCAATCATATAAAGAATATCATTATAATCTTTTTCATTTATACTTAAATCAAAATCTATTCGAGAATAAATGTTATATTCAATTAAATTCATTTCTTTTAAATTTAAACCTCCTATTTCAGCATAATATTTATTTTTATAATTCCAATCTTCATTAAATTTAATAGCAATAACACAAGCTCCTAAAAAAATTCGATATAAATTATTTAAGGCTATAATATAATTCTCTTTTTCTATTAATCTTTTAGTATAAATAAAAGCTGAAATTAAAGTTGAATTTTCCATATTTGTATATTTTACTGTTCTTATTATAAATTCTTCAGTTGTTATCAAAGGAATTTTATTTGAATAAAAAATATCATTTGTCTTTAAAGGTCTTTCTTTTCTAAATTTTTTATTTTCTATAATTATATCTACAAAATAAGAAGAAATGTAAGAAATTATATTTTCAATTTTTAAATTATAATTGTTTCTAATTTGGTTATATTCATAATAAGATTCTTTCGTTGTACATTCACTTATTGAAATATCTAAAGACATTATTAATTAAAATAAATATTATATATATTCAATATTATTTAATTAAAAAATCAAAATAAAAATGAATGATATTTTTAAAAAACAAAGTTTATAAATTTCAATAAAAAATTGATTTCATTAGATCATAAGTCTAATAAAAAAACTTATCTTTACATTGTTAAACCAAATTATTTTATAATTCCAAAAGTCTTAATGTTAGAAATATTTTTTTAAATCAGATAAAAAAAATACAAGAGAAAAACAAATTTTTATATTAATTATTGTCAAAGAGAGAACAAGTTCAAAGGATAAACTGTTTAGAAATGATTATAAATTTTATTATAAATAATAAAATAAAACTATCTATTTTTTTAAACACCATTTTTTTATATGATGATATATTAATAAAAGAAAATAATGATTTATTATGTTTTGAAGAGTTAAGTTTAGGAGCTTTAATTTTATCCTTATAATTTAATAATAATACTTATTTTATTTGTTAAAAGGAAAATATAAAAATTATAGAAAAAATAAAGAATATAAAAATATCATGTTTACAACTGTTAAAATATAATTTAAATATTCAACCTATTAATTATTTAGAATTATTATTTTTATTGGAATTGTTTTTATAAATGATAAAATTTTAATAAAAGATAGTAATTTAGTATATTCTAATTATTTATTTTAATTAGAAGAACTTATTAAAATTGATAATTTTTAAATTAAAGATATTCATTTTTTATTTGTTGTTGAATTATACTTTAGGAAGAAGTAAATTTGCATTAGAATAATTCCCTGAATTAATAGAGATAATTGTTGTAATAAAATCAATGATTTTAAAGAATTTACGTAATTATGAAAGAGATTCTAAAAAATGTAAATATATTAAATATGAAAATAGAAGAATATTTTTTTAGGTGTTATTAATAATTCAAATAAAAAATTTAACCATAATATAATTGTAATTTCATTCTGTTTATGATGAAATTAATATTGAAGAAATAAAGAAATTATATACCATTAATTATTTAAGAGTAAACTATGTTATTATTGATAATATTTTATATATTTTATTTTAAAATATTTTTGCATTTGAAAAGAAAAAAAAAGAATAAATAAAATATTTATTAACGAATAGGAAATAATATATCTATAAATTTATTATTTAATTTAATATTTCCTTGCTTTGAAAAAAAACTAATATAATATATTTGTTTTTTTTCATTATTATTATCAATGGAAAATATTTCTAACTCAAAAATATCACCATTTTTAGAACAATAATATTTAAATTGATTAATTTTAGAAAATGAAATTTTATTTTTATTTAAATTTTTTTCTAACTTTTCAATTATTTCATTTAAATTATTAAAGAATATACATCTTATATCAATTGGTCCTTTATAAATTTTTGGTTTATTTTCTGTAAAATATGACATTAAACTATTATTTTTAATATAAAATTTTTTAATATCTTTTTTCAAATTATTAATTTTATTTTCATCAATCTTTTTATTCAATTTATTAAGATAATTAAAAGTAAATTTTGCTAAATTAACTAAATTAAAATTATTATTAGGATTTTTTATATTATTTTTATCTTTATTATTTTCAATAAAGTTTGTTTTTAAATTCATTTTTAGTTTTTTTTTATCTCTATATGAAGAATGACTAGTTAACATTTTACAATTATTATTTTTTCTTTTTGGAATAATATAAGACTGATTTAAATATTTACTATTGTTACTATATTTACTTTTATCATTAAGAGATAAATATTTTTTTATTTTCTTTTTTTTATATTGTAATATTTTATGATTATTTAATTGAATTTTAGTATTTAACATTATTTGAGTTGGAGATAATGAATTTTCTTTATCTTTTTCAGTATTAACAATAAATTTATTTTTATTTCTTAAATTATTTTGCATTGATGCATTTCTATTATGAATTATTGTATGTCCTTTTTCTTTTATTATTGGATTTAGGGAATTTAAAGAATTTTGATTTTTTTTAATTAAATTTAATTTTATATCTTTTGAGTTGAAAATTTTCTTTTTTAAATTCACCATTTCTTTTTTGCTACCATACTGTTCAAAAGAATTTGATAAATGTTTCTTTTTTTTCTTTGGAATATAAAAAGTTTTTCTTCCTTTTTTTATATTATCATCAATAAATGATGTTTTTAATTCTAAGAAATTTAAAATTTTTTTTTTAAAATAATTCTGACATTTACTTAAATTATCACTTATTTTTTTATTGTATTTTTCATTTTTATTTTTTTCATTTTCTTTACCTTCATTTTTAAATTCAATAGTAGAATTATTATTATGAATAGAATCAATATTATTATTATTATGAAATTTATAATCAATAGTATTACATTTATTTTTTTTTAAATGATTTCCAAAACTAAAGTTCCCTTTAATTTTATAAATTTTTCCTTCACTATTATTAAAAACTTCATGCTTCTTAAAATTATTTCCTTTTTCACTATTAATTTTCCTAATTAAATATTTATTTCTATTATATAAATGATAATTAAATTTAAGAAAATCATCTTTATTATATTTAACTAAATTTCTTTCATCATTAATAAACTTTAAAAATTTTTCACTTCTCAAATCTCCAACACTTTCAAAACCATCTTTTTCTTTTTTCCTAAGTAAAATAGAATAAATAGCATAATTTCTATCAAATAAATTCTCTTTAATACTTTTTTCAATATTTTTTTCTTCAAAACCAAACGGAACACAATTCTTAACAACATCTTTATCAATTGGAATTTTATTAACTCCAACAATAATTCCTTTACTTTCTTTAAAACTTTCAAAAGAATTAAACCATTTATTTCTTTTAATCATTTCAATATCAAATCTTTCAATAATATTAACATTTAAACATCCTTTAATTAAATATCTAACATTTTCACTAGCATTATGATCTAATTCATAATTACCAGTAATAATATTATTAATATTTAATTCATTATCATCATCACAAAAAGGTAAATAACCATAAATCATAGCATATAAAACAACACCAGAAGACCATATATCACTTAACAAACCATAATATTTTTGTCCTTTATGCATTTCAGGAGGTGCATAAGTTGTTGTTCCACAAGGAGTTTTTAATAAAATATTTTTTTCATATTTTGTACTTACTCCAAAGTCTATTAATTTTATTGAAAGTTGTTTATTCTTATTTGATATTTCTGTTAATAACATATTTTCTGGTTTAATATCTCTATGAGTTATATTTTGAGAATGTAAATATTGAAGTGAATCTATTATTTCTTGAAAAAATATATTTGATTGTTTTTCTGATAATTTTTTATGTGATACTATATAATCAAATAATTCTCCCTTTTCACAATATTCCATTATTAAATATATTTTCTGTGGTGATTCTATTATTTCATATAATTTAATTATGTTTTTATGTTTTACTATTTTTAATATTGATATTTCATTTTGGATTCTTTTTAAATATAATTTATCTTTTTTTACTTTTGTTTTGTCTATTACTTTTATTGCTACTTTTTCATTTGTTGGAATATGAATTCCTAAGTAAACTTTAGCAAATCCACCACTACCTATTTCCTTTTGAAGGAGGTAATCTCCTATTTGATTTATTGTTATAGGAGAAATTTTTGACATTTTTTTATTATTTTTTAAATTTTTTTTAAATATTTTAATTATTAAGATGATATAATTTATTTTTTATTTTTTTTTCATTTTTTTTTCCAAATTTTTCCCAAATTTAAATTATTATAATTAATTTAAGGAAAAAATAATATCTGAAATAAAAATTCTTTTAATTAATCAAACAATTAATAATTAATATATTTTTTCAATATTAAATTTAGAAATTTGAATATTATAAAAAAATTATTATTATTTTATTAAATTAACATAAATAAATGACTTCTTTTCAGATAAATGATAATTTGAATTTTAGTGATCAACTAATGTCTTTTGCAAATCTATCAAATGACATTTTAATAACTCATTCAAATAATATAAATAAAATTCAATCATATCAAATATATATTCGAAATATAAAAAAATTATTAAAAAATTTAGATTTAAAAAAGAATAAAAATGAATTAATAGAATCACTAAAACAAAATTTAAAAGAAAATAATAATTTTTTATCTAATGATAATAAAAAATTGAAAAGAGAAGTAGACTACATTCAAAGAATATATGATAAAAAAGTAGAAGAAGGAACTAAACAAGTTAATGGGTTAAATTTTTATTTAGACAAATTAATAGAAGATAAATTTATTCTTGAAAATACATTATCTACTAAAAATGTATATATAAATTTATATAATAAAACATTAAAAGAATTACAAGAAGAAAAAATAGAAAATCCAGAAGAAAGATTTATGTTATATAGTAAAAAAATAAGTTTAGAACATCAAAAAGAATTATCAGATTTACAAGTTGAATTATCTAAAATATCAAAACAACATAATCAAGAAATATTAAAAACTGAAAGATTAGAATCAAAATTAGAAACTTTAAGAAAAGAATTATCCGAAACTAAAAATAGTATAAAAACTGCAAGAAATAGAGGAGTTAATTTAATGTCAGATAGATTTATTTTTGAAAAAGGAATTGATAGTGAAGAAGATGAATATAATTTAACTTTATTATTTAATGAATTTGAATTAGAATATAGTTTAGATTCTTTTGATGATGATAGTGATTTTAATTATGACGTTGATGTTGATATTGATTATGATATAAATGAAAATATTATTCAAAAAAAACAAATGCCTAAAATTAATTTAGGTTTTGGATTACCTTTAAAGAAAAATAATAATAATTTACTTAATTTAAAACATGATGAAAGAGAAGAAGGAAATTTATCTAATGATAGAATTAAAAATAATAATTTAAATGAAGAAAAAAGTAATAATGTTAATAAAGAAGATAATAATATTAAAGATAATAATAATAAAAATGATAAAGAAGTTAATGTTCCTTCTTTAAATTTAAAACAAATTGATTATAATAAAGGGAAAATAGTTTATAATAAAAAGTTATTTGATGAAGAAAATTCAATGGAAGAAAGTATAGAAGAAAAAATTGAAAAATTAAAAAGAGATATTAGTAGACAAATTGAAAAAAGAAAAAAGTATAAAAATATTATATTTAAATTTGAAGAATATTATAAAAAAACAAAACAATTAATTAAAGATAAAACGTTTTTAAATAATTCAATAGATGATATAAGTTTTAATAATTTTAAAACATATAATACTATAAATGGAGATTCAATTGTGAACTAAATGACAATATAAATTAAATATTTTATTAACTTTATAATTATATAAATTATATTTTAAAGAAAAAATATATTAATAATAGTAAAAATAAATTGATAATATAAGAATAAAATTAAAAAATTTATTTAAATTAATTATGAATTATCATTTATTCAAATAAAAATGTCTTATGAAAAAAAGGAAATGGATTTCTACAATCAAATAAATCTAAATCAATATAACACAAAAATTGTAGATGAAGAAAGTGATAATAACGATGAATATATAAATATTCTTAAGAATGCAGATCCTCAATTTAAAAAATATATGAATAATAAAATGAAAAAACAAAATAATGAAATCCAACTAAATGTCAATGACATTCAATTAAATTATCATCCAAATGATGAATCTTCTGAAGATGATTTTATTAATTATTTAATTGAAGGAAAAGAAAAAAATCAAAATGAAAAAAATGAAATAATATTAAAAAATCAAAATATTATTACAAGTGATAAATCTTCTAAAGATGAAGATGATTATATTAATTATTTAATTGAAGGAACAATAAATCAAAGTCAAAATAATAGTGAAATTAAAAATAGTAATATAGAATTTAATGATGAAATAAAAGATGAAATATTAAATTCCCAAAATCAATTAAATATGCCTTTAAAAGTTTTAAAAGCACCAAATAATAATTTAAATAAAATACAATTTGAAGAAGAGAATAAAAATCAGAAAGTAAAAGAAAATCCGAATAGAGAAGAATTTAATGATAAAGAAATAGATTTTGAATTATCATTTAATAATGTAATTGAGTTTTGTCCTGAAGATATAGAAAAAAAGTATCATAGTGTTGAATTTATGAATTCAATTAATGTATTAATTGAAGAAATTAAATTAATGGAAAAAATTTCATCTTTATATAAAAATTCAAATGATGATAATAATACTTTTGAAGTTTTTGATATGAAAAAAAAAGAATGTGAAAATAAAATTGAATTATTAAAAGAAAATATAGAAAATGATATTAAACAATATTATCAACAAATTTTAAAATGTATGGATGATCAAAAAGAAATACTAAAAACAGTTGATTTAGATAATAAATTAAAATATAAAAATTATGTTAAAAAAAGAATTAATGATAGAATAAACATTTTAGAAAAAGAAATTGAAGAATTAAAAGAAAAAATATCAAAACAAAATGAAGAAGAAGAAGAAGAAAAAATATCAAAACAAAATGAAGAAGAAGAAGAAGAAAAAGTATCAAAACAAAATGAAGAAGAAGAAGAAGAAAAAGTATCAAAACAAAATGAAGAAGAAGAAGAAGGAAAAAAAGCAAAACTAAATGAAGAAGAAGAAAAAGTATCAAAACAAAATGAAAAAGAAGGAAAAATAACAAAACAAAATGATGAAGAAGAAGAAGAAAAAATATCAAATCTAAATGAAGAAGAAGAAGATAGAAAAAAAAAAGAAGATGAAATTAAAGAAATATTAAATGAACGTTTAACTGAGTATTTAAATGCTCAAAAATATTTTGAAGAAAATGATATGTCAGAAATTCAAAAAAATAAAGCAGAAAATAATATAAATGAAATAGAAAAATTATTAGATAAAATAAATAAAGGAAAATTAGATGAAATAAATTTAAATCAAATTCCAAAAGAAATAGATTATGAATTTATATATGGAATGTCAATAGATGAAAGAAATGAAAAATTTTCAGAAATATTAAGAGACTTAAAAAACAAGTTAAAAGAAGATAAAGAAGAATTTGAAAAATTATCATCAGAAACCAATAAAGAAGAAGATAAAATACAATTAAATTTAGATAATTTAAAAAAAAAAATAAATATAGATGAATATATTATTAAAGTTTATACTGAAGCTTCAAAAAATAAATGGTGTCCTTCTCCAACAATTAAAGTTAATACTATAACTACACAAAATCCAATTGAAGAAAATAATCTTAATATTGTAATATCTAATTTTCAATGTAAAGATAATCCAAAAAAATATTCTATTTATTTATCAATATTAGAAAAAACAGAAAAGATTGAAATAAAAGAAAAAAATCAAATAATATTTGAAGCTAATATTGAATGTGAAAAACATAAAATGAAATTTTTACACAATAAAGATTTAATATTGAATTTAAACTCCTATTCAAAAAAATGTTTTTGTTGTATTGGAAAAGGAGAAAATCAAATTGGTTATTTAGAAATTAAGTTAAATGATTTTTTAACTAAAAATACAATTGAAGATACTTATGAATTTTTAGATTCAAAGAAAAAATCAACTATTGGAATAACAATTCATGTACAATTACAAATTAGAGAACCATTAGAAGGTAATCTATATGATACACAAATAGAAATTTTACAAGTTTTTCAACCTTTTAAAGGAAATCCCATTAAAAATTATACTATTCCTTCTTTATTTAATGATATAAATGAAAATGATATTGATAGTTATAATCTAATGAATGATGAAAATAATAAAAGTAATGAAAATGAAAATAATAAAAGTAATGAAAATGAAAGCAATAAAAGTAATGAAAATGAAAATAATAAAAGTAATGAAAATGAAAATAATAAAAGTAATGAAAATGAAAATAATAAAAGTAATGAAAATATTAATGAAAGTGATAAAGATAATAAAAACAATTATGAAGAAAGTAACATGAGTTAAATAATAATTAAAAAAAAATCTTTTAATGAAAAAGAAAAAATATAGAAATGACAGAAAAATAAAAAATAAATAATATTAAATAAATAAAATAAAATAAAATAATATATTTAATGTGTTTAAATGATTTAACTAAATTAAATAATTGAATTAAAAAAAACTAAATGAATAGATTCCCACATAAACCAATATTAATATATTGATTATTTATATCTAAATTAATTTTAGGAGAAATACTTTGTTGATTTATAAACCAATATTCATCTACTTTATTATCAAAAATCAAATCAATTTTTTTTAATTTATTATATTCTATAATAAAATTTTTATCATTA
>JAEEGL015521566.1_pt1 | contig 11979 bp, 7 predicted proteins | sample 9134231 | NCBI WGS metagenome assembly JAEEGL01 (sample SAMN16246548, study PRJNA631951) | gut metagenome | biome: gut microbiome; feature: rumen; material: fiber-attached | host: Bos | place: Iran: Karaj | collected 2018-10
AGTCGGTATTATCATGGCTTTAGATAATATTGCCGCCTTATTCATCATGCCTTTATTTGGTCGCTGGTCTGATAAGACCAAATCTAAATTAGGTAAGAGGATGCCATATATTATTATCGGTTCTATCGTTACCGCGATTGCTTTACCATTCATCCCATTATTCTTCTCTACAGGTATGGGAAATGACACCGCTAAATTGGTTGGTATGTTAGTTGGTATGATCTGCACAATGGTGGTCATCATTGTCTTTATGATGAGCTATCGTTCCCCTGCTGTTTCTTTAATGCCAGACTTAACTCCAAAGCCATTACGTAGTAAAGCTAATGGTATTATTAACGTCGTTGGCTATGTTGGTGGTGCTATTGGTTCTATCTTCGCTATTGTTATTCCAGTTACAAGTTATATTGATGGCACAAACAGATCCTTATGGATGTTAGAAATTCCATTTATCGTTTGTTCTGTCGTCTTATTAGCATCTTTAGCTTTATTACTCTGGAAAGTTAAAGAAAATAAATTACATGAAGAGTTAGATGAAGAAATTAAACGTGGCGATGCCATGGGCGAATCCGCAGAGCAAGTTACTTCTACCAGTAAATTATCTAAAACAAATATTAGAAATTTAGCCTTAATTCTTGTTGCAGAAGTATTCTGGTTCATGTCATTGAACGCCGTTGAAACATTCCAAACTAACTATGTTATGTTCTGGCTCAACACTTCTTCCGCTGGTGGTGCAGTTATGACTGTTATCTCTGGTGCCGCTAGTGTTGTTGGTTTCTTAGTAGCAGGACCTATCGCTGATAAGATCGGTCGTAAATGGACCATCTTTATTGGTATTTGTACTGTTGCCTTATGTTACTTCGCATACTCATTTATTCCAAAGGCGCAAATCGTTGATGATAAATATACATTTGATGCCGTGTTACCATGGTTCTTCTTTGTATTATTACCAACCGTAGGTTTAGGTTCTAGTTTAATTCACATTTGTTCCTTCCCATTAGTTACCGACTACTGCACTGGTGAAAAATTAGGTAGATATACCGCTTTATATTACACAGCTAGTATGTTAGCGCAATCCGTTACTCCAATTCTTATTGGTTTCATCTTCCGCTTCACTTCATGGCAAGCATTACCAATTTATTCTTGCGTTTTAATGGTGTGCGCAGGCGCAGTATTCTTCTTCGTTAAAGCACCACATAAAAACGATAAAGCCCAAAACGCTAAAGGATTAGAAGCTTTAGGAAGCGACGACTAATATGAAACCATTATGTATTGCCCATCGTGGATGTCACTGGGATTGTTATGAAAATACTATCCAAGCTTTTAAAGCAGCGGTAAAAGGTGATTTCTTCGGTGTGGAAATGGACATCCATTTAACCAAAGATAACAAATGGATTATCCATCATGATCCAGACTTCTTATCTAATGGTGTGAAGTATGTTATTAAAGAACATACAAGAGAAGAACTTCTTAAGATGCCGTTAGATAACGAATGGAATTATGAAGCCTTTATGCCAACCTTTGAAGATTATTTAGAAGTCATGAAGGGAAGCGGCAAAAGACCTATTATTGAAATCAAACCAAAGAACCCATCTTTCAAAAGATTGAAAGAAATGGTTAATATTGTTAAACAATATTTCACTCTTGATGAAGTTGATTTTATTGCTTTTTATCCATGGCCATTATTTAAACTCAAATTCCTCTATGGAAAGAAAGTTCATATTCAACAATTATGGGAGCACACCCATGAATTCATTAGAAAATGGGTATATTCTTGGAGATTTGGTTTAGATTCAGAACAAGATATTCTCACAAAAGAAATAGTGGATAAGTTCCATAGCAAAGGATTAAAAGTCAATGTGTGGACCGTCGACAAAATCGAAGACGTGAGAAAATTCGAAGATATGGGCGTTGACTTTATCACCACGAACAAATTTGATCAAAAAGCATAAGATTTCTTATAAAAGAAATAGGGGCTCGGTTGAGCTCCTATTTTTCTAATATTTCAATTAAGTCGAGAATTGAATCTCGAATATAAGTTGGTTTATGTTCTGCGGATTCAAATTCTTCTTTTGTGGTCTCTCCGGTTAACACTGCAAGTGTATCAATACCAGCGTTGATACCCGCCATAATGTCGGTGTAATGACGATCACCAACAAGGATGACTTCTTCTGGTTTAACATTAAAAATTTCTTCAACTTGGTAAATCATCTCTGGCGCGGGTTTTCCTAAGAATGTTGGTTTAACACCAGTACACATTTCCATCCATTTGCAGAGACCACCGCAATCAGGAATGTATAAACCATCTTCAATTGGACATCTCCAGTCCATATTTGTGGCGATGAATTTACTTCCTTTTTGTAAATATAAACACGCGACGCGTAGTTCATCATAAACTAATTCAGTGTCAAAAGATGCTAATACGACATCTACTGGTTTATCAGGATTAAATGTATCCACTAAAGTGAAATATTTGGCTAGTTTTTCTTTGAATGATTTAACACCGAGAACACAAAGTGTTTTGACATTATGCTCTTTTAAATACTTAATCGTGGTTTCTATAGAAGTGTAGAAATTATGTTCATCACAATCTACACCCATTCTTATCATTTTATTTTTATAAAAATCGACGGAATGAGAAGAGTTATTAGTGAGGAAAACAAATTCTATGTTATGGCTTCTAAAGTAGTCAAAAACGCCTGGAACACCTTCAAATAGTTGGTCTCCTAGATAGACTGTTCCATCCATGTCGAGTAATACTAATTTTTTCATCGTTAGATAGTTTACCATAATATTTTTATAAAAAATAATTACAAATGACTTTTCATAAACTAAAATATAAAAGTTATGTTAGAAAAATTACCATTTAACAACGAAAAGTATTTAACTATACAGAAAGAAAAGATTCTCGAAAGAATCAACCTTTTTGGTGGTCACCTATACCTTGAGTTTGGTGGTAAATTATTTGATGACTATCATGCTTCTAGAGTTTTACCTGGTTTCCAACCAGATAGTAAATTACAACTCCTCCTTTCTTTGAAAGATCACGCGGAAGTTGTTGTTGTTATATCTTCTAATGATATTAAAGCACGTAAAGTGCGCGCGGATATTGGCATCACATACGATGTTGAAGTAGAAAGATTGATTCTTGCTTATAGAAAAGCTGGCTTATTAATTAACTCCATTGTCTTATCTTTCTATGAGCCAAATTCTGAAGTTGATAAATTTATTAGAAGAATTAAAAGACATAAAGTTAATGTTTATAAGCATTATAAAATCGCTGGATATCCACAAAATATTCCTCTAATCGTTTCCGAACAAGGTTTAGGTAAAAACGAATATATCAAAACCACAATGCCATTAGTAGTGGTGACCGCTCCTGGACCAGGAAGTGGAAAGATGGCGACATGTTTATCTCAACTCTATCATGACCATAAACACGGAATTAAATCCGGCTATGCCAAATATGAAACATTCCCAATTTGGAATTTGCCGTTAAATCACCCAGTGAATATGGCTTATGAAGCCGCTACTATTGATTTAAACGATGTGAACATGATTGATCCATATCATTTAGAACACTATGGCATTACCGCTGTTAACTATAACCGTGATATCGATACCTTCCCATTATTAAAAGAAATATTGGAATCTATCAGCGGTGAATCTCCATATTATTCTCCAACAGATATGGGCGTTAATATGGCGGGCTTCGCCATCGAAGATGATGAAGGTGTTTGCAAAGCCGCTAAAGATGAAATCATTAGAAGATATTTCAATGCTCAAAAAGATCGACTCCTTGAAAACATCAATGATGAATCGTTGTTAAAAGCGGAACTTCTCATGAAGAAGATGAACCTCACATCTGATGATAGACCTTGCGTTAAAACCGCAGTGACTCAATCGGAAAAGAAAGGATGTCCAATCTTAGCTATTCAATTACATGATGGAAGAATCATTACTGGAAAAAGAAGTGATTTATTAACCGCATCCGCTGCCGCATTATTAAATGCTCTTAAGGCTTTAGCGGGTATTGATGAGAAATTATTACTTTTATCCAAGAATGTTATTGAACCAATACAAGAATTAAAGCTCAATGCTTTACATAACAATAGTACAAAAATCCACGCTGAAGAAATCTTAATTGCATTAGCCATTCAAGCACAAAACAATCCTCTCGCGGAAATATGCATGAATAAGATTCATGAACTAGACAAATGTGAAGCGCACTCATCCTGTTTATTAGCCCCCGTCGATTTAAAGACATTAGGCAAATTAGGCATGAGAGTCACAGAAGAAGCACAGAGCTACTTCTACAAAGGACAAAATACTCCAAAATAAAAATATCCGGGTTTTGCCGGGTATTTTTAATTTGTTCGTGCTTTTTTACTATCAACTGAACCATGTCTTTGGTTCTTTTGATATTCTTTAGGTGTTAAGCCATAAGTCTTTTTAAATTGTTTATTGAAACAAGAAATGCTTGGATATCCACACTCTAATGCAATATATAGTATTTTCTTTTCTTCTTTCAACATATCTCTTGATATATTTAAGCGCACGCTCTCAATGTATTGATAAGGGGATAGGCCTGTGGCATCGATAAAATATCTTCTTAAAGAAGAAATGGAGCAAAAGCACAAATTGGCCATATACTTTAAGTCTATTTTTTCTGAATAATGCTTATTGATATAGTTTATTGCTGGAAGGATAGATGTTAAATCTTTCTTTTTTTGTTCGCCTTCATCGATTTCACTGCATTTAATTAATAGTAAAGATTTAAGAATATTAGATTGTATTTTTTCTTTATTCTCCATTTCTTTTGCGGAAATATTGATAAGGGATTCGATTAAATCAAACATCACCGGTTCGTTCTTTTTGGTACCAATAAATGACTTATTCTTTAAAATATTGATCATTGATTCACCATTTAAAAAAGAATTAAGCAATAAGTCAGAATCTTTTAAATATAAAAAATTCCACGTGCTCCCTTTTAGACCGGTTGTATGAGCACTATGCCACACACCTGGCATTATTAAAGAAAAAGTTGGGCCGCTAAAGGGTATGGTTGAACCATTGATATGCCATATTCCGCTACCACTTAAGCAAATGCCAATTTCAATGCAATTATGTGCATGTAAAAAATCATATTTATTGAATAATTTGTGATTCCAAATGTGGTCATGCGGAAAACTACACTGGCCTTTTTCGAAATGAATTGTGTCTTCCGTATACACAATTGAACTATTTTGCTCATTTTTTGGCTGATTTGATTTAGAATTAAGCATTTATTTAATTATATATTTAAAATAAGGAAAATAGTATGAAAAGAAAATTTCTTGTTTTAATTTCGGTCACATTTTTTCTTGTGGCCTGCTCAAAAAACGAAGAGAAAAGTTCACCGTCTTCTTCGATATCTTCGTCCGCATCTTCCTCTGACTCCGAATCTATTTCATCATCAGAAGTCGAGGATGATTTTGATAAAAAATCAATCAAATTAGATTTAGATGATTATTATGATCGCACATTAGGCGGAATTACTGCGGAATTATGGGGCAATTTCTCTGGTTTGCCTACTGAATTTCAATATGTTTCTAATGTTAATCCATTACAAGTTCCTTGGGTGGTTTCGCAAATATATGAAACAGATGACGATACTTCAATGGAATATGTTTATACACATGCAATGGAAACTTATGGCGTTAATGACATAACCTATGAAGATATTGTTAGGGAATGGAAATACCATATCCGTGATTACATTTGGGTAGGCAATGCTGCTGCTAAAGATTTAATGGATCAAGGATATCTTCCTCCTTATACAGGAATGCAAGGTTACAATCCATCATATAGAGCAATTGATGCACAAATTGAATGCGAAGTTTTAGGCATGATTTCTCCAGGAATGAAAGAAAATGCTAAGAGTCGTTGCGAGTGGTGGATGAAATCGGTTTGTGATGATGTCGCGCTCGAGTGTTCCTCTTTTTATAGCGCATTATGCGCGGAATTATATGTTGAACACGATGTTATTCAAGCTATCAAAAACGTTATGGACCTTTATCCCGAAGAAGCTAGTCCAAGAAAAATTGCGAAAAATATCTTAGAAACCAAAGAAGATACACCAAACTGGGTCGAAGCTAGGCAACAACTTTATTACCAATATTATGTTAATAATCCTGTCAAAAGAAACGATGTACTAGATTGCGAAATCAATTTTGCCATGGTTATGTTGTCTCTTGTTTATGGAAACAATGATTTTAAAACAGCTGGTCAAATCTCATTAAGAGCTGGATTTGACAATGACTGTAATGCTGCAACTGCTTGCCTAATGATGGGTATTGCTTTGGGATATTCCAATCTTCCAGAAGATATGAAGGCACAATCTGGTACAGCATATAACAATACAAATAGACCAGGTTTAGCTAATAGTAGCACTACTGATTGGAGTGAAAGAATTTGCCAATTAGGTAAACAAAATATGTTAGAAAATGAAGGAATTATCAAAGAAGGAACGATTGGCGTTGATGATATTCCATTCACTCCATATGAATTTAATCATTACAAAGAAACCAAACTAGATGTAACTTCTAATTCTATCACCACTGATTTTATTAAAATTTATCACCCTGAATTTGATGAAGGAACCGGTTTAGCTTCTGAAACAAAAGGTGATGAAATCAGATTTAATTTTATCGGAAACACATTGAGTGTTTATGCTTTGACTTCTCTAGAATCTGGCAAATTTGAAATCTTTGTCGATGACCAAAGCTATGGTGTTGTTAATCTTGAACAAGCTGAAACTTTAACACTGGGCCAAAACATCAATCATATTTCTCAATGTTTGGTGAAAAGAATTTATCGACTTAGTGAAACAGAGCATCAAGTCAGAATCGTCAATCTTAATAATGACACTATCGAGATTGATTCGTTCGGATATGGTGTTGCCAAATAGGAGGTATGAATATGAAAAGCAATAGATTATTAGTTTTTGTTCCTCTATTCACTCTTCTTTTTGTAGCGGCTGCTAAGCCAAATAATGATGAAACAAAAAAAGTTGGGACATTCGAAGTATTAAATAGCAATAACTGTACAGATATTAATGATGGCATTTCCACTGAGAATGGTTCTTTCTTATTAAAAGATGCTTCTGGAATTAATGAAAATTTCCAATTATCGTTCAATTTAAGTATCAATTCTAACGCCAATTCAAATTTCGGTGTTGTTTTATATGGAAGTGAAAACGACGGAGTATTAAGTGGAAATATTTTCCGACCATACTTTAGCGGTAGTTCCTGGCAAATGGTATATGGAACATTAAAAGACGGAGAATTTTCTAAAATATCCGATATTACTATGGATTTTGGCTCCCATTTTACTGGCAATTATTCATTCTATGTTTCTAATGGTGTCATGACATTAAGAATGGATGATTGGTGCATAGCAACATATGACTTATATTATTCATCTGGTAATACATACATTTACGACAATGGAGTCAGATCTTCGATTGCTTCTCCAAAAGTAACAGCGTTAGACTATGAACTTGGAAATTACATGTATCGTGATCAATGGGGTGGATTAAATATTCATGGTTTTACCACATGCTTTAATATAAATTCCACTCATTCATTTAAAATGAGAATCCCTAATGAAGTCGATACTTCCGCTATTACAAAACTCTATCTAGTAAGAGGAAGTGTACAAAGAAATTATGGTCAAAAAGCTAATGTCAAAATCAATGGCGAAGCTGCTGCTGATTGGGAAAATATGGACCAAACCAGCAAGATCAATGGTGGGGTTGATACATATTCTGATACCACATATGACATTCCACTAACTGTGTTAGACAGCGGGAAAGAAATAGCTTTTGAAATTAAAAATATCGATGGCGAGTATGTCATGCGTGGATATAAATTAATTTTTGAAACCAAACAAGGTCGTTTTTTAGCAGACAAAATCATTTCCGGTTCATCTTTAAGCATTAACGAACATGAATTTGTTTATGACAATATTGGTTGGAATAATAGCCAATATTTATTCTTAGATTTAGCTACTAATCAAAACGGCCATAATAAATATTTCGTTGGTACAAAGCCATTAGCAAAAGTCAAAACGGTTCACAACTTCTCATATTGGAAAGCAACTGATATTAATATCACTTTTGATAATCCGATTGCTAAAGAAGTTGACTTTAAGGATTATGTGTTTGCTAGCGACGGTTTCTCTTATAGAAATGAATTATGGTTTAATTCCACCAAAATGGCGGATGGCACAGTCTGCTTAATCAGCAACACCAATAGAGATGTTAGATATACTTTAGATTTCTATATTGATGGCTTAGACATTTCTGCAAATAGAACGAAAAAAGTTTCACCATTCGCCCAATTAACCGTTGTCGGCTATCAATCTGGTGATGCTGGCGAAATCATTAATGTAGAAACCGATATTAATGGTGTGGTTAAAAATGGCTTTGTTAAATTATTCAATCAATTAGCTAGTAAAAATTATGAATTGGGAACATCTAAAGTTGGCGCAACATTAGATTATGAATTCACTGGCTCTTATATTTGCATCTTTGGTTATAAAGGACCACAAGGTGGAACATTTAAAGTAAGTGTTGATGGAGTGGATAAAGGAATCTTTGATACTTATTCCGAAACCGATAAATATCAAGCTAATATTGCTAATGTTGTTTCATTAGAAAATGTCAAACACACCATCACCATTACTTGTTTAGAAGAAAAATGGGTCGCTATTGACTATTTCCAATTCGAAATATCAAAAGAAGCTTATTATAGAAGATTTAATCTCGCACAAGTGGGAGAAATTATTTGCTCTAACCCCACTCCTAGAGGCGGCGGAAATAAAGATTTAAATGTTATCCGCGATGAAAAGATTGCTCCAATTGGTGCGAATGGATTAGGACCTACACAATACGATTCATTTGATGGATCAGGCGTAACTGAAAATGTCTTCTATATGGGTTATTCTTTTGCGGAAGACACAAAGATTGGAAAAGTTGCTTATCAAGCCGGCTGTACTTGGGCTACGGGTGGTTGGTTTAAAAATGGTTCACTACATTTAGAAGCCAATATTGGCGGTGAATGGGTAACAGTTACTTTACTTGAAGACATCAATTATCCAAACAGCAACGTCCAAGCAGATTTTATTCCTAATAATATTTATATTTTCAAGTTTGAACAAATTACCTGCAAAGGTATCAGAATCATTGGAGATGCTGGAGGAAGCGAACATTTCGTCAGTGTTTCCGAAATCGAAGTCTATCAAAGCGTCGATGCTAAATCTTATTGCGAAGGCGCTACATATAGAGAAGCAATTGAGTTCTAAAAGGAGGATCTTTATGAAGAAAACTTTGCTTTCATTATCAATCTTGGGTGGATTACTCGGTGTTTCCTCAATGATGCTACACACTCCACAACCAATTAAAACATTGGCTTTAAACGAAGAAGTATCGTCGTTTGAAGTTTTGGCAGGAAGTGATTATACAACCAATGATAACACTATTGCCACTACCACCGGTTCCTTTGTTGCTAAAGCTGAAGCTGACAAGGAATATCATTTCTCAGGACAAATCACTGCTTCTGCAGGGCAAAACGACGAATTTGGTGTTGTTTTAAATGGTACTTATGTCGATAACAAATTAAGTGGTGATGTTATTAGAATGTATCTCAATGGTGCCACTTGGTTTATCGAATGGGGTACATTAAAAGACAATGTCTTTAGCGAAATTACTAATTTAACATCCGACTTTGGTACTAATTGGTCTGGACAGCTTGATTTATATGTCTACAATGGCATGATGGCTCTCAGAATGGATAACTACAGCATCGGTGGATATGACTTGGTCAATACCGAAGGTGATGTTTATCTATATTCTAATGGTGCGTCCTTTGCTGTTAAAAACCCCACTATTAGCGCTAATACAAGTGGTATAGCCAACTATTTATATAGACAACAATGGGGTGGATTCAATCATCATGGCTATACATATTGTTTTGGCCCTGGCACAGTCCAAACATTTACCATGTCTCTTCCAGATGGATTAGATAGAAGTAAAGTTAATAAGTTAATGTTGGTTAGAGGCACGCTTCAAAGAACTGGTGGCCAAGAAGCTGACGTCACTGCTAATGGTGTCGTCGTTCCTGGCGGTTTCCCAAACTGTACACTTGTTAATATGGATAGATATACAGAGTTAGCAATGGAAGTTCCGCTTTCTGCTATTGAAACAAAGAGCACAATTGACTTTGAAATAACAGTTAAGGGAAGTGAAATGGTTGGCCATAACTATAAGTTAATTTATGAAACAGAAGAAGGCAGATTTGCTGCTGATCACTTAGTCTTCCACTCATCCGTTAGCGAACAAGCGCACAATTATTCCCATACCTCTCTTGGATGGAATGCCAATCAATATTTATTCTGCGATATCAACCAAACGCTTACTAATGATGCAACTGTTTATTGTGGTACACATCCAGGCGCTAGAGTGTTAAAAATGGGTAACTATGATTTATTCACAGGTTCTGCTCTTGCCTATACATTTACTACTAATGCAAAGCATTCTGTTAATTTCTTAGAACTCATTAATATGCATGGCCAAGATGCATGGCATTACCGCAATGAATTATGGCTTGATTTCGGAAGTGGCTCAGCTTATTACGGAACAGGTGTTTATGAATTTAATCCTGCTGCTGCTAATGGCACATATTGGTTAGATTTCTTCCTTGATGAATTTGATGCAACCATGAACGGAGAAAGAAAATTCACGCCATCATCAACATTTACTATTACATTAGATAATTTGGCAATCGTTGAAGATTACGCCCAAAGATTCTTAACGGCTACTGAGTCCTTCGGAACAAAAACCGCTGAACAAAAAACTAATGTTTGGGCAGGATTCTCAGAAGAATATTCACATTTCAATAGCGATCAAAAGACTATTTTTAAAACAAATGATGAAAACGAAACTATTGTTAACGCTAGGCTTCGCTATGAATGTATCGCTTCTAGAAACTACACTGGTTTGAGTGATTTTGTTTTCAATAGTGTTCCTCAACCATCACGTTTATCAGTAGCAGCGCAACAAACAAATACAATTCTTATTGTCTTTGCTTGCATTTCTCTTGTTATTTGCTCAGCAGTTGTGTTAATCCATCTTTGCAAAACTAAAAAAGCTTTATAATTTCAATATGAATTTAAAAGAGGAAGTAGTTTTATATCAACAGCTCCGCTTTGAACAAAAAAATAGGGCAAAAGAAGATTTGTCGTCGTTTAACGATAAACAATTGGCAGCATTGCTACTAGAACTTAAAAAAGAAGAATGTGATGTTAATGAGCCAAATTCTTTAGATGAGATTAAATCTGCATCAGAATTCCAGCACATTGATTACAAGATTGATTGTCTGGAAGAAAGAATAAGTGGTGCAATTAATGGGCGATTTGCAGGATGCTTATTAGGAGTGCCTGTTGAAGGATATTCAATAAAGAGGATGAAAGAAATTGCCAAGATGGGCAACACTCCTTTTCCTCCAACAGAATATTGGCACAAAGTTGATCATGAAGACTTTATACAATATGGTGTAAACAAAAGAGGAGATTATACTCTTTCTAACATCAATGCCGTTTTCGTTGATGATGACATCACTTACACAATATTAAATTTACTTCTATTAAAAAAATATGGAGCACGCTACACCACAAAAGATGTTGGCGAATTGTGGTTGGATATTTTGCCTTATGCTTGCACAGCTGAAGATATAGCACTACAAGAACTTCATTCTGGGAAAGAAGCAAATAAAGCTGCTGATAATAATCCCTATATAGAATGGATTGGCGCTGCAATTAGAGCAGACGCATTTGGCTACGTTTTTGCTGGGCGACCACATCTTGCTGCTGAAGCTGCATATAACGATGCCTATTTAACGCATCGTAGAAACGGCATATATGGCGAAATGTTCCTTGCTGCTG
>JAEEGL015586445.1_pt1 | contig 11979 bp, 3 predicted proteins | sample 9134231 | NCBI WGS metagenome assembly JAEEGL01 (sample SAMN16246548, study PRJNA631951) | gut metagenome | biome: gut microbiome; feature: rumen; material: fiber-attached | host: Bos | place: Iran: Karaj | collected 2018-10
ACACGTCTAATTGCTTTTTGAAAAGTAACAACTGATTCATCTAAATGCCTTGGTACACTGTAGGAAGAGCCATCCCTTAGTTCACATGGTGTCATTTTATACATTATTTGAATAGTTCCTTCAAGATTAGTGTTTTTTTCTATTTCTTTATCATTTGTAAAAATGAATTTTTTTAATAGGTTACTTGGACCATACATTGTTACTCCGTATGGATTATTTTGTGGTTTGAAATTCCAATCATATCCTGTGTGAGAAGAGTCATTTGCACCTACAATTGTTTGAGCATTCATTTTCATAGATTCATAATCATACATTAGATTTGGAACAGTTATTTCTAAACTGTTTTTTGGATAATCGTTTGCTGTATTTGTATTTTTATATGTTATTTGAACTGTAATTGTTCTTGTTTCCCCTGTTCCATATCCCCCATCAGATGCATCCCAGTTTATTTCAGTTAATGGAGTATGTCCATTATCTACTGTTGAATCATAAAAGACAGTAGATATCTCCCAGTTATCTAATTCTATTTCATCGTCTGCTTGTTTTTCTATTTTATTTGAATTTGAGATAAAGTTCTTAGTAGTTGTTGATAGCAATACTATTACTGGTAATAATAGCATTATGAAAATTATTAATGTCTTAATACTTTTCTTCTTCATAATAACTACTCCTATTCTATGTAAATTATAGCACATATAGATCTACTATTACTACATATAAAAATAACAGAGATTTCTCTCTGTTATTATGCTTTTAAGAAACTATATTTTTTGTATGATTGTAACACAAATATTAAACTAATAATTACTATTAAACTAACTATTGTTATTTTAATAATAGAAGTTAAAGTATTTGGGTTTTCTTCTTGTTGTTCTATATGTTGAATTGGTATTGGTATTTTATTAACAATGTTTATTCCATAAGTTGTTGTTTTACCCGTTGGTTTAATTGTTATAATACCACCATTCTTTTCTGGTATTATTTCAATACCTAATACTTTTTCAATCTCTAGCATGCTAACGAAGTCGAAGAATTCATCTTCACCTTCGATAGCTCGATAACTACCATAAGGTATTTCTTTGAATTCTAGAACACCTTTACTACTTAGTTTACCATCATATACTTCTTCTGTTTCGATGTTTTCTAGTTTAAATTCAAATAAGTATTCTTGATCTGGATCAATGTTGTATTTTCTTAATACATCATGTAAGCCATCTTCATCGTACTTAATCTCATCTGAACCTGGTTCAGTATAACCATTAACAACTGTGAAGTATAGATTTACTTTAGGTTCTTCTGTTAGTTCATTTGTTATAGTTAATGTTGTTTGATCAATAGTAACTTTATCATAGTATTCGGTTGCTTTTGGTTCTTTAATAGTATAAGTATACTTAGCACCATTATTATCATATATTGGTACATCTTTAATAGTTGACTTCCAATTAGAATCACTACTTAGTTTAACTTTTTTGTATTCTTTACCATTTTGGTATACTTGTACTTCTATGAAGTCTGGTCTTGTTAGATGTTTATTGTTATCATCTATCCAGACTTTAGTAATAGTTAGATCATTATTCTTCTTTAACTTATTAGTAACAGATAAATCTGTTTCACTATAAGTTATATCAGAATAATCACTATTTACGTTATCAGTGATTTCTTTAATGGTATAAGTATATTCATGTTGATTATCATCATACTTAGGTACTTCTATTTCTTGAGTCCATGTACTACTATCACCTGATAAAGTAATTGTTTTATAATCGTTACCGTTTTGTAATAAAGTAATTGTTAATTCATTTGGTCTTAAACCCAATTCATTATCATTATCAACCCAAATCTTAGTAATAGTTAAAATGATATTACTACTTAAAGTATTAGTAACTGTTAAGTCATCTGTACTATAAGAAACATTAGCATATTCACTTAATGAATCATCATTTATTTCTTTAATGGTATACTTATACTCCTTTTGATTTTCATCATACTTAGGAACTTCAATATCTTGAGTCCATGTACTACTATCACCTGATAATGTAATTGTTTTATAATCACTACCATTTTGAAGGATTGTTAATTGTAATGAGTTAGGTCTTAGACCTAATTCATTATCATTATCTATCCATACTTTCTTAACAGTAAGTGTAATGTTTTTCTTTAACTTATTGGTTACTGTTAAAGAATTAGTAGCATATGTAACATCAGTATACTCATCTTTGATATCAGTGTCTATTTCTTGAATCTTATATACGTATGCTTGTTGATTATCATCATACTTAGGAACATCTAAATCGGTTGTCCAAGTATTACCTGTTCCAGTTAGAGTTACAGTTTGATAATCACTATTATTTTGTAATACTTTAACTCTTAATGATTGAGGTCTTGTTTGGTATGCATTATTGTTATCATACCAATTCTTTGTAATTGTTATAGTATTGTTTTGTTTTAGAGTATTAGTAACTTTTAGATTGTTTTGATCGTATGTTACTAAGCCATAAGCTGCTAGTTGAGTTTCATCAATTGTGTAAGTATATTTAACACCGTTATTGTCATACATTGGAACAGTGATGGAATCACTTTCCCATGTATTGCCATTACCTGTTAAAGATACTGTTTTGTAACTATTACCATTTTGTTTTAAATAAATGTTAATACTAGATGGTCTTGTTTGATATGCATTATTGTTATCTTTCCATTCTTTCTTAACAGTTATATTTTTATTACCTGTTAGTGTATTTGTACATGTTAAATTGTTACATGTAGTTTGATAATTATCTACTGCTACTTCATCAACAGTATAGGTATATTCAGTACCATTATTATCAAATACTGGAACAGTTAATGAACCAGTCCATGTATTAGTACTATAATTACCAGATACTATTAAGTCTTTATAATAGTTACCATTTTGATATACTATAACTGTTACATTAGTAGGTCTTGTTAAATATGCATTAGTGTTATCTTTCCAATTCTTGGTAATTGTTATAGTTTTATAAAGTGTATTAGTTATAGTTGTATTATCAACTACTGGAATATATTTATAACCATTTTCTAAGTTGATTGTATCTTCGCTGATGGTGTAATGAATAATTTCTCCATCATCGTCATACTTAGGAACAGTAATAGTAGTTGTCCATGTATTACCTGTTCCTGATAATGTTACTTCAGTAGCATTTTGATAATCATCATTTGTTATTAATTTATATTTAACATTGGCTGGTCTTATATTTTTAGAGTTATTATTATCACTCCAAACCTTTGTTAAAGTTAGATTAATATCTTCTAACTCAACAGAAGAAGGTAATGCAACTTTAACAATGTTTGAGTTGATACCTGTAATGAAATCTACTGGTCGTTCTGTAATTGGATCAATGGCATTCCACTCTGTCCAACAACCGTTGTATGCAAATGTTTTATATTCTTCAATTGGTGATTTCATGTTGATTAAAACATAAGATAAAGAGTTTGCTGGAAGAACAGCAGGAGCTGTTCCATCAGCATTTAAGTATTCAAATGCTAAACTCTTAACTTTTGTTTTATCTACTGAATCACTATATACTTTCCAACCACTGTCATCTTTTAGAGTACCTGGTAATGCGTTTTCGTTATAATATACTTTAACAGTATATCCTTTTGATTCTGCATATGACGTATCTACACCTAGGAATTCTCCTTGCCAATAGTGTCTTAATCCAGCAGCTTTTACTATTTCTAAATCCGGATTTTTTGCATAATCTTCTAGTGAATCATAAATGACCAAGTTGGTTACATCTGCTGAACCAGTTCTCGCTCTTAGTTTATATTTATATTCACTTTCATTTGAAGTATTAACCTTACCAGTATCAAAATTACTCATATCCGTTTGTACAGATGTTTGAACATCTTGGTGAGATGAACTGACGCTCTTTATTGTGATTGTATCCTTATAAAAAGATATTAAATCATTTGTCACTCCATTTTCGTTAATATCCATAGCTTCAGATTCTTTGACGCCATTATCTTCTATCATACCATCTACGCTTTCATATAAATGAATATCCCTTTCCAAACCATCAGCGTATAAATAATTGTCATATACTAATCCATTTTCAATTGCTGAATCATACGATATTGAATAATTAAAGCTATATTTAAAGTGTTTTGGATGGCCTTCACCTCCAAAAGCATAAATAGGATTATCTTTTAAATCGCAAAAAATTGTTATTTTGGTTCTGCCTGTGTTTTTCCAGTTTTCTTTGATATCAACAGTTGTATTATTAAGCATAAGCGTTTTTAAATCATTATTGCTAAGGAAAGTACCATCTAGTTTATAATACTTCATCGAGAAAGCCAAATCGCTTCTACCTCTAGGATGACCTATACTAGCGGAATTAATTATTTCTTCAACGGTTGATTCAATGTTTACTCCAGAAGGCAATAAATCATAAACATAAAATCCACTAATTTTATAACTAGTATCATAGCTATCAATATAATTTATTTCAAGGGCGGTATTGGTAATAGCCCCTACAGCATTTATTTCAGCACCAAGAGTTATTACTCCCTCAAATTGTTGCTTTGCTTCATTTTGAACAGAATTACTATTGTATTTATACGCATTTACTGAAAATTTCTCTTGTTGTGGAACATAGTATTTCCATTCAGCAGTTGCTAACCTTCTATTTAAATAACTACCATACTTCGAAATATCCATTTCTGGGATATTATCGTTTGTTAGAATACTATCATAATCAGAAGCAGAGGCACTACTCCTCAAAACTAATTCATCATTGATTTTTTCATAGACTTTAAAATATCCATAATTATATATTTTTCCAGTTTGTTTAATATCATTTTTCTTTAAAACTATACTATTATAAGTGCCTGAGTATGAATATACTGGTCGAAAATCGACAACACCAGTTTGCCATTTGGTGATCAAGCTTTCATTCATATCCTTAATTACATAGTAATAACCAACTACTTCATCATCTTCTGTGAACCCTATCGAAGTTAATCCAGTGTTAGTAGTTTCACCATTTTTGAAGCTTCTATATAAGAAATATTCACTATTACCGGCTTTTCTAAGCCATAATTCACAATCATATTTTCCTCTTTCAATTTGAAATAGATGCCCATTTCTTAAATCGTTCAAGGTAGATAGTGTTTTTATATAGTAATCATTATCACCAAGGCGTTTTATTTCTTCACCATCATTTTGATAGTATAGTAAATCATCACCAAAAACTATTGTCATTGGTTTTCCATTATATAATACATGTGGATTCAAAGAAAAATTCACATAATTATGACTCCATTTATTAATAATATCTTGATATCTTAAGTCGTATGAACGAGTATTTTTTTCCATACTTTCCAAAGTTCCCAAGGATACATCATATTCTTGAAGATTAAAATTAACAGTTGATGATGATAAGAATTCCTCTCCTTCTTCATCTGAATAAATACCATATAAATAAGCCGTGTTTGATTGTTCTAAATTATTGTTTTGTGTATTATATATAGATTTTGGATATCCTACATAGTACCAATCATCGGTATTGCCATAGCCTAAATATTGTGATGTATTTGTGAAATATCCAGAATGGACGGTATACACTTCGTACGCTCCTTCGGAATTCGGCTCTAGTTTATTAAAGTTTCTATCATACACCACACAATCTGTAGGAAAATAATCGATTGTTCTTCTACTTTTCGTTGCATAAACGATTTTACCAGGTTTGTATTCATCGTCTGAGTGGAATCTAAATTTTACCCAATAATAGTCTTGTGGATTTTCTCCGAGTAAATCATATGTTGTTACATTAGATATATATTTTGTTAAATCCGCCGTTACTTTTATATATGGATGATTATATATTCTACTATAGTTAAATTCAATATGTTCTGATTCTATCTGATTTGCCAAAGTAACATAAATGCTCTTGTTTAATGTATGTGTGCAATCATTTTCCCCTCGTTCTGGTGTTTCTGCTTTTGGATATACTTCATAAACTATTTTAATATTTCCTTCAAAATTAGATCTTTCATCTATTTTGTTGGCATTTTTAAAGTAAAAAAATGGAACTTCAACTGATGGGTCTGAATACGTAATCGAACTATTTGATATTTCTCCGTTACTACGTTCTTCATAAAGCTTATAACTGTGTTTTGCGAATGTCCAATCATATCCTGTATGAGAATAGTCATTTGCACCAACATTTAGAGATGTTACGAACAATTGACTATTTCTTCCTTCTTCATTTGAATAAATATCATCAAAAGTCCATTTATTATTAGATCCAGCTCCAAAGAAAAGATTAGGTATTTTAATTTCCAATTCTCCTGGTTGATAGGTTGTAATACTATTTGTATTCTTATAATTGATTTGAACCGTTATAATCCTTGTTGAGCCTTGTTTATATCCATCATCAGTTGCATCCCAGTTTATTTCCGTTAGTGGTGTAAGGCCATTATCTACTGTTGAGTCATAAAAAACTGTAGATATTTCCCAGTTATCTAGTTCTATTGCATCATCTGCTTGTTTTTCTATTTTATTTGAATTTGAGATAAAGTTCTTAGTAGTAGTTGTTATTAATACTATTATTGGTAATAATAGCATTAAGAAAATAATGATTGTTTTAATATTTATTTTCTTCATAATAACTACTCCTATTCTAAGAAAATTATAACATATATATACTATTACTACATATAAAAATAACAGAGATTGCTCTCTGTTATTTTAAATAATTATACTTTTTATGTAACATAAATATTAAGATTATGAATATAAGCATAATAATAACTATTGTAATTATTCCATCTTTAGTATTTGGATTGATTATATCAATAATAGTTGGTTTTTCTTTATCTTCTTTTTTAGGTTCTTCTTTTGTATTGTCTTTAGGACTTTCCTCTGGTGTATCCGGTTCTTCTACTTCATCTTTTATTGTCAAGAAAATAGTATAACTATCATTTCCATATAAAGCATTAATAGTTGTTTTACCCTCTTTTAATGGTGTAATAGTATTATTAGTTACTGTTGCTACTGAAGTATCTAATACTTGCCAACCAATATCTTTTCCTTCTAGACTCGGAAATACTTCAGATATTTTTAGATCTCCATCTTTTAAATTAATTGTTACTTCCTTTTCATATGAGTATTTTTTTACAACGCAATACCTTGAAAAAGTCCTTCCCTCATAGGTAAAAATACACTCATCTCTATCATTATTAGAAAAAGTCGCTTTTTTATTTACTTGTATCATATCTTTTAAATTAAAGTCATAATCATATCTTATAAGATATACTCCTTTAACTTCATTATTAAGTCCGTCTACATTTGGAGTAAATAAACTTGCCAAGACATATAAACCTTCATCTTGGCTCTCTATACTTTCTATCGCTGACGGAATAGAGGTTTCAAAATGTAACTCAACATTATGATTTACTTCTATAATTGCTGGCATAGTAAAATAATCTAAATTATCACTTAAAAAGCTGTTTGGATAATCATAAACTTTATTATAATAAGCTATTCTTTCCTCTTCACTGTTAAATGTTTTTGTATAGTTTTTAACTCCACCTAAGAAAAGCTTTTTTTTATCAGGTGATAATGCAATATCTTGAAAATTATCTATCTCTTCTGGAGTATCTTGTTGTATTTCATATTTTTTTACCCAGATTACATTTCCATCATAGTCTAATTTGAAATATCTATATCCATAATCATAGTCTAAAATCGAACCATACAATGCTTCTTCATCGAAAGCAAAATTATTATATCTTGATATACCAACAATTGTGGAGCAAAAATTAAAAGTTCTTTCGTATTCCTGAACTGATTCTTCCTCGTCGATAGTTGTCTTAAATATCTGATTACCATCAAGGTCAAATGAGTAGATACTTGTTTTTTCATTGAAAGTAACATAGCAATAACCGTTTTTACATGTTGTTGGTTTAGAATTAATTGATCCATTGGATAACACAAATAATTTGCCATTGAAATAATCAATTGCTGTTGCACTATTTGAAAATTCGGTTTCATCTAATTTTTTTATAAAAATTACTTCACCGTTTGGATCAGTTTTATATATATACGATTCTTGAAATGGACATTCTATACTTATCATATCATCTTGGAAATATACATCTCTTTGAGCTATTGTGTATATGTTTCCATCGTCATCTACTGTCATTGATTTATTATAATTATATTCTAAATCATCTTTAATCCATAATAAGTTTTTATTATTGTCATATTTCTCTAAGGAATAGGTTTTATTTTTTATTCCAGATACAATAATATTATTGTTTTTATCCCTAACAACATCTGTTATATAAGTCATATCTGTAGTTATTTCAAAGTCTTTTACTATTTCTTCTCCATGATTACTCTTTTCATAATAAACAGGTGTAATTGTTGCATCTGAAGAAGGCATTAAAAATTCATATTTATTATCATTTACATTTTTAGTACATTTTATTTTATTTCCTTTTTTATCAATTACTTCAACATGAGATATACTATGTTTTAAATCACTTTCATCATAAATTACACTAAATACAATTTTTGTGCCGTATTCAACATGATTAATATCCTCTATGTTATACTTTATTTTTTTTGTTGGTTTTTCAATTATTTCAATAATTGAAGATGAAACCTTTTTATATTCAGTTATAATTTTTACATCTGATGATGGCATTGTAAAGGAATAATTATATGCATCTTTTTTGGTTAGACTAATTTCATTATTATTCTTATCTTTAACTTTTACTCTTTCAAAGATATAACCATCTCGTTCTTCAACTTCAAAGTTGATGTTTAAACCTTCTACTACTTTAATATCATTATATTTTTCGATTTTAACAAAGTCATTTTTTTCAATTGTGTACATTCCTTGCTGTATTGTATATGGATCAGTGGTTGTTCCGCTACCAGCAACTATGTAATTACTTGTATTCAATGTTATAACTGGTCTTACACCTGAAGAATTTCCTGTATATCCATACGATATTGATTTACCGTCAGCTGCAACTAAATGTACCATATCTAGAGATTGTGTACCATTATTACCTAGATTTGCTGGAGAGCCAGTCCACCAATAAGTTGTAGATGCCAAATAGTTTGATTTTGTTGCATCAGCCGTTGAATTAATCATTTTGACTTCAGAAGCTGTTATAAAACCAATTGGGTAACTAAGAGGAGCTAATAAATTATTAACACTAAATGAATCTGTAACATTCTCACATTGTAAATCTGTTTTTTTGGAAGAGTCTCTAAAATGTAAGTCATATTCTATTCGACCACCATCAGGATTCATACCACTAGTGAAATAATTAAGACTTTCATTCTTATCCATTATAAAAGTTCTATTATTACAGTAAACTGCATTCTTATCTAAATATTCTTCATAGGTTTGAAAATTATTCTTATACCAAGTTTCTATGCTGTTTTTAAATGAAGAACTAGAATCATTAACATCATCTGAGTATAAGGCATCTTCTAGTGCATCTGTAATATTTTTACCATTTTTTAATATAATATAATCATAATTATACTTTGCATTTTCGGAATATTCTTTTACAATTTTTTTGTAGTAATATCTAACTTCATTACATTTTGTTTCCATATTACCACAAGAATAGTGATAATCATTTATTATAGAAGGATTAAAAGCATATAAAAACGAACTCCAAAGATCAATAATTGTAGTATTTTGTAATGTATACAGTCCAGTACTGCTATCATACCTAACACTCTTACCAAAGGTATAAGACGTAGATTTATCAATAGTTTGAGTTACTGGTGTGTAATTGTAATAATTCATATTGAACATATATCCAAAGCCAATTAAGGAACCGTAATAATAATTAAAACTTCCTTTTGAAATAGTGTTATTAGTTGTATTACAAGAAATAGAGCCATTTGTATCGTCAATAATTGCATCACCATTATACAAAAGTTTTGTACCATTGTTTTCTGTAGTTCTAATTATTCGCCAACATTTATTACCTAATACGACATTATTATCTGTTGCATTAGCATTATAATAATAGACATTTTTAGCATCAACAGTTTGCTCTATTATGTCTGTTACTTTTCCTTCATATTTATTAATATGTTCATTATCTTGAGAATTTGTTTTTATGTATTGATATAAAATTTTTGGTTCTTGTTCAGCATGACAAGTGATACCAAAGCAAAAAATAGATAAGAATATAATTATTATTTTTTTCATATGCAATCTCCTATTGTCTATAATTATAACATAAAAAAAAGAGGTTTATTACCTCTTTTGATATGTATATGTTGTACCTGTTCTATTAAAGTCATAATCACTAAATAATTCTATTTCATCATTTAGTGTTCTATTGATTAGATTAGAACAGATTACTACTCCATCTTTAGATAATAATCTACCAATATTATCTTTAGCTATTTGAAGTTTTGTTTTATCTCCTCTAGCCCATTCTAGAATGTTAGATATTAGTAAGATATCATATTGTTTACCAATATCAAATTCTTCAAATAGGTTTAGATGATAGAAATTTAATGGGGTTTGAACACAATCCCAGATTTCATCCGCTTTAGTATAAAGTGTTTGTCCTTCTGGTTGAGCGTCTACATCATAGAATAATCTATTAAAATGTGTTCTATCTTGTTTGTGTCTTTTAAAGAATTCTAAGGCTTTTTCTTCTTGTTCACTTTCTGGTTGAACAAGATTTATTAGATTTCTAACCCATTTATCTCCATTGAAGACAAAAGGATATAATTCTACACGATATTTTATAGACCATACTCTTAAATAGAAATAATATAGTGCTAATCTATTAGTATCAAAAGCATCTACTTCTGCTGCTTCTAAGTATCTAGCAGTAAATACTTGATCAGAAGATCCTAAGACTGAGAAGACTTTTTTATCACAAAAGTCTATATCTAAATAATCAATTAGATTTTCATTAGTTTTATAGTATATTTGTGTATAACCATCTACTTGTTTACCCATTGATATTAATCTACTAGCTATGTAATCTTTTTTATAAATATCTCTTTCCATAAACAAAACCCCTTCGTGATTTAATTATCTCATGAAGGGGTTTATTTCGTCAAAATTTGGTATTATCTTAAACTATATTTTTTATAAGATGTTAATACCATTGCTAAACTAATAATTAGTAATAAACTAATGATAGTTAATTTAAGTATAGATGTTAGTGTATCTGGGTTTTCTTCTTCAGGTTGTTCTTCTTGTGGCTCTTGATATTGTTCTTCATTATGAAGTGGTACTGGTATTTTATTTACAATATTAACTCCATAGGTCATTTTCTTACCTACTGGTTCAATTGTTATTAAACCACCATTCTTTTCTGGTTCTATTTTTATACCTAATACTTCATCGATTCCTAACATGCTAACGAAGTCGAAGAATTCATCTTCACCTTCGATAGCTCGATAACTACCATAAGGTAATTCTTTAAATTCTAGAACACCTTTACTACTTAATTTACCATCATATACTTCTTTTGTTTCAACATTTTCAAGTTTAAATTCAAATAGATATTCTTGATCTGGATCAATGTTGTATTTTCTTAATACATCATATAAACCATCTTCATCATACTTAATTTCGTCTGAACCTGGTTCATAGTAACCATTAGTTACATTGAAGTATAGATTTACTTTAGGTATTTCAGTTAGTCCATTAGTTATAGTTAATGTTGTTTGATCAATAGTAACTTTATCATAGTATTCTATTTGTTCTGGTTCTTCAATAGTATAAATATATTTAACACCATCATTATCATATACTGGAACATTATAGGTATATTCCCAAGTATTTGTTTTACCCGTCATTTCGATTGTTTTATATTGTGTTCCGTTTCTTAAAATGTTAACAGATATCTTTTCTGGTCTTGCTAAATATTTATTATCTTCGTCTTGCCAGATCTTTTTGATTACAATGTTATCATTCTTCTTTAACTTATTAGTAA
>JAEEGL016486760.1_pt1 | contig 11979 bp, 11 predicted proteins | sample 9134231 | NCBI WGS metagenome assembly JAEEGL01 (sample SAMN16246548, study PRJNA631951) | gut metagenome | biome: gut microbiome; feature: rumen; material: fiber-attached | host: Bos | place: Iran: Karaj | collected 2018-10
AACACCTTGAAGGCTGTGGACTTCGCTGTTGCTGCACATGAGGGACAGAATAGGAAGAGGTCATCGACTCCGTATATCTATCATCCTTTGAACCTGGCATGCCATGCGCTATCCATGGATATCATTGAAGATGAGATAATAGCTGCATGTTTGCTGCATGATGTTATTGAGGATTGCAATTGTAAATACGAGGATCTTCCGGTAAATGATGAGACTAAAGAATTAGTTAAGCTTCTGACTTGTGAAAAAACTACTGACGATAACCGTCAGGAGATAATAAGTGCTTATTACCAGAAGATTGAAAAGAATCCTAAAGCAGCACTCATTAAATGTATGGACAGGTGCAATAATCTGACAACCATGTCCTGGGGGCTTAGCAGAGAAAGAATATATAGGATGATCAGGGAAACAGAAGAATACTATCCGCCACTGATAAAAGCCATAAAGAATACCACTGAGTACAATAACGCAGCATGGCTGTTAAAGTACCAGATTGAAAGTATGCTTGATATATACAAGAGGTTGATGTGATCATGAATTCACGGATTATACCTTTGAAATAAAGAATGACATCTTGATTAAACAGACAATATGTAAAAAAGCCGTAGCTCTTTTATACATAGGGCCACGGCATTGTTTTAGGGAGGAGCCACCTGAAGGGGGAATTCAAGTGGCATGTGTTATGAAAAAGTTTTTCTTATGAAGGGAGTCAAGAGGTTTTGTTCCTCTTGATGTATTTATCTTATAGCCTATACTTAAAACCAGATTAAAAATCATATTAACAATTTGTAAAGGAATGGATGAGGATGAGTCTAGGTTTTTCTCTTTTCATTAACATAATAATCATTGCCATCACAACAATCCTGGTTATCAGATTCTTTAGGGAAGATGGTAAGTGGAGCCCTGCCAGAGGCAGGAGGGCGTTCAGATACTTCACGACCCAAAGTAATGTCCTCTGTGCAATATCTGCATTGTGTATGTGTCTTTTTCCTCAAGCAGCTTGGGCGTATTACTTAAAGGTGATGGGAACTGCAGCTGTTACTGTAACTATGTTAACCGTGCTAGTTTTCCTTGGTAGAATATATGGATATAAACCACTGTTATCGGGTTCCGATCTTTTTATGCATTTGATAACACCGCTCCTTGCGATGGTTTCCTTGTGCGTGTTTGAACGTCGTGGCATTGGCTTTTTGACATCATTCATTGGTCTTATTCCGGTTGCATTGTATGCACCTCTTTATTTATTCAATGTGGTCTATGCTCCGGAAGACAAAAGATGGGAAGATTTTTATGGCTTTAACAGAAGTGGAAAGTGGCCGGTAGCATATGCACTGATGCTTGCCGGGACTGCAGTTATCTGCATTGTTTATTATATTGCTTTGAATCTGTAAGATAAAAAGGCCTGGCTCCAAAGACTAAACTGAGGAGATTGGTCTTTATTAATTATGAAAAATTATGAAAAACTATTGAATTATGAAGAATTATGAAAGTATAATGAATTATGAAGAATTATGAAAGGATTGACAATCATGAAGAAGAATAATCCATTTACTCTTACTTTCGGAAAACAGCCCAATGAGTATATTTCAAGATACGAGAATACCGATATGGTAATAAGTACGTTTGAGGCAGAGAACCCGATTAGCCAGGCATATCTCATTGAGGGAATAAGGGGAAGCGGAAAGACTGTCCTTATGACCTCGATACCAAATGAGCTTGGTAAAGATAAGGATTGGATAGTCATAGACCTGAATTCTACTCAGAATTTAATAGATGATTTTGCGATGCGGCTGGTTGATTCCTGCAAGAAGATTCCGGATTTCTTTAAACAGGGATTTAATATATCTATAGCAGGTTTTGGCATTGGTGTTAATGGGAATGATACTCCTCAGGACAGCGTAAGCATTATAGATAATATCCTGTCATCACTAAAGAAGCATAATAAAAAGGTGGTGATAACTATTGACGAAGTTATGCACGATGATAATATGCGTCACTTTGCCAGTCAATTCCAGATATTTGTCAGGAAAGACTATCCAGTTTTTTTATTGATGACTGGTCTATACGAAAATATCTATGCAATCCAGAATGATCCGGCGCTGACTTTTTTGCTTAGAACTCCGAAGATATCTTTAGAGCCTCTAAGCCTGCATCAGATAACCAAGCAGTATGCAGATATTTTCCAAATTGATGAAGACAGTGCGAGGAACCTTGCAAGAATAACTAAAGGATATGCCTTTGCATTTCAGGCGCTGGGACTTTTATATTATGAGCACAATGAGGAAATGGAACTGAGTGAAATCCTTCTTAAGCTTGATGACATGCTTGATGATTTTGTCTATAAAAAAATATGGTCTTCTCTATCAAGGCAGGACAAGGACGTAGTTCTGGCAATCAAAAAGGATGAGACAAAGGTCAGCGAAATCTGTAAAAAAACAGGCATGACATCTTCCGTTTTTTCTAAATATCGCGAAAGGCTGATCAAGCGAGGAATAATAATGTCTACCGGGCATGGTTATGTCTCACTGACACTCCCGCGATTTGAAATTGTAGCGAAGAGCTACGAATAAGTTCGAAAAATCAAAATGCCGGCCTCGAAAGTGAGACCGGCACATTTTTTGCCCAAATTAAGATTCTTCGCCTGAAATAGTATAAGCAATTCCTTCTTCTAAAGATGAATTATGATCGTAGATATTGTACCCGGAATGAAAACAGATTTTGTTGCAGTTATATTCAATGGCCACTTTGATGCAGGTTTGTAATTCTGCTGGAAAAGTTTCCCATATGCGTTGTACCTTATCATCACGAATAACTTCTCCATCTTCAATGGTAACAATATATTGTTCTGAAGTGGCAGGCGTACCTGGGATATGGGCCACAACCGCATAATTTTCTACATCATCATAATCTACATCATCCAAATCGATCAAAGAGCACTTATTTAAATACTTGGCCAATTCCTCACTAATAATATTCATAGGAAGACATAAAGTATAATCCTTGTATATGGCAGGAGATTTCTTTGCAAGACAGCTTTTGAGGTATTCATAAGCATACTTAGAAATAGTTTTGCTCCCTGATTCCCACGCTTCCAAAGACTTAATGCTGATGTCGTATTTTTCGGCAAACTTTCTTTGAGAAAGACCTGTTTTTGCTCTGATTTCTTTAACAAGATCTGGAATCATTTTTTTCTGAAGTTCGATTTCTCTTTTATCTGTGTTTTCAAAAAGATATTTCTCCAAAAAGAAGTTTCTGTTGACACCATGATCTCTTTCGAGGCCTGTTATCAAGAGCTTTGCTGCTTCTTTGTTACCGTTAACACATTCTGATAAAGAAGAATTGCTCAATATTTCTCCATCATCATCGCCTAATAAAACGGCCATTGCCGGTTTGCAAATTGCAAAGGTAAGGCGCATAGTTAGCATTGCGTCTTCTGTATCAAGATCTACTAGTGAAAGTAGTTTTTCAAATTCAGCATCTGTTAGTCCATTATATAAAGACATTTCTCATCCTCTTCGCCACCCTACTAAGTGGTGCAAGAATATATTAGCACTACTTAGTAGGGCGGTCAATGGTGAATTGATAAATAACCTAAAGCTGAGGAGCGTTTTTTGATACAATTGAGAGGAAGCATTATGAATATGTAGGGGATTGAGATGGATCACCAGAAACTTTTCTATAATATATGTAATGACTTGTGGAACTTTGCAAAAACTCTTAATAAGGAAATCGATGAAATGACAGATGAGGATTGGTCCAATGCAATTCAGCTGATGGATAAGACCGCAGAGAAATACCGCAGCCTTGGAGAAAAAGAACATGATCTGGCATATTCATCGATGATGGGAATACTGAATTATATTGAAGATAAGGGGAAAACTTGAAATGAGCCTAACAGAGATCAGTAAATATATAGCACTTATACTCCGGCATAGACCAGAAGCAATAGGTAGAGAAGGACTTATTCCAAAGTCCAGGCTGTATGTGCATCTGTCAAAAGACTATGACACAGCTGTCACAGTTGGCTCGAGACACGGCACGCCTGTCATTTATAAGGTAAAGGCTGGAGATATGGCGAAAGAAGGGTATGAATTCTTTTTGTCCGCAAACGGAGTCTGGCTGACAAAAAGCGTGCCAACAATGTATCTAGAGAAGATTTGATTAAGGAGATTGTATCAATGTCAAATGATGATGATCTTGCGCATGCAGATTATTGATCTGCGATGGCTTTTATAAAAACAGCTCCTATGTGCTGATGAAACCGAGAGGTCATCTTTGCTGGAGCTGTTTTTATTTTATAGGGAGCACATCTTTTGTGAAGCGTAGGCCACTTGGACTGCTCCTTATTCCCTCATAAGAATCGCAGACATCCGATGCATTGATGAAGCAAAAGTCATCGCAGCTGAGTTGTCGCTGTTGCAAATGCGATGTGCTTGCTGTCCGTGAAGCATAAGCCACTTGAGCTGCACTTTCATTTGCTTATCTGATTTTTTATACGAATGAATGTAAATGTGTGGCAAAAAAAATTAAACTTTCAAATCATGTTCTACTATATAATTGAAATCAATCGAAATATATAAGGAGATAAAGCAAAATGAAGGAAGTATTCAGCGTTGATGTTGTGATAGACAGCTCTTATGAAGTTAAGAGTGAGGGCGGAGATGCCTGCATGATAACATTTCATGGGGAAAGCAACTGTGAGAATTTTAAAGGGAAGATTCTTCCTGGCGGGGTAGATACTCAAAAGCAGTTTGCTTATGGCGAAAGAACTTTATCAGCAAGATACATTCTTGAAGGCGTAGATTATACCGGCGAGCATTGCCGAATTTTTATTGAGAACAATGGATATTTTCAGAAGGATGGAACTATTAAAACAAAGCCAATGATCTTAACTGACAGCAAGGCACTTGGCTGGATGATGACAGCAGATCTGACCGGAACTGTGACAGGTGCTCCAAACGGAGTAAGGATAGCTTTTTTCCAAGAGGACTAAGCGCATGAAGATGTTTAAAAAGATAACAGCTACTGTCTTTGCAGTAGTAATCGTATTGTCACACAGTTTAACCTCTTCTGCGGCAGAAGTTGGAACAGATTCAGAAAAGGATATTCATGGAATTTATGTAAGCGCATATGTTGCTGGCACAAAGAATATGATGGACGAAATGATAAGTCATATTGATGAAACTAGCATAAATGCAGTAGTTATCGATGTGAAGAATGATGAAGGCAACATAGTATTTGACATGGATTCAGAGCTTATCGATGAGCTTGGAGTTGAGAAAATCCTTGTAAAAAACATGCCGGGGCTAATTGATACCCTTCATGAGCATGATGTTTATGTGATTGCAAGATGTGTGGCTTTCAGGGATCCATTAATAGATGGAATACATCCTGAATGGATGCTAAAAACCGCATCAGGAGATGTATACGAAGATAACAAAGGCTTTAACTGGATGGATCCAAGAAACGAAGACGCAAGGGACTATCTTATAGAAGTTGCGCTTAAGTGTAAAGAAGCAGGTTTTGATGAAGTCCAGTACGATTATGTCAGATTTCCGACAGGTATTACTGAAGAAGATATTGGTATAAACGGTTATGGAAGAAGACGTGCCATATTTGAGTTTGTAAGGGATGCGCATACGCAGCTATACCTAGAGAAAATGCCCTTGTCACTTGATGTTTTTGGCACAGTTATTAACTCTAAGGTAGACAGGAACATTGTGGGTCAGGAGTATTCATGGCTTTCAATGTACTGTGAGTATCTCTCACCTATGATATATCCATCGCACTACTATGAAGGACCTATGGGAAAGGATTATCCGGATCTTTACCCATACGATACCATAGATGCAGCAATGAAGTATTCAGAGACAGAGCTTTTGACAGTTAATCCTAAGGGAGACAGGAAGCAGGCATCTGTACGGCCATGGCTTCAGGGATTTACAGCTTCGTACCTTAAGAAATATCGGAATTATGGAGCAAAAGAGGTAAAAGAGCAGATAAAAGCAGTCAATGATAATGGCGTTTATTCATGGATCATATGGAATCCATCCTGTAAATATCCTTGGGATGCTTTTGAAGAGTGAGCAAAATGCAATTAGGAAGGGAATACTTGGCGGAACTATATCTTAAAGGCTTTCTTTTTATATGCATCAGGAATATGGATGCTAGGGGCTTCACTGGGATTCTTCTCAGTGGGGTTTTTTATTATGGCGAAGGTGAATAGCGCTTTAATAAGTTATTTGCTAAAAAAGGAAAATAAGCATTCAAAAAGCGCAAAGCTAATCATATATTCTTTCAAAAGTCAGGCATAGAATATACTCATAACAAAGCTATTTGATAGGAGGTAGCAGTTATGTTCAGCATTAGTGAAAGAAAAAATGAAAGAATGATGAGACCTGTTTTAGAAAACTCGATTGTTTCTGACAGAACTTATAATTTATATCTGGGCGGAGTAGTAGCATATGGATTGCTTGTGAATATCATCATCTGCTCAAAGTTTAGTGGATTTGCATTAAGCCTTAATCCCATAGTTCTTTTCGTTGGATATCTTATATGCGTTCTTGCCGGCACCATTATTTCTGCAAAGAGCAGTGATCCTCTTATAAGTTTTCTGGGATACAATCTGGTGGTCGTTCCGGTAGGACTTGTGGTTTCAACGGCTGTTTATTACTATGGTGGGCTAAGTTCTGTTGTTGTACTGCAGGCAATCACATATACAGCAGGTATTACAATCGTGATGATCTGTCTTAGCATACTAAAACCTGAGTTTTTCTCAAGACTTGGTGGTTTATTATTTTCAGGACTTATCGGCCTTATAATTGTTGAGCTTGTGTTGATGCTCTTTAGAGTACAGCAGTCATTTACAGCTTTATTTGGAGCAGTGCTGTTCTCTTTATATATTGGATATGATTACTGGAAAGCTCAGCAGTATCCTAAGACTATTGATAATGCAGTAGACAGTGCGCTTGATATTTACCTAGATATTATCAATCTGTTTATGAGAATTCTCAGCCTTTTGGGTAACAGTAAATCATCTAAGAAGAATACATTCTAAAACGTGTACATAGGAGGGAAGACGTTATGAGGAAGAAACTATACAGAAGTAATGACAGAAAGCTTTTTGGCGTTTGTGGCGGTATTGCAGAGTACTTTGGATGGGATCCTACAATAGTACGAATCCTTTGGGCTGTATTTACCATTACAGGAGGCGCTGGAGCGATTATATATCTTCTCGCAACACTTCTTATGGATAACCGTCCTGATTATGTTAGTCCATACAACTGATAAGGCAAGCATCTGCCTATAAAGAAGTTAATATATAGGGCTCTGAAGCGTATGCTTTAGGGCTCTTTTATTATCTACATAAAAAATAAGGAGCAAGACAATCAGGTTTAAAATTATTCTTATAAACTAATAGAATGATAATTCTTTAGAACGAGTGAATGCTGCGCTATTCAAGCGAACAGTATGGTATACTAATACCATCTGTTATTGTACGTCAGATTATTCATAATAGTAGTAAGCGCATGGAGCGAGTTGCTTCTATAATTTTGGTGACTCTGGTGCGCTGATTGTGTAAAAAGAATTATGGATTAAGTATCTGATGAAAGGGTAGCTGCTTAAGATACTAATATGCGACATACGGTGATGGACAGAAGGAGACGCATAAAGTGGCAGAACTGTTTGAAATAGTTGGAGAAGAGTTTTTCAAACCCTTAACCAGCATATTTAAAAGAATATATGTAGATTGTTTAAACATTATATATGACTCTTATAGAACAGAACTGTCATATGGTGCCGACAGGGATGTTCTTGTTGCTAAATTGACATATTATTTTGAGAACCAAGGGACCGGAGACATTTTGTTTGAGGATGAAACAGAGTCTCTGAAGGATTCAAAGTCGAAAGCATCGATGTTTCTTAGGAAACTTAAGGATTACGGGTGGGTTGAGTATGACATAGGAAATGATCAGAAAATACGTGTCATTATGCCAAATCACTCAGTAACATTAATACAGACGATCAATAGTATTACTAAGCAAGAGGAGATGGAATATCAAAGTGAGATTTCAGCTATTTACTCATTGCTTACAAACGAAGAATTGCTTTCAAGGCCCTATGTTCAGGTGTTGAAACCGGTATTTGACCATACGCTTTCTTTGTTTACAGAATTAAAAAAGCTCAATACAAGCATAAGAAAATATATCGAAGAGATAACTTCTGATAAGACAGCCGAAGAGATACTAGAGAATTTCTTTACTTATCATGAAGAAATTGGTTCAAAGGCATATCATCGTATAAAAACAAATGATAATGTTTCTCGCTTTAGAAATATTATTATTCGCAGATTGCAGGATATGCTTGAAGACAAAGAACGGTATGATCTAATCGTTAGGGGCTTTATGAACATTGAAGCAATTAATGATTTTGACGAAGCTTCTGACATTGTTCACGGCATGATTGCTGAAACTATAGATCGTTTTAGATCTTATGATGAGATTGTTGATGAGATTGATCGCAGAAATTCAAAGTATATTCGCAATGCGGTTGAGCGAGCTAAGTTTTTGCTTCTTAACAGCAACAATGCTGAAGGTAAAATATCAAAGATATTACAATATCTTGCAGATCAGTTTAATAGAGATGAGGAAAATAATCTAACGGAAGATGCATCTTATGATATTTGTAGCCTCTTCAATATATTCCCACAGGGTTTTTTAAGCGGAGAGTCCTTAAAAGCTATTCCTATATCTAAGAAGATTACGGAAGTTGATGAACTGACAGATGGATTTATCTTATCAGATGAAGAAAGAGAATTACGTAGATTGGCGATAATGGAGAAAAACAAAAATAGGTTCTCCAAAAAAAGCATCAGCGCGTATGTTGGCGAGAAGCTTGATGGTAAACAAATGGTAAAAGCTTCCGAAATAGAAGTTTTATCGAGAAGGGATATGATCAGGATCATATTCATTTATCTTTATGGGAAAGAGGATAAGACAGAATATATAGTTACCAGTTGTAATGAGATGATTGAAAAAGAAGGATTTAGATTTCGTGATTTTGAGATTAAAAGGAGGATTCGTTGATGGAGTTTATCGACGTTTTAGAAAATGTTCCGAAGGATAAATTCAGAGCAACAGCAAATAAGCTTCTCAATGAGTGCTTTATTATTAAGAAAAACAAAGATACTGTCTCGGATTATAACTTTATTCTTAATTATCGAGACTATTTTATTTCGCTTTTTGATGTACTGGGATACGAACTTGTTATCCAAGAAGATCAAGGTGTTATTGGGGTTAACAATCCCGCTGGCACCGGAAGAATCCATCTTAAAAAGATTGAAAGTATGCTTTTACTGATTCTCAGACTTCTTTATATCGAGGAGAGAAAGAAGATATCACAGACTGGCGATGTGATTGTGATCGTAGATCAGATATATGACAAATACAACATGCTTAAGATGCAGAACAAGCTGGATAAAACCACACTGAGAAATGCTATGGGATTATTCAGAAGATACCATTTGATTCAAAACCTGGATCCTGACATGTCAAATCCGGATACAAGAATAATAATTTATCCGTCTATACTTTTTGCTGTTGCCAATTCAAGTCTGGATGATTTATATCAGGCAGCTAAGGACAAACTTGATAAATACGGAAGAGGAGGAGAGGATCGTGCAGACATCTCTGACGATGAAGAAGTTAACGAAGATTAAGCTGATCAATTGGCATTATTTCCAAAATGAAACGATTGACGTTGATGGATCTTTCCTTCTGAGTGGAGAGAATGCGTCTGGTAAATCGACCATTCTTGATGCAATACAGTTAGTTTTGACTACAAGTACAAAGTCTTTTAACTTGGCTACTACAGTAGGGGAGAAGCGTAGTAAACGAGATCTGAAAGGTTACGTGCGCTGTAAAACAGGAGAAGAGGGCAATGCATATTATCGCACTGGAAGTGTGATTTCTTTTGTTGCCCTTGAATTCTATGAAGAAAACAAAGATCGGTTCTTTACAATAGGCGTAAAGATTGATTCTCCAGATGCTGAAAGTGAGCTTAAAAAGAAATGGTTTAAGGTTGAGGCACCTATTGACGCTATAAGCTTTATAGTTGGAAATAAGCCTGCATTAGATGAGCAGTTTACTGTAAATGGTAAAAATGTTTCTTTCATGATGACCACTTCTGAAGCCAAAAATCAGTTTAGGGCAAGGCTTGGCCATCTTGATGAAAACTTTTTTGAAATGATTCCGAAGTCTATTGCATTTAAACCGATGGACAATGTAAAGAGCTTCATCAATAAGTTTATTCTTCCGGAAAAGACAATTGATGTTGATACTCTTCGCGAAAATATTAGGAATCTGAGAGAAATGCAAACTATACTCTCTGAAGTTCGTAAACAAATAGATCAGCTTCAGACCATTCTTTCCAAGTATGAGGAATTAAAAGAGAATGACAGAGATATCCTTGTTATAGATATACTGCTGAAATTGGCTTCTTTAGCTGATAAAGAACAGAAAATTGAATCAGCGATTGCCGACAAGACTAAGAAAGAGAACGCCCTTTCGCTGAAAAATCGTGAAATTGATGAAGCGGCCAAATTCCTTAAAACTATCGAAGAAGAATACAATGAAGTACAGGTTTCCATTAAAACAAGCGACTGCGCTCTGCTTATTTCAAAGCTTCAAAATGAACTTTTAATTATTGAAGAAAAGAAAAATGGCCTGAAGAAAAGAATGACCGAATTGAAAACACAACTATCAAAAGCGGAAGCGGCTGCTAGGGCAATAAACACCGGTGAAAATCCTGTAACTGCGCTTGATATAAGATCTGTTAGTGGCACGGACATTGATGATGAAAAGAAGGCAGATATTGTAGTGTCGCTTGGTAGAGTGATTGCCAGCGAAAGAAAGTCAGCATATGAGGAACAGTCAGATTGTTCAAAAAAATTACGCGAATGCAATGAGAAAAAGGAACAGCTGAAAAGCGAAGTGGAGCTTCTGAAAAAGAATCAGATGAGCTACCCGCCCAATACAGTAAAATTGCAGAAACTGATAGCAAATGAACTTGCGAGCCGTAGGATTGATTCCGAGGTTAGGGTTTTTGCTGATTTATTGGAAGTAACAGAGCCTGAATGGCAGGATGCCGTTGAAGGATACTTGAATACTCAGCGTTTTAATCTGATAGTCAACCCAGATGTTTATGACATTGCTGCGGAAGTATATGATAGGTACAAAGCTGAAATTCACACAGTGGCGCTTGTTAATACAGGAGCACTGGACTTGGATGCTAAAACTGATGAAACAAGTTTGGCCGGAGCTATTTCAAGTGAGAATAGATATGCAATTGCGTATGCACGAGAAATTTTGAATAGGGTAGTTCGTTGCAAAGAAGTGAAGGAACTGAAATCACACAGCATCTCAATTACATCTGGCTGTATGTTGTATCAGGGGAAGGCTGTAAGAAAGATTAAGCCTGAGGTTTATAAGATTCCTTATATCGGTAAATATGCTCTGAAAAAGCAACTTGAGATCAAAACCTCGGAGTTGGGAGTTGTTGATGATGAGATAAAGGAATTGAAAAAGACGGAAAAACATATTGCTGAGAAGATTAGCTTGTTGGAAGGCTTTAACCAAGAGCTTCTTCTAGGTTATATTAGTGTGCCTGGAGAATTACAAAGTATCAGCTCAGAAATCAACCGTGTTAATGAAGAACTGAAAGGGGCCGAAAATGATCCTAACATTATTGAGTTGAATTTTAAGGCTCATAGACTTGTGAGTGAAATTGAAGAGCAAAAGAAGGTTCTAGACGAATTAAAAAAGAAAAGCGCTAATCTCGAACGAGATTGTGAGGACATAGTAGATAAAATCGAAATACTGAAAAATGGTCGTGATTTTCTAATCAAAGAGATTGATGAAATGACAGCCGAATTTCCGGGAGCCCGTGAAGCAGCCAGTTCGAAACTGGACGAGCATCTTA
>JAEEGL016649463.1_pt1 | contig 11979 bp, 10 predicted proteins | sample 9134231 | NCBI WGS metagenome assembly JAEEGL01 (sample SAMN16246548, study PRJNA631951) | gut metagenome | biome: gut microbiome; feature: rumen; material: fiber-attached | host: Bos | place: Iran: Karaj | collected 2018-10
CCCGCTGTCATGAACCATGAAAAGGGGGTGATTCTGAGGTCAAAAGTGGTGCACCCGGAGGGATTTGAACCCCCAACCTTCTGATCCGTAGTCAGACGCAATCAAGTTCAAGAACACAAAAAAACGGTGTTTTTTCACGATTTTTTCACGATTTTTTCCTTGACACACTCATGAACCGTGATATATTATCTCGGAACGTCATTGCCACGCAGAAACAGGAAGGAAACCAGAAAGCATGATACGACAATTCAAGCAAGGCGGGAGTTTCTACTACCAGTTTATCCTGGAGGGGAAACGTTACAATGGGGTTTGCAAGAACTGCACCACAAAAAAGGATGCCGAGGCGTATGAGCGAAAGATCAAACGAGAGGCAGCAAAGGGGATCGGACAAACCGAGTCAGAACAGTACCACAGAGACGAGTTAAAGAAGATCATCCGCACGAAAAAGCAGATTACTCTGGATGAGGCGTATGGGATTGCCGAACAGAAACCCCGTGCTCGTGTGCCGTCCGAGAAACACGCAGGAACGAAACGCACGATCTGGGGCGATTTTCTCGCTTTCATGCACGAATCGCATCCTGAAGTGGAGAACCTAATTGACGTGACGGAAGCGCACGCTCAAGAGTACATCGCCATCCTGCAGAAGTCAGGACGCTACGAAAAGACCATCAATTACAGTCGGACCGAGGGAAAACGGATCAGGAGCATTTCCACGCAGAATGTCGCAGGGGCGTTGTCGCCTCGAAGCATTCGCCTCTACCAAATGGTCTGCGCCGAGGTATTCGCGTTGTTGCAGGAGGACGCTGGAATCCAGAAGAATCCGTTCTCCGTTATTCGAAAAGTGAAGTCTGACACGGAAACACGCGAGGCGTTCACCCCGGAAGAACTGAAAATGATCTACGAAAATCTGGATGATTTCATGCGTCCCCTATTCATGCTCGCTGTCTGGACAGGGCTTCGCGAAGGAGACATCTGCACGCTCAAGTGGAATGAAGTTGATCTTGACCGCCGTTTGATCACGCGAAGGACGAGGAAGACGGGAGCGAGGGTACAGATTCCCATTTCCAACCAGCTCTACCAATTCCTGCTGACTATGCCACGAACGGAATCCGAATACATTTTCCCGAAACATGCCAACATCTACCTGACCAATCCGACTGGCATATCCTATCGCGTGAAACAGTTCCTCGAAGGACTGGGAATCCAAACGACACGTAAGCCGGAGGGCCGAACACGTGCAATCAGCGTGAAAGACCTACATTCGTGTCGCCATACGTTCTGTTACTACGCCGGACTTGCAGGGATTCCGCTTGCCGTCGTTCAGGCGATTGTCGGCCACATGTCCCCGTCTATGACGGAACATTATTCCGCGCACGCATCCATTGAAGATAAACGGCGCGGTATGGAACGTCTTACCTTCTTTGCTCCAAACGCGCTACCGAATCCCGAACCGGAACAGGAGCGGGTAAGGCTTCATAAGTTGGCTGACACGCTTCCAATCAAAACAATCATCAGAATTTTAACCAAATATGAGGGCATCTCGAAATGAACAAAATTCTTTTGGGAATTACTAATAATCTGTTTTTAACCGACAACAAAACAAACGAAAACAATATACTTTTTTATGCCTTTCTTGCAAAGCACTTCGAAGGATTACCGAAAATAAGCAGCTATTATAGTTCTTTAAGTCAGGCGTTGAAAGATGGTGATGACAAACTGTTTGCAGAGCTGGTTCGCTCTTTTGACGAAGTCAACAAAAACAAGGCTGCAGAGCTTGACGCAAAAACAACGCGTGAATTAAAGAAAACTCATCCCGAGTTTTTTGAGGATATGAATGAGATTAATGATTATCGCAAAATGATTCAGGTTGTCAAGCTTTCAGCCAAATCTATATTAGACCTAGTTTCAATAAATTATGATGAGAATTGCGATAAGGACTTAAAAGACATTTATAAGATGTCAAAAGCATATGCTGAAGACTTTATTTCTAAAGCAGATTTTTATAACTATGCAATTCAAAATTATATAAATGATTTGAATCAAGAGATTTCCACATTGTTTAATCGAAGAAAAGATTTAGAGGTGGAAAAAGAGAAACGTGAGTTGGATAATGAAATTATTCTTGGCATGTTTCAAAAAAGAGTCAACGCTATAACATCAAGTATCACAAGCTTAAGCACTTTGATGCTTTATTCTGCTTTCTTTCAACAGCTAACATATGATTTTGTCAAATCCCCTAAAAAAAGTAACATGAATGACATAAAAGATATGTATAATTCTTGTATATCCTTAATTGCAGGAATGAATTCAGCAATTGATTCAATAAAGGAGAATCAGCGTGGTTCTCTTGAGGCGCTTGGAAAGATAAGCAATGGTCAAGATGTCATAAAGAAGTTGATAATAAACAGAAATGAAGAGGAAAAGGTACTTGTCCTCCCACGGAGTTTCTATGCAAAAAAACTTCAGGAAGTGATAAAACAACTGTGCCCAAATAAATCTATAGAATATGAATCTATCATGAAAAAATTAAGGAAATGGGATGAAATGCTCGAAAAGGGGTTTCCCCTGCCTGTCAAAGGATATGCTAATGCAATAAACAGTTCGCCAGACGTCTTTTATAATTGGGCAAAAACTGATTTCATGTTATATTTTATCAATAGTCATAAAATTGGGAGAAAAACAGGGAAGAAAAAATCAAAGACTGAACACAAAACTATTTATAGTAATGATCGTGCGCAAGACGAAGCAGCCATGAAAAAATATAATAAATAGTTACAGCAATCTTTTAATAAAAGCGGTCAGAGTTCTTTCTATTTCCGGTAAATATCCGAGAAGTCTGTCCTACAATACTCCCTTTACAGACATTATTGTCATCTTTAATTAATCTCTCTGTTCTGCCAGAGAGATTTTTTTTGCCCAGAAAATATGCGATTACGAAAAACAGGTTCCGAGGCTCTACGTTTGAATGCAAAAAAAAGTTTTCTTGATGTGCTCAGGACTTATGCCTGATCGTAATCCTACGAAACTTGTCTTGCTGATAGCCTGGATGAAAAAGAATATGCGATCTTTGATTGCGTCCATGACGGAATCCTTGTGAATTAATCTATGTGTGGTCATGGTTAGGACGGAAAATGACGGAAAATAACGGAAAGTGGTCTTTTCTTTTCTGAGCTATTTTCATCCTTTTGTTGCATTTGTTTTCTTTGTTCTTAACGGAAAGTGCATTTCCTTACTAAGAGCTCCAATAATTTGCGAGGAGCTGAAACAACCTTATTATGAGGTGAGAAATGATAATCTCAATTCCAGTACCATCCGAAATCCTGAAGGGGGCAGCGGCATTACTATCGCCATACCTTCCGGAACTGTCGCCCGAGATGCTTCTCAAGGCTCTCAAAACTTACCACGAGGACAAGGAGGCGATCCCCGCCAAGCACTCCCAGTGTCCGGAGAAGCCCTTCACGCGTGAAGCGGCGGCTGAAATGCTCGGACTCTCGCTTTCGTCAATTGACCGCTACATGGCCCAGGGCAAGCTCAAGCGCATCCGCTATTCTTCACACGAGGTCCGGATTAAGCCGGAAAGCGTCTATGCCCTCATGGAAAGAGGGATTGAATAATTAATGTCGGGAAATGACTGTCATCAAAAAACGTAAAACGGTTGAATGCAACATGAAGGAAGGAGGCGCATGATGTTTCAAGCATTAGAGTTCCCGGATGATGCAAATATCATCGCACAAACTGGTCCTGCTCTTTTCGTAAAGGGCAAATACGGTATTGGAGTTAATTTCGAGTTTTTCGCAACGAAGATGGCGAGGACATACTGCCTGGTCTTTTATTCGAAAAATGGATGGTTTGTGTTGAAGGATAACGGGTGGAATCCGATTCGAGTAAACAAACTCAAGGAAAAAATCCGAGACCTCATTCAATTCGAGATTCATAGTTTTTACTACTCTCCGTATAACAGTTCTAGTCTGATTCAGCCTCAAATTCCTTCAAGAACGAACAGCATACCTCCTTATGACCTGATCAACAAGGGGGTAATCAACGAAATACTTGAAATGCTGAAGATCAAATGCGACCGCGGAGAAACGATTCCCCCGCTTGCCCCGAACGCAATTCCCGTGAGGAATGGCATTCTGCGTTGGAACGAAGAGAAACAGGATTTCGACGACATCAGTGCTTATACCCCGGACGATATGATTTTCCATACACTGGAAGTCGATTACGACCCCGAAGCAAAATCTGATTTGCTTGACAAGGTCCTGTCGGAAATCCTGCCTGACTCGGAAGACCGCTGCGTCGTCCAGGAGTACATGGGCGCGGTCCTCTTCTCTGAAAACCGCACCCGGAAGTTCATGAGTTTCACAGGAGAAAGCGGATCGGGAAAAAGCGTACTTGTGGGGCTTCTTTCGAAGATCATGACCCCTGTTAGAAACTTCGACCTTGAAATCAAGGACCTCACGAGTGACTATGGGCTCTCGGCACTCACGACCCAAACTCTGATAACGGTTTCGGAGGCGGGGAAAGATGAATTCCGCAAGGGATCTGGAGCTGCCGATTTCATAAAAAAAATCGTCGGCCGTGATTTCTTCCAGACAAAACTCAAAAACCGCAATGAGAGAATCAATCATGATGGAGTATTCAGCCTGATTTACGTTTCGAACCATGCCCTGAAATTTGAGTTCGAGAGCGACGGAGAAGAATACCGCAGTCGGCTCCTGCCGATTGTTTTCAAAAAGCGTATTGAAAATCCCAATCTGACTCTGGGAGATGAGCTTCTGCAAAACCATCGGTCCGCTTTCTTTAACTGGTTGCTGGATGGCGCGCGGCGTGTGCGCCGGAACAATTGGGTCATCGAGCTTTCGCCGGAACAGATCAAACGTCGCGAGCAAATCATTATAACTTCGCAAGGCGTGGAGCACTTCGTCAAAAACTATGTTGTACGCGTACGCGAAAATGGATCCGGATCTTTCACTTCCCGCGAGGCATACGAACGCTATAGCGAAAACCGTGATGTTCAGTATGATTATTTGGACGAAGATATTTTCTACAAGCAGCTTAATCGGGCTATGGTCCGGATATTCCGTAAGGCAGCCACAAATACCGTACAGAGAGGGAAAGTCAGGGTTCGTGGATACCGCGGCTTCAAGCTTGTCGCCGAGACCAGCACCCAAGCGCCGGAAACATCCTCGACAGAAACATACACATCACCCCCGTCGTCGATCACGACGGACAACAATGAAAGGAACGAAAACCATGAAAACTGAACTGGAAGAATCCGGAACCAGCGACAACTCCAACACCGAATTCGAACAGTGCGCACCGTTTGGGTTTCCCGCCGACACAAACGATGTCGGCGACGAGACTAAAGAACTTGAGCCTGTGCCGGAGGATAATGTGGTCTCCGTGAAAGCCGAAGTCGTGGACGAGGATGAAACAAACGTCTCCTCCATGGCTGATGGCTCTCCTGCCCCGATTTGGAGCCCGCATCTTACGAACTGGCTGACAGCAAAAACTCTTTTCAATTCGGCGATGACCATCTCTGCCTTCGATCCGGCACGAATGAGACGCGGATTCGATTACTCGGTGAAGTTAAAGCGAGAATGCGATCAGCTGATTCCGCATCCCATCTCCAAAAACAACCAACGGGAAATAGTCTTTGCCTTATTAACCTACAGAAACAATCCCGGTTTCTTCGAATGTCAAGCGATTGACATCATCTTGACTTTTTTCCTGAACAATACTCAAAGGAGGAACAATAATGGACGGAAATGAGCATCTTCTCCTCGAAACCGATTCAAAATCCAGACTCTCAATCTGGGTCGTCAATCACGCCAACAGTCCGGCCATTGGACTGGTAGGCGATTTTCTACACAACGGCAACGGCTTCAACAGTAGCGACAACAGACTCGCCATCAACAAGGACGCGACCATTATCCAGTATTGCGATGCAAGATTGAATCCTTGCGTTGACACAACGCCGTTAAATCCGATCACATATGTGGATGCGGTTCCGGGTTCGGTTCCTCTGGCTCAGTCGCCTACATTACCGATGCTCGCTTGCTCCGCATTGCCCGCCATACAGACTTCGTTGCAGGCATCACATTTGGTCCCGGTCGACACGTTCCCGATCCCTATTATCAAGGATTTTTCGCCGTATGACGTTCCGAGCCTGTTGGAAGGAACTGATAACGTGTATGATTATATCGGAATATGCAAGTCTATGAAACTTAACAATAAGGACTTTGATGCAATTCACAAGGGAAATTACATTCGTTCATTTTCATCTGACCGGAAGGTAATCCGTTTTGATTGCATTCCGATCCCGACATATGACCATTTAGGGGCACTCCGGATGTTCGTTCTTTTCGAAGGAGTCATTTTTGAACTTAAATCTTTCAGGTCTGTGGTGCGTCGCGAAGTGTACCAGCTCCCTTTTAAGCCGGATAATCCCGGCATATGGCTTCGAGATGGGTATCCGATTCCTGGTACCCCCATCATTCTCGACACGAATATTATTGACTTATTCTATCACAACTCGCCCGGCAATGTCGGACTGATTAATGCCGGGGATATCGCGAAGCTCGACTATGAACTCTTCCATGGTCACCCGATCCAGTACGTCTGGCATCATGGGGGCATCCAAAGCCGAAACAAGTTCGCGGAAGCGTTTCACTTCGTTGCGGAGGCGAAGAAGAAAAAAGCTTTTGAGGTCTTAATTCTCCAATATAACGGCCCATCTGAGCCGCAAAAAATCCTTGATCTTGCCGCAGCTCGCCAGCAGGCCCTGAGCTACGGAATGGATATTCCGGCGACGCTGAAAGACACCGGATATGTGCATATCCCAACCCCGCAAAAGGAATTCGTTTCCAGTGATATTCCGTTTTTCTGGACGAAGGGCAGTTCCACCCTGTTCTTCGGTTCGGGATGTATGGTGCTCATGAAGAATCTTCTGAATGTGTTCAGCCGGGTATCCATTGGCGCGCAGAATGTCGCCAAGACCATGCCGAAGCCCGAAAAACCCGGCATGTTCAACGGGGTATTTCCGCAGAAACATGTTGCGGTCTTTTACCCGATGGCAACAGAATGTTTGACGGACAGACTGATTCGGAAAACCGGATTCAGCAACGTGCCGTGCATCAGTTCGGCAATTCTCCGGAAGGAAGATGCCCTGGAAACGGCTCTGCTTCAAGCTGAAATACAGGTCCTCTTCATCGTTCAGGCCGACGAGCTTTCCGAAAACGATCTTGCCGATGTGCTGGAGTTATGCGAACGCATCGGAGTCATCACGGGGGTATTCTCTGCGGTAGAAAAGGAGAAGGACCCTGAACCGGGAGATGTTTTGAAGAGTTCAAAGATGATGGAGCTGGTTGAACAGAAATGTCGCGTCACAGCCAATGGCGACTCCGTAATCGTCACGGATACGGAAACGGATAAGGAAGAACGCTATTATTTCGGAAACGACGGAATTGTTTCTGTCACCGAATTTACAATAGCAAGAAAATAAAGGATTGCAAAATATGCAAATTGAAACAACTATTGATGTGGCGAAATCAATTGTCGCCAAACTCCTCCAGAAGCAATTGGACGGGGAAAATCCGCCTCCGGTCTTCCTGTGGGGACCACCCGGACTGGGGAAATCAGACATCGTGCGACAAGTCGCGGAAGAAAAGGGTGTCGACCTTTTTGATGTTCGCTTAGGTCAGCGAGATTTTCTGGACGTGCGCGGTATGCCTTATGTGGAAGACCGTCGCATGAAGTGCGCTGTTCCCGCAGATTATCCTCCGAAAGAAGCCAAGGGCATCCTCTTCCTGGATGAGCTCTCGACGGCTCCGCCGGAGAATCAGGCTGCGGCATATCAACTGGTTCTAGAGCGCATGTGCGGGGAGTATCACCTTCCGGACGGCGTTTTTATCTGTGCCGCCGGAAACCGTGCAGGTGACAATGCCGTAGCGCACCCGACTTCCAGTGCATTGGCAAACCGCATGATGCACATCGAACTCAAGCCCGATCACGAGGCTTGGTGTAGATGGGCAGCGATAAACAATATTGCCCCGGAAATCATCGGTTTTATCCGGCTCTTACCCGATATGCTGTTCGAGTTAGAACAAAAGGACTGTGAACGCGGTTGGGCATCACCGCGCAGTTGGGCCAGCGTCTCCAAGGTGCTCTCCTATGATTTTGAGCCTAAAGAGCTTCAAGTGTCTATAAACGGGCTTGTTGGAGCATCTGCGGCATCTCATTTCCTTGCCTACCTTAAGAACTGCCGGGAACTCGGTGATATCCGAAATGTCATGCTTAATCCGAAAGAGGAATGGAACCCGCCGACAAAGAAAGAACTGTTCTTAGCCGTCGCATCGGCGATTGCTCACTGGGTGTGGAATGGGAAAAACAAGAAGGAATCCGAAAAGCTGATGGACGGTTTTTTCCGTATCATCCTTCAGCTCCCTACCATTTATGCGCGGATGGCTTTACTTGATGCGATATCAGGCAAGGATGGCGAAGCTCGTGCTCAGCAGTTGCATAATCATGCACATTTTTCAGAATTACAGAAGAAGCTCGGTTCCAACAACGTGAAGGAGTAAAAATGTTGCCCCCGGAAAAAATACATGACCTTGTTGAACAGGATAAGCTCAACCTTCTAATGCGCATACCGTTCTGCGGTCGAATCATCGGTTCCGTGGATTTTGTCATCGTTCGTGATTCTCGCGTCCGGATGGCATGCACGGACTACCGCCGCATTTTCATCTCGGCAGAAAACTATCCGAAATTGTCGGAAGATTATCGTCTTGCGGTACTCGCACACGAGGTCCTCCATATTGCTCTTCGTCATGCTTTCCGAAGAGGACATCGCGACAAAACCCTCTTCGAAAAAGCTGCTGACATTGAGATCTTTTTTCTGTTTTATGATTTAGAACTTTTTGATCCCTATGGTATCGATTTTAATTTTTTTGTTATTGTTAAGGGAATGACAGCGGAACAAATATATGATATTCTTTCGTGTTGCAAGGAAAACAGTAAAACGCCAGCGTGGTCCCAGCACTGTAGCCCAAGTGATATTCTGCCGGACAAAAAACAGTCTGATAATAAAACATCGGAAAGTTCAGATAATCAGCAAAAGAACGAACATTCCGATGTCAACGAAAAGCGGAAGAATAAAACATCGGAAAGTTCAGATAATCAGCAAAAAAACGAACATTCTGATGTCAACGAAAAGCGGAAGAATAAAACATCGGAAAGTTCAGATAATCAGCAAAAGAACGAACATTCTGATGTCAACGAAAAGCGGAAGAATAAACCGCAAAAAGAACAAACAACGGAAACCGTCTCGACCATCTCTTCCGTGTCAATGCACTGCAAGATTGATTCGAAAGGAGATCAGTTGAAAAACAGCTTGTTATCAGTAAATCTCCCCGGAGGAGTCCAGACTGATTGTGGCAATGAAAAAACAGATCGCATGGATGGAACGGGAACGGACGACAACGGTGAAAAACCGGATGATAGTGGTAATCCGGAAGGCGGTTTTTCCGATTTTTGTCCAGAGTTTGATGAAGAAACGGAGATGGACTGCAATGCTTTGAGTTCCGATGTATTCATCGACATGAAAAAGGCCGGGGAAGGAGTTTTTTCCTTCTTCAGCCAACTTGTGGAAAAAATAGACAAATCCCGCGTAAAATGGCTTGTGGTGTTGAGGCAGTTTTTGCATACCTACCGTGGCGGGTCATATTCCTGGACGCATCCGAACCGCAGATATTTAGCGCAGGGATTGTATTTGCCGGGACGTTTCGGGCTTAAATGCTTCAAAGGAATCGTTGCATTGGATACCTCCCCGAGTACCGAAAAGTATTTACATCGTTTTGTGTCAGAACTGTTTGGAATAATGCAAGCGTTTGGGAAATACGATATAACCATTATCGAATGTGCCTCAGTAATTCGCCAAATTTGGAACGCATCCAGTAATGCCCCGTTGCCGGATCTCAAACATCACCGATTTAAGGGGTGTGCCGGAACAAGCTTTGTTCCGGTTTTCGAGTATATCCATGACCATCATCTGAACCCCAATGTACTCATTTTCTTTACGGATGGCAAGGGGATATATCCTGAAACAAAACCACCCTATCCCGTTCTGTGGATACTGATAAAAGATGGGCATATTTCTGTGCCTTGGGGACATGTCATTTACTTCGAGGAAGACTGAAAATGCCGTTATTTCAAAAGGAAACTGTTTCTTTCGACACAATCTTTCAAGATTATCCGATTGACGCCGCATGGGAACATATCGTATCCATCGGCACAAATCGACCGGACGATCACTGCCTACTCTCGAATGGATATAACGTCGAGGCAAAAATCATTTGGATGGAAACCTTGAGACAATTCGCTCTCGAACATGGCGATGATCTGTCCGTTTTAGAATCATATACGGATTTCCGAGAATACGCCGGTGAACGACGTCCTGATCCCAGCCGCGATCAGTGGCTCTGGCTGTATTCGCAAATCAGAGAGTTCCATCAAAGATGTGATGGCCTGCGCGACCAGAATCGCTATGCCCGTATAGATGTTGTTCCCTTGATAAAAATGTTTGTTAATATCATGGCACGACGCGATGCGTTTCTTCCATTCTTCACCTTTGTTCCTGACAAAGCCATTTGGGATAAGTATCATGAACTGACCGCTCCCGAACAACCGAAGATCATGTCATATTCATTCCCGTATCCAAACCTGGAGGCGGCAATCAATGCGGATGCCCCTGCAAAGGTGGCAATATTCAAATTCATGTGCGGCGATGTTACGGATGAGGAGATTTTTGAGCGTGCGGTCGATTTGGAAAAGGGCGCGGTAGTTGCATCCATGCTCAAAAATGCCACCTTTGACCGCATCCTTGAAATACTGCTCGATGCACACACAAACTGGGAGGACCCGACCCCTCTGTTTGAACATATATTGCCTCAATGGGAGAACGAAATCGCCGCATGGCGTGATCCCTGGGGCAATAGTTTCTTCTGGTACCTGTGTCGACGTCCAAAGTTTTCCATGGACATTGTAAGATACCTTCCGCCAAAAATTCTCGCCACCATTGAGACGGAGAATCTCTATGGTATTTCGCCGAAAGACTTGTGGGCTTTTTACCGCTTACCTCAGGATTGACACCAGAAAACCAGATTTACCCGCGTGTGGGGGCTGTTCGCCGGATTTGCTCCGGGCGACGGGTGCGACGGGTGCGACGGGTAATTTGCTTTTCGGTCTCGCGCGAGGGAAGCGAGTTGTTACACGAATGCAACACAAAAAAATCCACATCCAATTGTCGTACCAGTCTTAACGACGGCTGCGACAGGTGCGACGGGTAAATTGGGATCTTCTGTTCTCACGCGCGCGTAACGATTGCATCCCCGCATGACATACGTGTCGATCGTCTTTTTTCGAACAGATATTCCTGCATTGGAATCAATGACGATTCCATTTTCAAATTCAACAGAAAGGACCCATCCATCATGAAAAAGCTAATCCTCTCTATCGCCATCGGTCTCATTGCCGTCACCAGCGTCCACGCCCAACAGGCGGTCGTGATCGAACATCCCGGCGTTCTCTCCGACCTGGTATCTGCCGCAGGGGCTATCGTTGCGCTACCGCTTGCAGCAGTCGAAGGAATTGTGGTCGGCACGGCAGAAGCCGCTGGTTCGCTTGTTCGCGGCTCCACGACGGTCGTCGTTGTGCCATCGGAAAAGCCCGTTCCTGCGCCGATAGCCGTCACTCCGGCCTCCGTTGTGGTGACGACTTCAACCGCCGTCAAAACAGCACCGGCTGTTGTCCCGTCCACCACGATCATCACGACGTATAGCGACGGTACGGCAACGACCGTAACGCGCCGTGCTTCAGCTTACGAACTCGGCTCAGCCATCCTGACGCCCGTGGACCCGTCACATCGCGTCGGGCCTTCACCGCACGCAAACCCGTACGTTTACCGCTATCGGTGAATCCCGC
>JAEEGL016932669.1_pt1 | contig 11979 bp, 9 predicted proteins | sample 9134231 | NCBI WGS metagenome assembly JAEEGL01 (sample SAMN16246548, study PRJNA631951) | gut metagenome | biome: gut microbiome; feature: rumen; material: fiber-attached | host: Bos | place: Iran: Karaj | collected 2018-10
ATCCCTTGAGTTTTTGTTCAAGTATAGCTTTTATGGTGTTCGGTGTAGCCTGACCTTTGAGGGCTTTGTTTGCCTGTCCCATAAAGAAGCCGAATACTTTCTGCTCTCCGGCGCGGTATTGCTCAACGGGCTTCGGGTTGTCGGCCATGAGCTTGTCGATGACCGCTTCTACAGCCGAAGTATCGTCCTTTACCCAGAGGTCAAGCCTGTCGCACACAGCGTCGGGCTTCTCTCCGGTGCCGATCATCTCAACGAAGATAGTCTTGTAGTTGTTCTTGTTGATCTTGTCGGTGTCGCCGAGTTCGATCAGCCTTGCAAGGTCTTCGGGAGAGAATTTAAGGCTGTCCATTGACATTTCACCGAGATTTATGCGGCGCATGAACTCGCCGAGTATGAAGTTCGCAACAGTTTTCGGTTTGTCGTAAGCCTTTATCGCGGCCTCGAAGAAGTCGCAGATATCTTTGTCATTGATGATGTTGTCCGCATCGGTCTCTGCAAGTCCGTACTGCTTCATATAGCGTTCCTTGCGCTGTTCGGGCATTTCCGGAAGTGCTTCCTTTATCGCCGCGAGCTCTTCTTCGGTGAAGATTATCGGGGGAATATCGGGGTCTGGGAAATAGCGGTAGTCGTGTGCGTCCTCTTTCGAGCGGAGTGCCGTGGTCTCACCGGTCGTGTCGGAGAAACGGCGTGTTTCCTGCAATACCTTTCCGCCGGATTCGATTATCTCGGTCTGGCGGTATATCTCGTACTCGATAGCACGGGTAATAGCTTTCGTGGAGTTGAGGTTTTTCAGCTCCGCGCGTGTTCCGAGCTCCTTCGCGTCTTTCGGTGCAAGCGAGATGTTAACATCGCATCGCAGCGAGCCCTGTTCCATTTTACAGTCGCATATCCCTGCGTACTTATAGAGAAGCTTTATCTTCTCAACATAGGCAACGACCTCTTCCGCGCTGTGGAAGTCGGGTTCCGTTACCATTTCGATGAGCGGTATGCCGCAGCGGTTATAGTCCGCGAGGCTTGAACGTGTCGCTTCGTCGTGAACGAGCTTTCCCGCATCCTCCTCGAGGTGTATGCGGTTTACGTGTATGCGCTTTTCCTTGCCGCCTGCGACTATGTCAACATAGCCGTTAAGGCAGACAGGGCGCGGCATCTGAGAGATCTGATATGCTTTCGGAAGGTCGGGGTAGAAGTAATTTTTTCTGTCCCACTTGGTAAACCGCGATATTTCGCAGTTCGTGACATATCCTGCTCTTATGATATATTCCACCGCGGTGTGGTTCAGTATAGGGAGGGTTCCCGGAAGTCCCGAGCACACAGGGCAGCAGCGTGAGTTCGGTTCTCCGCCGAATTCTGCCGAGCAGGTGCAGAATATTTTCGATTTTGTAAGGAGCTCGGCGTGTATTTCCAGACCGATTGTCGGGTATAAGTTGGACATTGTTTCCGCGCTCCTTTCTTATAATGTACAGCGAACGGGCGAGAATGTTCTCTCGAACGCGTCCGCGGTCTGAATTATCGTTGCTTCGTCGAATCGCTTGCCGACTATCGACATTCCTATCGGCATACCTGCCGCATTATAGCCGCAGGTCGTGTTTATTGCCGGAAGTCCTGCAATATTCACCGTTACGGTGCATATATCCGCGGTGTACATCTTTACCGGGTCGTTGTCCTGTGCGCCGATCTTGTATGCAACGCTCGGGGCGGTTGGAGTCAGTATAACGTCCGCCTTGTCGAAAACGGCGTTGTATTCGGCGATTATCTGCTGTTTGAGTGCGAGAGCCTTGCGGTAGTATGCGTCGTAGTAGCCGCTCGAAAGTGCGTAGTTTCCGAGAAGTATGCGGCGCTTTACCTCTGCACCGAAACCGCGGTTGCGGCTGTCGCGTATCATCTCATCAAAGCTGTGACCTTCGCCGCGCAGACCGTATTTTATGCCGTCGTAGCGGGAAAGGTTTGAAGCCGCCTCCGCCGACGATATGAGGTAGTAAGCCTGTACCGCGTAACGAAGCGTGCTTATCGAGCAGTCAACAAGTTCTGCCCCCATTTTCTCGTATTCGTGAGCGGCGTTCATCACCGCATTCTTTACCTCTTCATCAACAGCTTCGCCGTAGAATTCCTTAGGTATCGCGATCTTCATTCCGGAAATGTCCTGTCCGAGCTTTTCGTTGAAATCGGTGAACGGAACGTTTCTGCTGGTCGCGTCGTGCGGATCTGCTCCCGCTATCGCGTTCAGTATCAGTCCGCAGTCCTCTGCGCTTCTCGCTATCGGACCTATCTGGTCAAGCGAACTTGCGAACGCCACGAGACCGTATCTCGAAACGCGCCCGTAGGTTGGCTTTAAGCCGGTAACTCCGCAGAACGACGCAGGCTGGCGGATAGAACCGCCGGTGTCGCTTCCGAGTGCCGCTGCGCAGAAGCCTGCGGAGACTGCCGCCGCAGAGCCGCCGGACGAGCCGCCGGGGACGCAGTCGGTGTTATACGGGTTTTTTGTCTTTGCGAAAGCGCTTGTCTGGGTCGAGCCGCCCATTGCGAACTCGTCCATTGATACCTTGCCAAGAAGGGTGTAGTCCTCGGCGATGAGCTTTTCCACCGCGGTAGCGTTATACGGCGGGATGAAATTGCCGAGCATATTCGATGAGCAGGTAGTGCGTATGCCGTCTGTGCAGAGATTGTCTTTGAGCGCGAGCGGGATACCGGTGAGCGGAGCGGCGTTACCTGCATCTATTCGCTTCTGAGCCGCTTCGGCGTTCTTCATTGCTTCATCTTCGGTGACGGTGATGAACGAAAGCACTTTGCCGTCGTTTTTCTTTATCTCGGAGAGGAACTCCGAAGCCGCTTCCTTAGCGCCGATCTCTTTGCTGTCGAGCATTTTGCGGAGCTTTGCGGCGGTGATATTCTTAAGATCCATAGCTTAAGCCCTCCCGTTATTCCATCATCTTCGGCACGACATAGCAGTTGTCGCGCGGCGAAGTGTTCTGCTGGAGCTTTTCTGTCGGGAAAGACGGGGCGGGAATATCCTCTCGCAGGTCGCCGTAGCCTATCTCGTTATGGTCTTTGGTATCATCGTATGTTATATCATACTCTTTTATCGTGTCCATAAGCTCTATTATGTCCGTCATCTGACCGAGCATTTCTTTCTGCTCGTCTTCGGTGAAGTTGAGCCTGGACAGTGCACAGATATGGTCAAGAGTCGCAATATCCATATTTTACCTGTTCCTTTCTCAAAATATACATTATCCAATATATTATACTATAAAATAAGTAATAATGCAAGAGTTTTTGAGAGATTTTTCGCGCCGTCGGGAATTATCCGGTTAAATAGCAGGATATTTCCCGTTTTTATGCAATAAAACCGCATTGTACCCCCGTCTGCGCGGGAATACAATGCGGCCGGTTTATTTATCTATAAGAATATCTTCCCAGTTTTCAGGGAAACCGATATAAGAGAGGTCTATGACCTCGCTGTACTCGGCGATGAGAAGTGTAAGCTTTGCGGCAAAAGCCGTGTTCCATACATCGCTGCGCGGATAGAGCTTCTTTAGCACGATTATGTAGTCAAACAGCGTGTTCGACATAGTCCGGTCCATATCCGGCGGACATTTCGGCACGCTTGACAGCTCGTTCGCGTACAGTCGGTTGTAGTGTGCGCACTGATTACGGAGCTCGGAGAGGCAGTTAAGCCAGTTCTCGACGCAGCGGTAAGGCATATCGAACGCAGCTTCCGCTATTGCGCGCTTGTCCTCGACCTTCATATCGCTGTAAAATGTGTTGAGAGCGCCGAAGCTGAACAGCTCCATGATTACCCAGAGCGGGAAAGCACCGCCGTACTTCTTGATGTGGTGGGTTACAAGCTGTTCGCCGGTGTTGTTTTCGATCATACGGTCGATCTTTTTGAGGAAAGCCTTGTGGTTGTGCTTTGCATCAAAGCTCGATTCGTTCAGATAGCCGAGAGCGCCGTATTTGAGTGCGTGGTAGTTTGAGATGTTCGCGCGCATAGTTATCTCGACTTCTTCGAGCGCAAGCAGCAGCAGCGAGCGCATAAGCCGGTCAAAGTCGTATATGTGCATAACTACTTCAAAGCTCGTTCCTTCGCGGTAGTGGCTTTTCGTTTCGAGGAATATTGCGAAATAGTGCGCAAGACGGTAATAATTTATATTTGACAGCGCGCAGACAGCGTGATCCATATCCTCGATGATACACCCTCTGCTTTTAAGCTTTTCTATCTGATCTTCGACGGTCGCAGGACTTTTGACCTGTCTGTACTTTGTTTCGGGCGGTTTTCTGCGCTGCTCGGCGAAGCCTTGTCCGTCCGTCTCGCCGGTGCCGTATCCGACGCGCCTGCGGTCATTACTGTATGCCATATATATTTATCCTTTCGTAAAGGTGATGATGTCATAAGGAACCTTACAAGCTACAGGACGTAGTAAAGAAGGTTTCCAAAAGCGTGCAGGAAGCACGCATAAAAGGAACCTTCGTAAGAGCCGGTCTCTGTTACCATTATATTACTTTTCTGGTGCCATGTCAATCGACACTGCAAATAATTAAGCCTCATCTTCGCTGAAAAAACCGGTATTGTGCAGTAAAAAGACCGGTAAGGCTATTACTCACAAAATAAATGATATGAATGTGTGCATATTGCAAAAAAAGTAGTGACAAACGAAAGAAAATGTGCTATAATATAATCAACATAGGGCGAAGAAGCATTCCTTCGCTCCTCCAACATTACGAAAGGATGAGCCGATGAATTACGAAAAGTCATGCGGCGCTGTCGTTTACAGGAAATTTCACGGCAATACGGAGATACTCCTTATCAGACATATCAAATCGGGTTACTGGTCTTTCCCGAAGGGGCATGTCGAAAAAGGTGAGACCGAGGTCGAAACTGCGACAAGAGAAATAAAAGAGGAGACCAATATCGATGTCCTGATCGACAGCGGTTTTCGCGAAACGGTCACTTTCAGTCCCAGGCGGGATACGAGCAAGACCGTTGTGTATTTTGTCGCAAAGGCGATAAGCCGTGACGCGAAGCCCCAGCTCGACGAGATCTCCGAGATGAAGTGGATGGAGATAGGTCAGGCGGTCTCGCACCTTACATACGAAAACGACAAGATCATAGCGCATAAAGCCAGAGCGTTCATAGCTCTGATGAAATGAAGCTTTGCCCCGCTCCGACCGGACAGACCCGGACGAAACGGGGTATTAAGCTTTTTATATGATTTTTATAAAATTTTTTTAAAAATCAACATAAAACAGGTGACAAAACGAAAAAAATATGTTATAATGTACGGTATAGATAATTATTTAACATTTTTACGAGAAAGAAGGTGTCTTTGTGCAGGCCGATGCCTCCATGATGAAAATTAAAGTCGAAGAGCTCGAATCGGGTATGGTCACGGCAGACAACGTTATTGAACCCGGCACAGACAGAATACTGCTCCTTAAAGACACCGTTCTCGACAGCGTAATGATCTTCAACCTCAAGGAGCGCTATAATGTCAACGATGTCTGGATAAAGACTGCGTTCAGCGCTTCGACGGTAGCCGAAGAGATGCGCGCTGAGATAAATATCCATCAGTCGCTGAATACCCTCAAAAGCGTTTTCGGGTCGGACGATGAAAAGCCGATCACCGAATTCACAAAAGAAGCGTCGGAACAGATCACCAATGTCACCAACGAGCTTATCACGAGCCTTTACGCAGATGATAACATCCTGCTTAAAATGCACCAGCTCCAGTCCTACGACGATTACACCTATAAACACTGTCTGCGTGTCGCAATGATGTCGGTCACCATAGGTAAAAGCCTCGGTCTGCCGCGAAACAGAATGCACGACCTTTGCGAAGCGGCACTTCTTCATGACCTCGGAAAGCGCACGATAGATGTTGGTATAATCCGCAAGCCCGGCCGTCTTACAGACGACGAGTTCGCGGCGATAAAGAAGCATCCCCAGAACGGTTATCTGCTGCTCCGTAAAAACGGCGGATATACCGAAGAAGTAATGAACGCAGTGCTCATGCACCACGAGAAGTTCGACGGAAGCGGCTACCCCCTTAAGCTGAAGGGCGAGCAGATAACCTATCTCGCAAGGATAATCACGGTCGCTGACGTTTATGACGCACTTACTTCCAACCGTCCGTACAGACAGCCGTGGAGCGTCGCAGAAGCGGAAGAGTTCATGATGGGTGGTGCTAACACGCACTTCGATTATGACATAATAATGGCGTTCCTCGCAGCTTTCGCCCCGTACCCCGTCGGCGAAAAGGTTATGCTCAGCGACGGGCGCAAGGCTGTCATTGTCAGCAACAACACCAACGTGCTCCGTCCCGTAATAAAGATAGAGAGCGAGAACGGAGATGGCGAAACGATAGACCTTTACAATAATTTCAAATACCTTACGCTTTCGATAAAGTCCGTCATAAAAGGCGAGACGATAGAATAAACCGGTAGATCACTGCACACGGTCTCACAGCTTAAGGCACAGGACCGCAGAGCAGGTTTATGAACAAGCCGTTTCACACAAAAAGCCAACATATATAATGAAAGGAACAAAAGACAATGGCAAAAGTAGTTAAATTCGGAGGAAGCTCACTTGCGGACGCGAACCAGTTCCGGAAGGTAGCCGACATCATCAGGAGCGACAAGGAGCGCAGATACGTTGTACCAAGCGCACCGGGCAAGCGCTTTTCCGATGACACAAAGGTCACGGATATGCTCTATAAGTGCTATGACGATGTATGCGGCGGCGCCAACGCCGTAGCGGCATTTCTCCCTATCGCAGACAGATACAACGGCATAATAAGCGACCTCGGACTTACTATCTCGCTCGACAGAGAGTATGAGGAGATAACAGACAACTTCACAAAGCGTGTCGGACGTGATTACGCCGCGAGCCGCGGAGAATACCTCAATGGCATTATACTTGCGAATTACCTCGGATTTAACTTTGTTGACGCGGCAAAAGGCATTTTCTTCAAGGCAAACGGCGAATTTGATGCCGAGCTTACAGACGCTACTCTCGCATCTATCCTCGAAGGATATGACTGCGCGGTCATTCCGGGCTTCTACGGCGCGAACCCCGACGGTTCTATCCGTACATTCTCCCGCGGAGGAAGCGACTTCACAGGCTCGGTAGTGGCAAAAGCCATCGGTGCGGAGCTTTATGAGAACTGGACAGACGTTCCCGGTTTCGCGATAGCCGACCCCCGTATCGTCAAGAACCCCAAGTTCATAGATGTCATAACTTACCGTGAGCTCCGTGAGCTTTCATACATGGGTGCTACGGTACTGCATCAGGACGCTATCTTCCCCGTAAGAAACGCGAAGATACCGATAAATATCAAGAACACCAATGACCCGTCGGCAAAAGGCACCATGATCGTACCCGAGGCTCCCGAGGGAAAGAACGAGCATATCATCACCGGTATCGCGGGCAAGAAGAATTTCTCCGCAGTCGCTATCGAAAAGGACGAGATGAACGGTGAGATCGGCTTCCTTCGCCGCATCCTCACGCTCATGGACGTTGAGAAGATAAACTTCGAGCATATCCCGACCGGTATTGACACGATGACGCTCATCGTTGACACCGACGACTTAAAGAAGCACCCGAATTTTGCAGAGCGCGTAAAGGAAGTCTCGAACCCGAACCACATCGAGATAGAAGATCATCTTGCGCTCATAGCCGTAGTCGGTCGCGGAATGAAAGCCACAAAGGGTACCGCTACCCGTATTTTCGCAGCGCTTTCTCATGCGAATATCAACATAAAGATGATAGACCAGGGTTCTTCCGAGCTCAACATCATCATCGGCATACACGAGGACGACTTCGATGAGGCTATCCGCGTGATATACAATATGTTCATGCTTCAGGAATAAAACATAAAGCGCATTACCCCCGCTTTTGCGGGGGTAATGCTTAGTAACCGCGGTGCTGCCGCAAGGAGAACGGAATGAAGATAGAAAACATCAAAGTTTACGACATAGAAGAATGCTTCAAAGCGAGCAAATACCCTATGGCAGTTGATACCGACGCGGTGAACGGCGAGATCACCGACCGCATAATAAGCCTTGCGCAATCCGGCAAGGGCGAGGGTCACGACCAGTTCATGACCGGCATACGCGTGGCGTTCGACCTTACGTTCACGGTAAAGGCATGGACAGAGGCGGAAAGATACCGCTTCCTTGAATTCGTGTCGAGCCAGTCCACCATGCACCGCATTGCGAAATTCGACCGGTCAAAACAGTACTGCAAGTACGTTGACCCGCGGATGAGAGAGATAATGAATGAGCTCAAAGACCGCTATAACGAGACGCAGGACCCCGAGGACTATCTGCGTCTGCTGTACAGTAATCCATGCGGGTTCGAGCTTACGGCACGGCTTACCACGAATTACCGTGCGCTCAAGACGATTTACGCGCAGAGAAAGAATCACCGACTTCCCGAGTGGATAGAGTTCTGTAAGGAGATCGAGAAGCTTCCCTACGCTATGGAGCTTATAGTAGGCAAACAGCAGTGAACACAAGCGTAACTCTGTTCCACGTCTGATATTGAACAAATAAACGAACCGATAGATGTACTCTATCGGTTCGTTCTTTTATCTGTCGGATATTTGTTTTACGATCCGTCCGGAATGAAACGGCGTGATAGCGCTTACTTTATCACTGCTCCCGGATAGTAGAAGTTAAGTATCTGGTCGTAGGTGTAACCGTACTTGGAAGCAAGGATATTCGCGCCGTGCTGGCTGAATCCTACGCAGTGACCGTAGCCGTAGGTCGTGATCGTGAACTCATCGCTCGCCGCGTCGTATTCTATGTCGAACGCAGCCGAGCGAATATCATAGTCCATGATCTTTTCGCGGAACACACGCCCGGTTATGTTAACATCGCGGGTACCGTTGTTGTACTTCGTCTGACCGCCTATCGACATCTGTCCGACGAACACGCCGTCGGTGTACGACTCGATCTTTAACCATTCCGACGGGTCGCCGGTAAGCTCTATACCGGTCGATTTGCTGACATAATTCTTTATCTCGCCGGACGAGAATTTGACCTTGCGGCCGTAGTTGATGTCGTATTCCTTGTCGATGAAACCGGTGTCTATGCTCTGGAGATAAGGATAATCTATACCCCAGACGTTCTTCGACGAAGCGGTGCGTCCCGCTGTCGAAGCGGAATATACTGCCTGAATAAGCGTTCCGTCGTAGTAGAGCGCCTTGCCGAGTACCTGCGCGACAAGCTTTTTAACGCGCTCGGTCGGGGTGCTCTTCGCTATATATGCGCGCTGACCGTTGATATTGTAGTATTTTATATAAGTATAGGTTGCGATCGCCTGTGCCTTTATTGCTTCGTCATCGAAAACGTCGCTTATCTCCGCCATTACGGCTGCAGATACTACATTGAGCGCGGTGTCGCTTACTATCGTTCCGGCCGCATTAACGGTGAATATCTCATTGGAAGCGTCGGTCGTGGGTATTTCATCCTCCGGCTCGGGAGCCGCGGTGGTGGTTGTGGTGGTAGTAGTTTCTTCGACCGTTGTTGTGGTCTCGGCTTCACTTGTCGAAACTATGGTGAGGTCGCCGTCGAGATCGTCCTCGGGAGGTTCGGTGTCCTCATCTTCGATATCCTCGGCATCTTCCTCGTCCCCTTCTTCACTGTAAGCAGGTACGGTGGTCGTCTCGGGCGCGGCAGTTGTCGTTGCTGCGGTTGTCGCTGCGGTAGTTGTTTCCGCAGTAGTCGCCGCCGTAGTTGTTTCGGTGGTCTCCGCCGGCGCGGTTGTCGTAGTTGTTTTCGGGACGGTGTAATCGAGGTCGTCACCGCTCATGACGAAGTCCGCCGTCTGTGCGGGAGTAGTCGTGACCGTTGTGTCCTCATCGGGTATAAGCAGCATCGTTTCCGTGCGGGTATAATCCGCAAGCCGCGGTTTCTGTGCGTTCAGCACGACGAGCTCGGTGGCGTAGGTATATACCGCTTTGCCTTCTTCGTCGACTCCGGAAGTCACCGCGGGAGCTGAAATTCTTGTTTCCGGCTCCGGTTTTTCGGTTCCGAGGCTCACGTCTATGCTTTCGACCGTCTGCATTATCCCGAACAGGAATATGTAAATACAGATTATCATAAGAGAAACAGCGATCTTGATCAATGATCCTTTTCCCGTAATCTCGCCCCCTTATCTTGTTTCCGGCTGCTCCGCCTGCGGCGCGCAGCTTCACAGGAAATGTCCGCGTCAGTCGTTATAGCCCTTGAAATCCTTTATATAAGCAGGATCCCACTTTCTTCCCGCCCATTCGCAGGCATAGTTCTTGTAGTATGCGTCGAACATCTTGCGCTTTACATTGTTGTTCTCGTCGAAACCGGAATTGTCTATGAACTTCGATGTGTCGAGCTCGAGAGACTCGTTGTCGCGCACTTTTCTTGCCATTACGACAAGGCGCATATCGCTGAACATCGAGAAATCACAGGTCGAGAGAGTAAGTATCTCGTCGCCGTATTCAAGATCGACACCGGTATAGAAGTAGCTTCTGTCGAGACACTCGGCGATATAGTTGTCGAACTGTGTCTTTGACTTGAAATATACCGTGTTCCAGTAGTCGAAGACCTCGCCGTGCTGTTCATTGGTATTCGTGAGGAATACCGCGAATACGAAGTATTTGTTGCGCTTATAGAGCGTGTCGAAGTTGATGAGATAGTTGCGCTTTAAGAAGTCCATTCCCTCCTTGCGGTAGTGCGAAAGGGGCTGGAAGTAGTTGTTTGTGATAAGGTTATGACCGTAGAGAAGCAGGTTATGCGGCATCTCCGTGGCGGTTATCTTACCCTGATAGTCGGCGAAGATCGTGCCGTTCTCGTTGGGACCCTTGTCGAAGGTGTGCTTTAAATAATATTCATTGTCGGTGGTCTGTACCACTGGCATCTGGATATACGGATAAAGCTCTATCCAGCCGACAAAGTCGTTGTTGCGCTCATAGAAGGGCGCGTAATCCGCGAGAACTTCGACCTTATTCTCGGTCTCGCCGCCGGACGGCTTATCGCTGTCGTCCGTGTCGTTCATTATTATCGTTACTACATCATCGTCTGCATTCTCGATCTTCTGCTCGGCGTAGCTCTGTACTTCCTCGGTGTTTCTCTGGTCACGCAGGACGTAGAAGTCGAGCATGATGAAACCTGCGGTGAACAGGACTATTATTGAGACGAGCAAAACGATCTTGCGTATAGCTTCGCCCGTTGTGTCACCTTTCCACGGGAGTATCCCGCTGAAAAAGGACTCTACCGCGCCCATTTTCTTGCGCTTTTTAGGCGGGCGGCGCTTTGATGTGTTTTTTCTTGGTGTGAGTTCAAGCTCGGGCATTTATATCAGTCATCCTCCGAAGTATCAGTCGAAGCCTCTGTTGTATCGGTCGCAGCATGGGTCTTACGGTATTCTTCATACCCCTTTATTTTCAGGTGGAACTTTGATGTATCGGTGCTCTCGGTGTCAGCGTCCCAGTTTCTGCCCTTCCATTCGCCGCCGTTGACCTGATAGTAATATTTGAAGTAGAGCGGGTCGGGGTTTATGACAGCCTTTGAGGTATCGACCTCGGGGCTCTCGCCGTCGCGGACGCGTCTTGCGAACACGACAAATCTCGTATCGGCGTTCTCCTTGCCGAGAGGATAATAACAGGTCGAGAGTGTGAGTATCTCGTCGCCGTATTCAAGATCGACATCGGTATAGAACTGGCTTCTGTCCATTATAGCTTCTATGTACTCGTAGAACTGATCCTCGTTCTTGATCGTTCTGCGCTTGTAGTACTTGAACACAGTGCCGTTCTTTGTCTGGGTGTTGACAAACATAGCCGCGAATACCTTATATGTACCTTTTTCCCAGATAGTGTCAAAGGTTATCGTCGGCGCGGCAAGGTACTGGCTTATGCCCTGACCTGCCTTGTACCATGTGCAGTATCTCGTCAGTTTCGCGAAACTCTTTCCGGAAGCCATATTATGTCCGTAAAGGATAGTGTTTGC
>JAEEGL010802904.1_pt1 | contig 11978 bp, 9 predicted proteins | sample 9134231 | NCBI WGS metagenome assembly JAEEGL01 (sample SAMN16246548, study PRJNA631951) | gut metagenome | biome: gut microbiome; feature: rumen; material: fiber-attached | host: Bos | place: Iran: Karaj | collected 2018-10
ACGTAGGCACCCCGGGCATTGTACTGATTGATGGTCATCATGGTGGACGCAGGAGCAGTAGCGGTTGCGATGGCGCCAAGGACCAGGGCAAAGGGCCAGCCCACATGGAAGATATATTCGGAGGCAACGGTTACCAGAAAACCGGCAAGAAAGACTTCACACAGGGTGATGATCACCACACTTTTGCCGGTACTTAAGATAACTTCCTTCTTGATGAACTTGCCGACATCAAAGGCAATAAAGGCAAGAGCTAAGTCACTGACAAAGCCCAGATGGGTAATAAATTCCCCGGGGACCAGGTTGAGAAAATAGGGCCCGATCACGATACCCGCAAGGATATAACCGGAAACTTTGGGAAGATTCAGAGTATTGGTCAGACGGGTTAAGATGAACCCGGCAAACAGGATCAGGGAAAGAAGGAAAAGAACTCTGGTATTTTCATCCAGCGTCAGCAAGAAAGTCTGCATCATAATACCCCCATATATGCATTAACTATAGCATAAAAAGGGCGAAAAAACAGCACACCCCGCGCTATATGCAGGGTGTGCCGCTTTCTTAAGGTATGAGAAAAAGATGAAAAAAGGATCAGGGTTGTAAGTACTCGGCAGCGACCTGGGAATCGATGCCCAGAGCATTTAAAACAAATTCCGGAACCTGGCAGGTAAAGTTCCTGCGGAGCATCAGCATATTCTCATTATCCGAACTGCGATAGTAGGTTTCCTTATCAAATCCGGCTACGGAAGGAGCGCTGAAAGCAGGAACATTTACGGTCACATCCAGTACATAGATATCCTTTGAGGAATTCCGGTAGTAATGGAAGTCATTGGTTACGGTGCATGCCAGGAGCTGCCTTATCTCATCGGGATCTGCAAAAGAAACGGACTCTTTCATATCCTGTCCCTGCATATCGTCCCAGTAGTACATGTTGTTATAAACGTCAATGGAAGAAACCATATCCGGCGTCAGCGTATTCTCCAGATGGATCCCCAGATTTTCCAGCAGAGCGAGGGTCTTTGTAAAGGAAGGAAATACCGGGTAAAAATAGTTGTCTCCGAAGAAATCCAGATAATTGCGGTCTGCCCGGAAAGCATCGGCATCCTTCTGGAACTGGTAGGTCTTAAACTGGATGCAGCCAAGGATGGGTTCATCCCGCTGCGAAAGGGTAAGGCCCATCAGCTCCTGCTGGTAGGTAAGCAGCAGATCGGTCTTGGCCTGTTCACTGGGGAAAGCGATATGATCGGTTCCCCAGATGGTTTCGATGTTGGCACCGGATAATTCCACCGGATCCATGGAGAGAAGGGGATAGGTTCCCTTCTTGAATTCCGGAGTCGCATATACTGCGGCAATAGCGTCTTTAACGGCATTTATATTAATGGTATAGCGCCGGTAAACGGTCCGGCCTCCTTTGTAACGGAAGGCCATGGAGAAGGTATTGTAATCCCCGTCATCCTCTTCCCAGGAATCTTCCGAACGGGAATAGATCCAAGCGGTATCGGCTACACCCTGGGTTGCAATGGCTTTCAGAAGTTCGTAGTCCGGGATCCTGATATTTTCCATGGCATGCTCATCATTATAATCATAGTGCCACTGCACATAGTCGATCTCACCGGTTTCATCATTGGTCATAAGATCGTAGGTGCTGAGAAGCTCGCTGGCGTTTCCTTCCAGATAGTAGCTGGCGACGGCACCGCTTTCAAAGTTCTTCTTTTCCGGAATGTAACGGTCATAACCGAATACATCCCAGCGGAAGATCGCAAAGATCCCAAGGGAGATCACAATGCAAAGCAGGAGATGCACCTTGTGAGCAAACAGTTTCTTAAAGTCTGCATGATAGATGATCTCCATGATGCAGACGGAACAGGTAACGCCGCAGAAGATGCTAAACAGCGTCCAGAAAACCTGCTGATATAAAGCGGATTCTGCGATAAAGCCGCAGCCAAGGCCCACCGGGATACAGATCAGGAACTTAATGGGAGCCTGAGTAGCGGGAAATGCCATGGCCTTTCCTGCTGCTTCCGAAGGACGTTTCCGGTACAGATACAGATCAAGGGCTGCCAGCAGGATCACCCAAAGCAGAGTAAAGAGCAGGAACCGGCAAAGGGGAACTTCCGGCATATCACTGCTGATGGCATTAAAGCCCCAAAGCAAAGGGGATGTATGAACGACCCAGGTCGCCATACGATAGGTAGGATCATAATAGGTACGCAGGAGATTAAGCAGCCCTTCCCGCATCAGGACGATGAAGGGACCGTAGAATAAAAAGACTCCGCAGCCCAGGATCCCCACAAAGGTATTACCGGTCAGCATAATGGCTGCCACTGCCGTTAAGAACAGGAACAGGAAAAATACGGCGTTGGCGATAAAACCGGAGAAAAATGCAGGTATAATGGCGGCTCCCGCGCAGTTGATCATGACAAGTAGTACGCTTAAGATTCCAAATACCAGGTAAGGAACCATGCAGATCAAAAAGCTGTCCACAGTGATCACGGCAAACCATTTTTCCCTGCGAACAGGAAGATTATGGAAAAAGTCCGTCTTCTTGGAGGAGTGCAGGTAAGCAAAGCCGCTGAACGCAAACAACAGGGCAAAGCCTGCAACCACCAGGGTGTAGAAGCTGCAACCGGTGTATGCCATAAGATCCACCTGGTTATTGAGAATGACACGATTCTGTCTGGCTAAGATCATAGCGGGATCCAGACCGGCAGACATATAGCGGTGGCGTGTCTGACTGATCATTAATAAGGTCAGGATCGGGAAGGTAAAGAAATACACCAGACAACTGAGGGCAATGGACCACAGACGGTGCTTCAGATCTTCCTTCATTAACTTAAAGAACCAGTTTCTTGATGTCATATCCATTCACCTCCGTTTCACTGATAAAGATCTCTTCCAGAGTCAGAGGAACCATTTCAAAGAAGATGGTTTCGTACTGGCGCATCTGGTTCATGATCTCCTCTTCGGTTCCCTGTACGGTCAGGGTATAGATACTGCCGCGCTGCTCGCTTAAGACGATCTTCAGACCGGTTAAGTCGTTCAGGGTCTTACCGGGAGCAAGAACGCACTGGATCTTATGAAGATTTAACTTCATATCATCCAGATCTCTGGAAAACAGGATGCCGCCCTTATGAAGGAGGCCTACATGATCGCAGATATCTTCCAGTTCCCTGAGGTTATGGGAGGCGATCACCGGGGTTAAGCCCCGCTCGGAGATCCCTTCTGCAAAGAGGCTCTTTACAGCCTGACGCATGACAGGGTCCAAACCGTCAAAGGTTTCATCACAAAGAAGATACTTGGCATTGCTGGCAAGTCCTAAGATGATGAACAGCTGCTTTTTCATACCTTTGGAGAAGGTAGCGATCTTACGATTGCCATCCAGAGAAAAGGCAGATAAGAGCTTACGGTAGTATGCCGCATCAAAATCCGGATAGAGGATCTCAAAGAAATTCATCATCACATCCGGGGTGGAATTGGAAAAATAATAGGGATCATCGGAAATATAGAAGAACGTTTTCTTAAGTTCCTCGTCTTCAAATACCGGCTTCCCGTTAATGAGGATCTCTCCTCCGTCCGGTTTTAAGATACCGGAAACCAGTTTTAAAAAGGTGCTTTTTCCGGCACCGTTGGTACCGATCAGACCAAACACTTCGTTGTCACGTATGGTAGCGGTGATATGGTCTATGGCTTTGATGTCGTCAAAAGATTTGGTAAGACCTATCGCTTCGATCATAGTGAACCCTCCCTCATAGAATGATTGCTCGTATTTTGAAAACAGACGCTGACCTGACGCGTAAAATCCGATTCGGAAATGCTGACAGAAACCGCCTGATCCACCAATGCCTGCAGCGCATCGTAAATGGAGTTTTTCTTCTGTTCCCGTATCTGCATATGGCTGGAAACGAAGCTGCCTTTTCCCTTAACCGTGTAGATGAAGCCCCGACGCTCCAGTTCCAGGTAGGAACGTTGCACTGTATTGGGATTAATGGAAAGGTCCGCGGCCAGGTTTCGTACAGACGGTAGCGCTTCGTCTTCTTTTAAAACACCGGCGACCATCAGGTCGGACAGCTTCTCGGTAAGCTGTTCGTAGATCGGTCTGCGATCCTTGGAATCCAGGATAACCATGCGTTTTCTCCTTTCTGCAAGATTAACTGTATTAATACGATTAGTACGGTTATGATAAAACAAAAAGCCTTCCGAATCAAGGAAGGCTTTCTTAAGATTTTTTAAGGATTGGAAAGATCAAAGTTCTGAAAGAAGCACGTTTTTCAGTTTCCTTGTAAGGTCAAAGGTGCCGGCATCCACTTTCTGGGTACCCATTAAGATGGTCATGTTTTCTGCGGGAAGGTTGGCAAAGTACATACCAAGCCAGCCGTCCCAGCCGTATTCGCCGGGAGAAACCATAAGACCAGCCTGATGAGGGAATTTGCAGATCCGCATGAGGCAGTTGTAGGAAAAGCCGTTAATGCCAACCCACTTGTTAAAGGAAGGCTGCTGTTCGGGTAATAGTTCACCGGTGGTCATAAAGCGGACCGTAGCGGGCTTTAAGATCTGAACGCCGCCATAGGTGCCGTTATTAAGGAGCATGGAAGCAAACTTCTGATAATCGTCCAGGGTGGAGGTTAAACCTGCACCGCCGGCTTCGTAAGAAGGAGCATGATCCATGGTATTTAAGATCCCTAAGTTATTGCCGGTATAAAGCTTCAGGGCCTTTTCACCGTTTTCCGCAACGGTTTCATATACCTTTGCAAGGCGGGAACGCTTGCTTTCTTCTACATAGAAGGCGGTATCCTTCATTCCCAGGGGATCGAAGATTTCCTTTTTCAGGAATTCTCCAAGCTTCCTACCGGAAATAACTTCAATGACAGCGCCTAATACATCAGCGGAAGTACCGTATAAGAAACGCTCTCCGGGAGCAAATTCCAGGGTAACCTCTCCCAGGCGGGAAGCCAGTTCATAGGTGGTCATCTCATGATCGGTGTTAAGGCGCGCCTTACAGTCATCAAAGATCACCTTGGTCTGGACACCGGATAACAGGGAAGGATCATCATAGGTAAGACCGGAGGTCATACGCAGAAGGTCCTGTACGCGAACGGGCTGGGGAACCGGTGTGGGAACCCCGTCCTTAAAATAGGTCTGTCCCTCATAGGAAGGGATAAACTCGGAAACAGGCGAGATCAGGTCCAATTCACCCCGCTCCATTAAGATCATGGCAGCGGCAGCGGTTATGGGCTTGGTCTGGGAAAACAGGCGGAAGATGGTATCCCGCTTTATGGGGATACTGTTCTCCACATCTGCAAGACCTGCCTGTAGATATACTTCTTCTTTGCCGTTCCTTGTAACAAGGAAGTTGGCGCCGGATACGTTTTTTTCAGCGACTGCCCGATCCAGCACTTTTTGTAATGCATCAATCTGTGTCATGGTTATACCTCTTTTTATTTAATCCGCTCTGGTAACTTCCAGATAAACGGGATTATGATCGCTGTTTTGGAAATCCAGGGAAATGGTCTCATACCGGTCGATACGCAGATTATCGGATACGATAAAACCATCGATCACATAGAACTGGAAATCCGAAGGCATGCCACCGGGATATTCCTTATCCAGAGAACGGCAGGTCGGATAGGTGGTATCCATAACCAGGGAAAAATGATCCCCAAAAGCAGCTGCGTCTAACTGACCGCATTGCCAGTAGGATTCATCCAGACGGGGATACATGGAGGTATCCACATTGGAGAAAGACTGGTTAAAGTCGCCGGAAGCGATGACATAATTGCCCTTGTCATATTCGCTCTGCATAAAGTCCACCAGCATTTTGGTCTGGGCGATCTTACCTTCGCCGGAGTCATAGGCTTCCAGATGGAGGTTGATGAGTACCCATTCTTTGTCGGTCCCTTCGATGGGGATCCGGGATACCAGAAGGCAGCGTTTTAAGTTACAGCTTCTGGTAGGCCAGGTAAAGGGGCAGGGAAGCTGATATCTTTCTGCGCTGTCTATATGATAGGAAGACAGGGTAAACTGACCGGCTTCCATGCGTCCTAAGGGAGGAACGGGAATCGGCACGAAAAAGCAGTTGTAATTGTAGGCAAAAACACCTTCTTTAGAGGGGAAATCTGCACAAAGAGCAGCGGTTTCATCAAAATAGTCTGTCCGCTTGCTGTGAAGGTCCACTTCCTGCAGGCAGGTGACGTCTGTGGGAGTCTGTGCAAGGAAAGAAGAGATGGCCTTATAGTTTGCGCTAACTTCCGAAGGATCTTCGGGGAATACATTACTTCCGCCGTCCATGAAGAAATCTTCGTTGGCCGATAAACCGCAGTAGCCGATGTTCCAGCTGAGAAGGGACAGGGTATCCTTATCTGCCGGGAAGGCAGCAGCACTTCCGGTTACGGTAAGATCTTCCACATCAGCCGGTTTATATTCCCGAACGGTATAGAGGATAAGAACAAATGCAAAGAGAAGGATCAGGACCAGAATGATAGAGAGGATGATCCTAAGCCAAAGGGGCAGTTTTTTCTTTTCCTTCATGGGGCCTCCTTGTGTATGACATTTCTTCTTTCATCATACGAGTTTGGCCCCTGATTTGCAAAGAAGATTTGGGACGATCATCGGATTAAAGTTAAACCGATCTTACTGCTTATATAAGTTGACGGCGCCCATACCGGAATCCACATTTAACTGGAGCAGAGGGGCATCGGGAGCTACATCTTCATGCATCCGGTCCCAGTTAAAGGTTACGTTGCCATCCTGGGAAAGGATCTGGATGCGCCAGCTTGCAGGGAAATATACATTGACGCAGCCCATGCCGGAATCGATATTGGCAACCGCGCCGGGAAGGAGGGTGCAGCCTTCGCTGATGTACACATCCACAGCGCCCATACCGGAATCGATGTTTAAGATCTTGATCTGCTCATCGGTCAGATAGGCGGTAAATGCATTAAAAGAGCTGTCGATATTGATGATGCCGTTGGTGTTGGAATAGTTGCCTTCTTCATCTTCTTCTGTCATCTCGCCGGTCAGCCTGTCCTTAAAGTTTCTGGCAGCAGAAGAGTGAAATACATGGACATGACCATGATGGAAGATCATCTCCAGACCGACACCCAGTAATACCGCCATGACCATGATCATGAAGTAGCTTAAGGAGTGGAGCCCTAAGTCTGACTGGAACATACAGAGGATAATGCCCAAAAAGACCATGGGACGAAGGAACTTTTTGCAGGCGATCAGATCATAAAGGCCTGCCACGCCCAGAAGGATGGAAAGGATCACCTTTAACAGGGGAATGCTTCCGAAAAGGTCAAGGCCTTCCGCTAAGATCGCAAAGGCGATCAGGATCAGTGCGATACCGAAAACAACAGAATCTCTTTTTTTCATTTTGATAACCTCTTTTCCTGCATCTTTTCCAGGAAGGGATGGAGATAACTTCTGGAAACGTAGCATGTTTTGGTAGAATTTTTAAATGTCAGGGGGCTTGCTCCCGTTACGTTTTTCTTAACGGAGAAAACCTGCGATGTGTTGGCGATGGCCGATTTGGATATCCGAAGGAAGGAGGATGGTAAGATCTCTTCCAGTTCGTAGAGCTTGTAGGGTGAAGTGTAGGTGGAAGTCCTTGTCTGGATCATCACCTGATGTTCACCGGTCTGGGCAAACAGGATATCCGAAATGGGCAGGAAGCATTGTTCTTCCCCTTTGTAAACCTCGATCTGACTTTTGCTTCGCTCTTTTCCCAGTAGGGCCTTTTGAAGAGCGAGCACATCTTCATTTACTTCTTTACAGCGAATGAAGATCTCGTCAAAAGAGAGGTTTTCATCCAGTTCAATGATCACTCTCATATTGCTCGTCCGTTTCTGCTGTGCAATTGACGCGTCTGTTTTGTTCTGAGTTTATCCTACAGGCAATCCTGCACACTGTAAACAGATAGACACTAAGGGGTAAAAAAGAAGACCTAAGAGGTAAAAAATCACTTTCGTAAAGGATTGTTCCTTGAAAAGACAGGGGAATCGGGAGATGATAAAAGGACATGGAGTGAACGTATGAAACTGATCTGGAATTATATGAAGCCCTATCCGGGGCAGATATCCTTTGGCATGATCCTTAAGTTCCTTGGAACGTTAGGAGAATTGTCTCTTCCTTATATCCTGGAACATATCATTGATCGGATCGTGCCGCTGGGGAGCCTTAAACCGGTTGTCCTGTGGGGACTTCTTATGGTGGTCATGGCTCTCCTTACCAGGCAGCTTAATATCGGCGCAAACCGCAGGGCAGCAGGCGTTGCCAGAAGTGCCATCTATCATTTGAGGGACGATCTGTTCCGTAAGACGGTAAATCTCTCGGGTTCCCGGTTTGATGCCTTTTCTCTTCCGTCCTTAACATCCCGTATGACTTCCGATTCCTACAATGTGCAGAATTTTATGCTGCGGATCCAGACACTGGGCATCCGGGCACCCATCATGCTCTTTGGAGGGATCATCGTGACCATGACCATGGATGTGGCCCTGGCCGGGATCCTGTGCATTATGGTACCCCTGCTGATCTTTGTGGTGTTCTTCATTACCTTAAAGGGGGTACCGCTTTATACGAAGGTGCAGAGCCGCATGGACGATGTGGTACGGATCATGCGGGAAAACAACAACGGCATCCGGGTGGTAAAGGCCTTATCCAGAGAACCCTTTGAAAAAAGGCGATATCAGAAGGCAAACGAAGATCTGATGCATGACGATATCTATGCCGGCGTGATCATGGCGATCCCTGGACCCTTCATGCAGCTGTGCCTGAATGTGGGATTAACGCTGGTGGTTTATGTGGGAGCAACAAGAGTAAATGCAGGACTTACCAAACCTGGTGTCATCCTGGCTTTCCTCACCTATTTTAATCTGATCCTCCAGGCCGTTATGGCGCTCAACCGGGTATTTGTCATGTATTCCAAGGCAAAGGCTTCCGCAGATCGTATCCGGATCGTGCTGACAGACCCGCCGGATCAGGAAGTGATAGAGATAAGAAAAAATGCATCAGAACTTGCAGATCCTGCCCATATCCGTTTTGATCATGTCTATTTCCGATACGGAGAAAATGATGCAGAAAACAAAGCGGAAGATGCTTTGAGCGATATCGATTTTTCCATCCGGCACGGGGAAAGTCTGGGTATCATCGGTGCAACCGGCTGTGGAAAAACGACTGTTATCAATCTTCTCATGCGTTTTTATGATGCCACCGGGGGAACGGTATCCATCGACGGCCGGGATGTCCGCAGTTTCCCCAAGGATGACCTGCACCGCATGTTCGGTGTTGCTTTTCAAAATGACATTATCTTTGCAGACAGCCTGGAGAACAATATTGATTTTGGGAGAAATCTTGCAAAAGAAGAGATCCGGGAGGCTGCAAAAGACGCTCAGGCTGCAGATTTTATCGAAGCCATGGAAGAAGGTTATGACCATATGGCGGCCATTAAGGGAGCCAACTTAAGCGGCGGGCAAAAGCAGCGGGTGATGATCGCCAGAGCCCTTGCGGGAAAACCGGAGATCCTGATACTGGATGATGCTTCCAGTGCCCTGGATTATCGCACCGACGCGAACCTCCGTACCACTCTTAGAAAGCGTTATCAGGATACCACCACCATTATGATCGCCCAGCGGATCAGTTCCGTGATGCATCTGGATCATATCATCGTCATGGATGACGGAAAGATTCTGGATATGGGAACCCATGAGGAGCTGCTTAAGCGCTGCGGATTATACGGGACGATCTACCGCTCCCAGATGGGAGGTAATCTATGAAACCCAAAGATACAAAAGGCACCATAAAGCGTCTGTTTACCTATATCATGGCCTATCGCAGAGTGTTACTGTTTGTGATGATCCTCTGTGTGATCAGTAATATCCTGGCGCTCTTTGGCCCTTCCCTTGCAGTAAAAGCCATTAATGAAGCTGCGGCTGGTGTGGGACAGGTAGACTTTTCCCGGGTGCTCTATTACGTAGAATGGATGCTGCTGTTTTATATCACCAGCTCCCTCCTATCCTACGGGATCAATGTGATCATGATGCATGTAGGCAGGTGGCTGTCCTCCAGACTCAGGCAGGACGTATTCGATAAGCTGATGTGCCTTCCCGTAAGCTATTTTGATCGCAACCAGGCAGGAGATATCATCAGTCGCGTATCTTATGACATTGATGTCATAACCACATCCTTCTCCACGGATCTGGTACAGATCATGACCAATGTGGTGACGGTTGCAGGATCTCTTATCATGATGTTACTGATCTCTCCGCAGCTGGTGCTTATCACGCTGATCACGGTTCCTCTGGCAGTGTATTATACCCGTTGGATGGGCAGGATCACAAAGCCCCTGTTTTCCAAACGAAGTGCCAAATACGGAGAGATGAACGGCTACGTGGAAGAGATGTTCTCCGGACATAAGACGATCCTTGCCTATGCCCATGAGGATGCGGTAGCCGATGATTTTGATAAGATCAACTCCGATGCTGCCGAATATTTTTACAAGGCGGAATATTACGGCATGACCATTGGCCCTTCCGTAGGTTTTATCAACAATCTGGGACTATCTCTGATCTGTATGTTCGGCTCCATTTTGTATCTGTTTCAGATGGTATCCCTTGGACAGATCTCTTCCTTTGTCCTTTATTCCCGTAAGTTTTCCGGGCCTATCAATGAGATCGCCAATATCATGAATGAGCTGTACTCCGCTCTGGCAGCAGCTGAGCGGGTATTTCGCCTGTTAAACGAAGCAGAGGAGGAAAGGGACCTGGAAGATGCAGTCGTTTTAACGGATGTAAAGGGACAGGTGGATATCTCCCATGTATCCTTTGGCTATGATCCCGGCAGAGTGATCCTTAAGGACTTAAATCTGGCGGTAAAACCCGGGGAGATGATCGCCATCGTAGGTCCGACCGGTGCGGGAAAGACCACCATCATCAACCTGCTGATGCGGTTTTACGATGCAGGAAGCGGCAGTATCCGGTTAGATGGTCGGGAGATGTCCCATATTACCAGGGAAAGTCTTCGGAAAGCCTATGCCATGGTGCTGCAGGATACCTGGGTATTTAAGGGAACGGTATTTGAGAATATTGCCTACGGCAAGGAAGATGCTACCATGGAGGAAGTGGTTCAAGCGGCCAAAGCGGCAAGGATCCATTCCTATATCATGCGCCTTCCCAAGGGGTATCAGACCGTGATCGGCGAAGACGGCGGTAATATCTCCAAAGGGCAGAAACAGATGCTGACCATCGCCAGAGCGTTCCTTTATAATGCGAAGATCCTGATCCTGGATGAAGCCACCTCCAACGTGGATACCACCACTGAGCAGCAGATCCAGAAAGCCATGCGGGATCTGATGGCGGACAAGACCTGCTTTGTCATCGCCCATCGTCTGTCTACCATCCAGAACGCGGACCATATCCTGGTCCTGGATCACGGGGACATCGTAGAGCAGGGAACCCATGCCGCTCTTATGGCGAAGCAGGGATTTTACTATGATCTGTACCGGAGCCAGTTTGTTTCGTAGAAGGAAATCAGGAAAATAAATACCGAATCAAACCAACGGATAATTGCGTATTTATCAGAAATCTGAGAAACTGTCTGTAGAAACGAAACGTTAGTCGACAGACGAAAGCATATAACAGAAAGCGAATAAGAGAAAAACAGGAGGAATCGATGATCGCACAAAATCCCCCCATGGGTTGGAACAGCTGGGACTGTTTCGGCGCTGCGGTAAATGAAGCACAGGTAAAAGAAAATGCCGATTACATGGCAAAACACTTAAAAGAATTCGGATGGGAGTATGTGGTAGTCGACATCGAATGGTTTCAGCCTACCGCGTCCTCTCACGAGTATGAGCCCTTTTCCAGCCTGGTAATGGATGAATACGGAAGACTGCAGCCCGCGGTCAACCGTTTCCCCTCTGCAGCAGACGGGAAGGGTTTTACGCAGCTGGCAGAGTATGTCCACAACCTGGGCCTTAAATTCGGCATTCA
>JAEEGL011732242.1_pt1 | contig 11978 bp, 6 predicted proteins | sample 9134231 | NCBI WGS metagenome assembly JAEEGL01 (sample SAMN16246548, study PRJNA631951) | gut metagenome | biome: gut microbiome; feature: rumen; material: fiber-attached | host: Bos | place: Iran: Karaj | collected 2018-10
CGACGCGATGAGTCCCCGCATTTTCGAGACATAGGTGTCGATCCGTTCGGAGTCGAAGTCGAGGTAGGGCACATTGTCCGCGTCCCTGCGGTAAACCGGGATGTCGACGGATTCCTGCAGGCAGTACCAGGTCTGGGAGCCGGTCACGAAGCCGAAGCTGTCGCCGGCGTCGATCCCGCTTGTGCCGTTGAGGTCCATGGACGCGCCTTCCACATAGGAGATCATCGCGTCAAGGGTCCACGCGCCCTCCCGGACCGTATCGTAGGGCAGGGGGAGATTCAGCTGCGCGGCGTAGTCCTTGTTGATGAACAGCGCGCGGGTCCAGTCCAGCCCCATGTAGGAGATATAATTCGAGGAACAGTACATCGATCCGCAGACGGAAAGGTTGTCGAGCATGATCTGCGGCCACCACGGCTTCGAGAAATCGAACTGCTCCACCGTGAACATATCGATGAACAGGCCTTCCTTTGCCATCGGATAGGCCGCCCAGTCGGCGGCGAACTGAATGTCGAACGCGTCGTCCCCCGCGAGAATGGAGGAGGTGTAGGGCGTTCGGCTGTTTTCATACAGGATCGGCTCGACCGTGATGTTGAAGCGATCCTCGATGTAGAGGGTCGATTCGCGGACCGCGTCGACGACCGGGGTCCCCGTGTAGTCCTCCGCGATGCTGTAATTCACGTCGTCGCTCCCGTATGCCACCCGGAAGGCGTAACCCTGAAAATCGGTGTCCGGCAGACCGTCGACAAGCAGGTCCTCTTCCGGCTCCGTCTCCTCCGCATCCGCGCCGGAGCCGGGATCGGAGGATGCGGCGGGGTCCTTCCCGCCGGACGAGGCTGCGGTATCCGCGTTTTCGGCGCTCTCGCCGCAGGAAACTAAAACCGAAGCTGTCAGAATCAAGGCGAGCACCAGGGCAAGAATTCGTTTGGCGCGTTCGGTCATAAAGCCCCCTCCTTATGTCACTGCGCGTACGCAGACGTGATCCCGAGGTATTCTTCCAAGCACTGACCGCTTTCCTTCATCTTCTGGGAAATGGTCTTGCCGATGAAGCGCACATGCCACGGCTCGTACATGAAGCCGGTGATCTCCTCCTTGTCGGCGGGATAGCGGCGGATGAAGCCGAATTCCCAGCAGTGCTCCGCGATCCACTTGCCCTCCGGCGTCGAGCCGAAGGTCTGCTCGAAGGAGTTCAGATCGAACGCGAGTCCCGCCTGGTGCTCGGAGTGCCCGGGGCGCGCGGAATAGCGGTCCGCCTCGGTCTGTCCGTCCCGTCCGACGTAATTGTTGTACAGCGTCGTCTGGAGATCGTAGGAGCGGAAGCCGGATTTCACGATGAGCTCGATCCCGTCTTCCGCGGCGGCGGCGGTCATGGCGTCCAGCGCCGCCTGTGCGGTGGGATCCACGCCCGGATTATAGGTCGAGGGCAGAGCGTAGGTCTTGTTCACAACGAGGATGCCTTCGATATAGGTCGGTTCCATGACGCGCGGCTTTTCCACGACCTTGACGTTCACGGTCGCGGTCAGAAGGGGATTGTCGTGGGACTGCACCGTTACCGTGCACACGCCCACGTTGAGTCCCTTGATGCGGCCGTACTTGTCCACCGACGCGATGGAGGGGTTGGAGCTTTCCCAAATCTCGGATTTGTCGTCCGCGTTTGCCGGCGTCATCGTCACCCACGGCATGTCGGAGAGGCCCACCTGAACGGTCACTTCGTATTTATCGAGCGTCAGCCCCGTCACGTGGATGAGCTCCTTCGGAACCACCTCCACGTCCACGACGGCCTTCGCGTCCGGATTGTCCTTCGAGCGCACCGTGACCTTGCACTTGCCTTCGGCGACGCCGGTGATCTTGCCCCAGGAATTCACGGTCGCGATCTCGGTGTTGTCCGAGGTCCAGATCTCGCCCTTTTCCGGCGCGGTCGTCGGGAGCATGGTCACCCACGGCATGTCGCTTTCACCCACCGCGACGGTGACGGTGTATTTGTCGAGCGTCACCTGAACCACGCGCGTGCCGTCGCCGAAATCGACGGGCTCGGTCACGGGCTCCTCTGCGGGTTCGTCCGCGGGCTCCGTCGGCGGATCGGTGACGGGCTCCGTTCCGGGACCGGGATCGGGTTCGGTGATTTCTGTCTGTCCGCCGGGCTGCGGATCGGTCACGACGCCCGGCTGGGGATCGACATCTCCGCCCGGCTGCGGATCGGCAGTTGTGCCGGGCTCGTCCGATGAACCCTGCGCGGGGTCAGCCGTCTGCCCGACGTCGGTGATCTCCGAATCGGATTCGCCGGAACCGACGGGGTCGGCCGGTCCTTTCTCGGCGCACGCGGTAAACAGCAGCGCGGCGGCAAGCAGAAGCGCAAGCCAGGCGGATGCGTGCAAATTGCATTTCATGTCGGAACCTCCCTCGTTCCCCGGTGAAATCACGGGATTTTTGTCGAAATGAATCTATTCATAATTATACACGACAAACCCGCCGAATACAAGTGGGAAAAGGTGAGAATTCACAAATATTTGATGCTTGGGACATATAAAAGAACGCCTCCCGGGCGGTTTCGCGCGGGAAAACAACGCGTCCTGCCGCATAGCGGGCAGGACGCGTAAATATTTCGGACCGCGGCTCACGCCACCTCGAACGTAATCCGCCTCGTTCCGACGTCGGCTTCGACGAGCCGGACCTCGATGGGCGTGCCAGGGCGGTAAACCGCCTTCCCGACCGCGAGCGTCATGCTTTCCTCGTCGATGCGGCAGCCGGGGAACGCCGAAGCGGGCACGAAGCCCTCGACGAGATTTTCGCATTCGACGAAGAGACCGCTCTTCACGACGGACGAGACGAGCGCGGAAAAGCTCTCGCCGATGTGCGACGCCATGTACAGCGTCATGTAGAGGTCTTCGATGTCCCGCTCCGCCTCGAGCGCGCGCACCTCGCAGTCCGACGCCTGCACACCCCTGTCGTACGCGGCGGCGGCAAAATCGGCTGCGGGGCCTTTCTTTCCGTCCGGCAAAGGCAAAACCGTCTCAGCGGTGAGGCAGGGCAGATTCTCCCGCTCGAGCACCGCCGTGATGACGGAGTGGACGAAGAGGTCGGGATAGCGTCGGATGGGGGAGGTGAAATGACAGGTCAGATCCGTGCCGAGCCCGAAATGCGGGGCGGCGGCGCTCTGGTATTTCGCCTTCATCATGGAGCGGAGCATGGCGTGGGAAACAGGCGCCGCAAGCCCGCGCTCTTCCGCGTCGCCGAGGATCATGCCGAGCTTTTCGAGAATGACGCGCGGGGTGAGGTCCTTCTTTTCCCCTCCTTCGCCGCTGCCGAGTCCGTAGGCCTTCAGACCGAAGGAGTTGACGAAGTGCGCGAAGGCGGCGAGCTTGTCCTTGTCCGGCTTTTCGTGTACGCGGTACAGGCAGGGCAGGGAAAGGGAGGAGAGCACCTCCGCCACCGCCATGTTCGCCTCGAGCATGAACTGTTCGATCAGCTTTTCCGCGTCCCCCCGCTCGGCGCGCACGATTTCGACCGGATTTCCGCCGTCGTCGAGCAGGATCACAGGCTCCGCGTCCTCCAGCGCGAGCATGCCGCGGTCCTCGCTGCGCTTTTTCAGGATCAGATAGAGGGCCTTCATCTCCGAGAGCATGGGCAGCACGTCCCGGTAACGCCCGGCGAAGGGGCTTGCCTCCCCGTTTTCAAAGAGATCGTTGACTTCGGTATAGACCCCGCGCACGCGGCTTCGCACGAGGGATTTGTAAATCCGCGTGCCGAGCCGCTTTCCCTCCGCATCGAGGGTGATTTCTGCGGTGAGGGCGTATTTGTCCGTTCCCGCGTTCAGGGAGCACGCTCCGTTCGAGAGGGACTCGGGCAGCATGGGCACGACCTTGTCCGTGAAATAGACGCTCGTGCCGCGCAGCCTCGCCTCCTGTTCGGTCGGCGAATCGGGACGGACATAGTGGGACACGTCCGCGATGTGTACGCCGAGCAGCCAATGCCCTTCGGAGGTGCGCTCGAGGGAGATCGCGTCGTCGAGGTCCTTCGCGCCCGCGCCGTCGATCGTGAGAAGGAGCCGGTACCGCAGATCGACGCGACTGCCTGAAATCACGACGGGCTGCGCGGCCTCCCGGTCGGCGCAGGCGAGCGCGTCCTCCGGGAAGGTCGTGCGGATGCCGTGGGAAAAGAGGACGGCCGCATAGTTCGCGTCCTTTGAGATCCCGTCGCCGAAGACGGTGCGGATCTTCGCGCGCGCCTCGCATTCCGCGTCCCCGGCGTAGAAGGGCGCCGCGCGGCGGAAGAATTCGCCGTCCTCCGGCATGATCTCCACTTTATACCCGTCCCGCGCGCCGCACAGGCCCCGCTCGTCCGACGGAACGGAAAAATTCATGGCGAACCGCTTCGCGTCCGGCGTGACGTACGCGCCGCCGGCGCTGACGTGCAGGACTCCGATGACGGAGCGGCACGCGGGCTCGACGGAAATCACCTCGCCCTCCGGGCGTTTTCCAGCGGGGGAGAGGCCGACGGATACGCGCACCCGGTCCCCGGTCATTGCTCCGGCGGTTTTGCGCGGCGGGATGAAGACGTCCTCGCCCCCGCCGTCGGGTCCCCGATTGACATCGGGCCCCCGACCGGCATCGGGGACGCAGAAACCGAATCCCCTGCCCCCGTACTGGAACGTGCCCTCGATCTCTCCGATTTGAACAAGGGCGCCTTTTCTGACCGAAGCCGCGGCGCGGGCAGAGCTCTCCGCAGAGCGGCCTCCCGCTCGTTTTCTCCTCGCCGGGGCGGTTTTTTTCGTCCCGCGGTGTGTTCTCATAGCCTTCGAGATCGCCTTCTCGCGGCTCTTTTTACTCATTTTGCTTTTTTTCTGTGCCACGGATAACTCCTTTACAGTTCTGAAATCCGTCTTTCGGCGGGATTTTTTTCTGCGCGTGAAATCCGCGCGTCCCCGGGATAGGGGGCAAACGCTGCGCGTTTGAAGTATCGCGAAAACCGCGCGCGGATCTTTTGGAGGGGCTTTTGCCTTCCCGCCTCCCGCCCCCTGACGAAGAAAAAAGCGGAACCGCTCAAGCTCCGCTTTTGTTCGTGTCGTTTCAATCAGCCGTTGGCCTCTTCGGCTGCCGCTTCTTCGACCGCCTCGACGGCTTCGTCGACTGCCGCTTCCGCCGCTTCCGCCGCTTCGTCAGCCGTGTCGGCGGTGTCGGTGACCGGTACGGTGGGCGTCGTGGCCGCGGTGCCCTTCGTCAGATCGACCGTGTCCTGCATGAGGTAGGAGACGAGAACGAGAATGACGAAAACGATAGCGACGATGGTGGTCACCTTGGAAAGCTTCTTGTCGATGGTGTTCGCCTTGGACTTGCCGAAGAAGGTCTCGGCGCCGCCCGCGATGGTTCCAGAGAGATTATGGCTTTTGCCGGACTGCATGAGCACAGCCACGACGAGAAATACCGCCACGACAATGAGAATGATTCCGATTACGATTTCCATGGATTGCCTCCGATAGTGATGATGGATTCGAATTCCGGGCGTCTCGGCCGTTCGGCGCGCCCGTTCGGTGTCCTGCCCGAAAGGGGCAGAAACAAGACCCGAGAAGTAACTCAGCCTGTCTATTGTATCACATCCGAAAACAAAAAGCAATACCCGAAACGAAATTTTTTTGCCGTGGGAACGGTTTTTTACAGATTTTTCCCTGTTTTCCGCGCTTTTGAGGCGGTTTTCGGGAGGGGAGCGCGCTCCCCCGGGCACATTTTTCGCGGAACGTTCAAAAATTCACATTCCGTCGTTGCAATCCGGGCGGATTTATAGTACAATAATGTGAATGAAAAAACGGAGGAGCAACCGATGAATTTCAGAATCAAGACTCTTCTCAGCGCCGTCCTCTGCGTCGTTCTGTGCGTGCTGTTCGTCTTTTCATGCTCGAGAGAGGCGCCGCATACCCCGGCGCCGAGCGAGAGCGCCGCGCCTTCCACGGCGTCGGACGGAAGCGCGGCGGACCACGCCGGAGAGGGCAGCCCGGCGAATGAGGCGGGAGGAACGGATGAACCGGTCGATCCGGAAGAGCCCTCCGAGGTCCTGCTCGAGCGTGAACCCCTGCCGCCGCTCGGCTCGGTGGTCGACGCGGACGCCGATTCCGTCGAAGGCATTGCCATCCGCTCGGCGGAGGAGCTGAGAAAGATCGGGAAGGATCCCGCCTATCCCCTTGACGCCGACTACGTCCTCGCCGCGGACATCGATCTCACGAACACGATGTTCGATACGATCGGGGAGATCAAGACCGAAAGCGGCATCGTCACGGGCAAGGGCGTTTTTTCCGGCACCTTTGACGGGCGGGGCCACATGATCGTCGGCATGAACATCGCCGCGTCGTCCTCCTCCCGCATCCACGTCGGCATGTTCGGCACGGTTGCCTCGGACGACAAAAACGATCCCGCCGTGATCCGCAACCTCATCATCAAGGACGCGACCGTCACCGGACAGGCGAAGGGCGTGGCGTGCTTCGCCATCCTCTGCGGACAGGCGGCGGGTTATGTGGACATCGACAACATCGCCATCGTCGGTGGCTCGGTCGAGGCGACGTACGCCGGGGGCGACATGCTCGGCGCGGCCGCCCTCATTGGGGAATGCCGCACGGGATCGAATACCAAGCTCACGAACAAGCCCATCCACATTTCAAATATTTTCACGAGCGCTTCCGTGACCGGGACGAACAACGGCAAATCCTACTATACGAGCGGCCTCATCGGGCGCATCCGGGCGAGCGACGTCGGTTCCCTCAAAAACATCGTTCAGGTCGGCACGATCACGCACGAGGGCGCGGTCGGCGGCGGCAACGCCATCGCGTTCGGAGACGCGGGTGCGAAGGCGTCGACGAACGTTTACTATCTCGCCGGGGTCGGCGTGGACTGGCTCGGGCTCGGCGCGGCGGTGTCGGGAGCGGAACTGGCTTCCGGCTCGCTGAAGCTCGACGGGGATCTCTGGCACACCGACGAGGGACTTTACCCCATGCCGGATATCCTTTATAACTGCCCCTATATCTCCGCGCTCGACTTCATCACCCTGAGTCTCGCGGACGGGGAAAGCGCCGATCTCGTCCAGAGCGATTTCGGCCTGCCCTCCGAGGTCATGGGGCAGAAGGTCGTCTGGACGAGCAGCAATCCTTCGTTCATCCGGATCGCTTCGGGCGAAGCAAAGGTCACGAAGCCCGCGCTCGGCTCGGAAAAGGTCACCCTGACCGCTTCGACCGCGGACGGCTCGAAGAACTTCACCCTCTACGTCTTCTCCGGCGTGTACGGCTCCCTGAAGCGCGAGAACAACACGCTCATTCCCGTGAATTACGCCGACGGCTCGACCTATCGCTGGTCGTCGCTGAACCTTTCGACCGGCAGGACCAAGACCTCCACGGGCGCGACCTTTACGCTGACCCCGAACACCGTCACCCTCGTGACGCTCTCTGTGGACGGCTCCCCGGACGTGTACTATTTCGACAGCAATCTTCCGACCGTCTATATCACGAGCTCCACCGCGTATTACGACGTTTCGAAGGGCGGGTATTCGCGGGCGGACATGAGCATTCAGACAACGGAGAAATTCGCCGCGACGTCGTATAACGGCAGCATTCAGATCAAGCTGCGCGGCAATTCCACCGCCTACGCCTCAAAGCGCCCCTTCAAGATCAAGCTGGACGACAAGGCGGATATCTTCGGCATGGGGGCGAACAAGCACTGGTGCCTGCTCGCGAATTCCTACGACCGCACCAATCTGCGCAACAAGGTTTCCTATGATTTCTCCATGGACCTCGGGCTGGTCGGATGCGCGTCCGAAATGGTGAACCTCTTCTACAACGGCGAGTATTACGGACTGTACGAGTTCACCGAGGCCATCCGGGTCGGCGAGACCCGCGTGGATATTTTCGACTGGGAGGAAGAGGCGGAAGACGTCGCAAAGGCCATCGCCAAGAAGGAAGGGCTCACGAAACAGGAGCGGGACGTGCTCTCGGACGCCATGGAGCGCGATCTCTCGTGGGTCACGAGCGGCGTTTTCGGGGAATATACGCTTTCCGATTACGTCGATACCTCCGCGTGGGACATCACGGGCGGCTACCTCATCGAGGACGACGCTTATTACGACGAGATCTCGCAGTTCAAAACGACGAACGACATGAAGCTCATGCTTCACAAGCCGGAATACCTCGCGACCAACGAGGAGATGATGAATTATATCCGGACCTACACGCAGAACTGCGAGGATGCGATCTACGCCCCGAACCGGCTGAGCGGGGAGGGCCTGCACTACTCCGAATACATGGACGTCCCCTCGTTCGTGGATTTCTGGGTGGTGAACACGCTCTACAAGAACGTGGAGCTTCTCTTCAAGAGCTGTTATTTCTACAAGCCCGTCGGTGGCAAGATCACATGGGGTCCCGTTTGGGACATGGACTGGACGAGCGCGAACCATGTCAACCTCGACCCGACCTCCTCGGAGTACGATTCGTGGAAGCAGGGACAGAGTCAGGACCGCGAATACTGGTACAAGGCGCTCTATAACGATCCGTGGTTCATCCTGCAGCTGTACGAACGCTGGGGCGAGATCGGCGACAAGATCGACGCCATGTTCGCGCATTACGACGAGCTTGCCGCGGAAATCAAGGATGCGGAGGAAATGGACAACGCGCGCTGGGGGTACAGCTGGCCCTACCCCCGCGAGATCAACACCCTGAGAGAATGGCTCGTCAACCGCCGGAAGTGGATGGACGAGCAGATGAAGGATCCGGCGACCCTGCTCGAATCGCTCGGGTTCTACAAGAAATCGCAGAAGCTCGGGATCGCGAGCGTGAAGGAGGACGGGGACGGCTTCGAGGTCAAGCTCAAGGTGACGGGCGGCGCTTCCATCGCCTCCGCCGACGTCCTGCTCAACGGCAAAATCGTGCTCTCGGACATTGCGGTATCGAACGGCGCGACCTTCCGCATCGCGAAGAGCGATTTGCGCGGCAGCGGACTGTACAACTCCGTTGAGGTGCTGGCGAAGGACGGGAGCGGGAAATATCTCGCGATCACGAAGCGGTCGGGACTGCAGGGTTCCAACGCGAACGAAGGCGCGTGGACGTATCTCGTGACGCCGTGAGGATCCTTTCCGAAAACGAATGAAGAAAAGACGGGTCTGCCGCATTCACTCCGGAAAACGGAGAAATGTGGCAGACCGCTTTGTTTTTTGCTTTTGTCCTGCTTTTTCATAAACAGCCGCCGTCGCAGCCGGGACCGAGCCCGGGCGGACGGGAGGGTTTGCTTCGGGGAGGGGGCGCTGTCCGACGCGCCGCCCGGAGAATACCGGCGGTTTTGAGCTTCGGTTTCGCCGCCTGCCGCGAGCCCTTTTACATCGGCATGATCATGTTGATGAGGAAGAACGCCGCCGTGAAGCAAAGGATCCAGAAGACGTGCTCCTTCCATTTGACAGACAGCAGACCGATGAACTCCCGGATAAAGGCGTTCGGCCAGAAATACCACTTGGTGCGGCAGCCGAGCCCCTCTGCGTCGAGCCCTTCTTCCCGCGAAATCATCCCGCTCCGCAGAACGTGATAGCCGGAGGTGGAGAAGGCGATCTTCGCGTCCGGACAATCCTCCCGGATCTTTCGGAGGGAGAAGCGCATGTTTTCCTTCGTGTTCGTTGACGCCGCTTCCGGGAGGATGTCCTCCGCGCCGGCTCCGCGGGACAGAAGATAGTTTTCCATTGCCGCGGCTTCCGCGACGACCTCGCCCGGACCCTGTCCGCCGGACGGGACGAATTTGATCCCGCACCCGCCCGCTTCCCGCTGTTCCTTCGCGAAGGAAAGCGCTTTCTCGATCCGCGCCCGGAGAAGGGGCAGGGGCGTTCCGTCGGGGGCGATCGCGCAGCCGAGGATGATCATATGCGTCCGGTCGTACCCCGGCTTTTTGTGCGCCGCGATCAGACCGCACAGCATCGCCGACATGAGCATGGCTTCGAGATAGACGAATATCGTCGAATACACGCTGATGACGGTTCCGTAGATCCTCATTTGCCGCTCGCTTCCCATGGTAAAGGTATTGTCGAGAAGAAAGAAGCCGAAATACCCGGCGGCGATCAGCCCGCTCATGGCAACCGCGAGGAGATTCGTGAATTTCTTCCCCTCATGCCGGACAAGCGAGAGATTGCTCACCACCAGGGCGGCGGCGACGACCAGCATGAAGGGCAGGGTGAGCATCATAAAGGTTTGGCCCGCCCTCTTCAGGGAGGAATAGACGTTCAGCATGAAATACGTCTCGGGATTCAGCCACTGCCGAACTGCCGCGGGAACCAGATCGGCGGCAAAAACGGATAAAAACAGCATCGTTCCGCCCATGTACAGCGTCCCATAGGAAAACAGATCCGTTCTGCACCGGGCGATGAAGGACAACACGGCAAGCAGCGCCGTGACCGCCGTGTACGCCGCAGCGAGGGAGGTCACCTCACGGCAGCCGGAGAAATTCCCGTTCGATACGTTGTAAATCACGCTGCCGGGGAGGACCCTTACATAGACGAACCTGCCGTCCGGATCGGTTATGAAAGCCTTTCCGGTCCGATGTCCGCTCGCCGTGACGGTCAGGAACCGTTCGCCCTTCGGAGAGGGCCGGGCCTCTACAAGATCGCTGTCCGGAAGGTAACCCTCCGCCTTCGCTCCGGCGCCGTCGGTGAGGAAGACTTCAAGCTCTCCCGACCGGATGATCATGCAGATGAGAAGGGCGAGCAGAAAGCATACCGTCACAATCAGGAACAGACGCCGCAGCGTTTTTTGAGTCGGGTTTTGCTTATGTTCGGTCGCGTTGCCTTTCATGCGCTTTTCGGTTCCTTTCACAGAATTTCAAGCCCCCACCCGCCGGGAGACGGTTCGCCGTACCGGTCGTGTGAGAGTTCTTTGCCCACGATGCGGAGCATCGTCAGCTTTCTTACCAAGAAAGCCGCGTTTCCCCTCGTTCCCGTCTCACGCCTTCCCCGGGAAAAACACCGGCAGAGCCTGAGCGATGTAGTCCCGGCACCAGTCGTAGGCGTGCCATCCGTCCGAGACGCACCAGATCAGATTTTCGGGTGTGAACCACGGGGCGCGCCTCAAAAGTTCTTCCACCATCGGGCGCATGGCTGGGTACGCAATGTCGTGCGTGCCCGTGGCGGCGAAGACGGTGAAGCTGCCCGGCTCGAGCCCCGCTTTTTCCATCGCTTCGATCAGCACGCAGCAGGTTTCGTCGGTGTGATCCTCACCGCCCATGACGGCGACCGCCCAGAAATCCCCGCTCATCGGGAGATAGTACCGCGCCGCCCGTCCGCCATAGGCAAGCGTGCTCCACGTCGCCTCCGCGCCCATCGAAAAGCCGCCGACCACGCGGTGGTCCCGGTCGGGGATCGCGGGGAACGCCGCCTCCACGGCGGGAATGACAGCCGCTTCGAACTCGCGGTAAAACGTTTCGGTGAGCGTCATTGCCGCTCCGGCGTGAACCAGGGCGTTTTCCGTACCCCGGTGATAATAGGTCGGGGTCACAACGAGCACGGGCGAGAGCTTTCCTTCGTTGATAAGATTGTCAAGCACATGGGTCAGCCCGGATTTTCCTTCGGCACCGCCGAAGAAATCGTCCTCGCTGCCCCCGCCTCCGTGGCAGAGGTAAACCGTCGGGAAGCGCTTTTCGGGCGAAGCCTTCGCGGCGGCGGGCAGATAGACGAGGGCGCGCTTGCGCTCTCCCTCAAATTCATAAAACAGCTCCCGGATCTCCCCGGCGGGGGAGGTCGGCGCGAGCATCTCGGCAGGGACTCTCTCGGATTCGATCATGGGGACTCCTCCTTGTGTTTTTTTCATTATAGCATATTTCCGCCGCAGATTCAATGGGGGGACTTCCTCTTTCAAGCGTTCCGGCAGGGGTTCTTCCTCTTTGGGGCGCTTCGGCAGGGGTTCTTCCTTTTTCCGCCGCCCCGCCGATTCGTCCGGGACCCGGCTTTTCGGACGGACGATAAAATTTTATCCGCGCTCC
>JAEEGL013549485.1_pt1 | contig 11978 bp, 7 predicted proteins | sample 9134231 | NCBI WGS metagenome assembly JAEEGL01 (sample SAMN16246548, study PRJNA631951) | gut metagenome | biome: gut microbiome; feature: rumen; material: fiber-attached | host: Bos | place: Iran: Karaj | collected 2018-10
ATTGGTATACGACCCGATGAAAATTTCTTTTGAATCGAAACTGTAAATGCTTTGCAAAAATCTTGATTTAAAAATATTCTCTGACGGAAATTCCCTCGGGCAAGTATCGCCTTCTTGAAAAGTAAAAAGTCCGTATCCTGAGGTTGTAAGATACACAACGTCGTTGATTTCCGTTACATCTGATACAAAAGGATAAAAAATACTATTTCCTTGACCGATAAATGGAATTTCTGTAAATTTGTTAGTCTTGTAATCGTGTATCAAAAAACCTTTGCTTGTGGCGATTAACATATCACCGTTTTTTCTAAGATAAAGTTTGTTTATGCCGGAGTGCGGAATTTGGGCTTTTGTAAAAGTTTTTCCGTCGAATCTGTCAAGACCGTCTTGCGTTGCCACCCAAATAAGACCGTCGCTGTCGGTTAAAACATCGTTTATCAAACTGTTGGAAAGTCCGTGAGCATAGTTATATAGGTATTCCGCTTGGGAGAAAACCCTATACGGAATACATAAAAAATATAACAAAAATATTAGAAACTTTCTCATATTCAGTTCGTTTTTTCGGGGAAAAAATTACAAAGAATTTCTCAATAAAATTTTTGTGGGAATTTTAATGTCGGTTATTTCTGTATTATGACCTAATACGAACTCTGCCGCCCTTTGTCCCATCATCTGAAAATCAGTGCTTAAAACAGTTATGCCGCCGCTGACGTATTTTTTCATAGGTGTTTCGTTGTAAGAAATCACGCCGACATTCTTTCCGGGAGTAAGTCCTTTTTCCTGACATTGTTCCAAGAAAAATGCTAATGTTCTGTCGCTTACCAAAAGATACAATTCACCGGCTTTGATGTCAAATTGTTGCAATGAGAAAAGTATTTGACTATTAATTTCATAATCGGCGCAGAATTTTCTGAAATATTCAATTGTTTCTTTTGGGTGATCGGTAAATTCCGGATAAAGCAAAACGAATTTGTTGTATTTTTTTACGCGCGAAATATTCTCGCCCAGGGCATCATAAACGCCTTGTCCGAAATCTTGCCAAATTCTGCTCACTCCCGCTCTCGAATGAATATTCCAGTCTATTAAAAGTAGTTTTTCTTTGGGAATACGGCTTATTATTTTTTCGATTTTCGGATTGTCAAAATTCATTATGACATATTTGCTGTAATGCCCGAGCGACTCTTTGACGGAATTTTCAAAAACGTTTACGTTATAGTGATGAAAACGTATATCTATCGGAATATCAGAACTTAACGACTTCCTAAAACTATGATACAAAACCTCTTTGTAGGCTTTGAAAGTATCCAAAAGCATAAAAACCTTACATTCGGGTTTGCTAACAAAATACCCTCTGTTTGGGACACTTTCTATAAGTCCGTGTTTCTTCAGGTATGAATATGCCTTATAAACTGTATCACGGCTCAAAACGCAACCTTTACTCATCTCGTTTACCGATGGTAAAATTTCGCCTTGAGCCAAACTGCCGTCTTGAACGGCTTGCGTTACCGCTTCAATTATCTGTTTGTATTTAAGTTCCTGAGAACCTGAATTGATTATGTTTTTAAAAAAATCTACCGTCATATATCTGTGCTGTTCTGTGCTGCAAATATATGAATTATTTTTAAGTGGCGCAACTTACCGTATAAAAAAATTGTATAAATAATTTTCCTGACTACCTGTCAGGACATTGTATTTACCTTGGTTGTTAAGGCTTGTAATGCTGAATTCAGTTGAGCCGTTTATCGGAAAACCGTTGCAGATATTTCCTTTAGAATCAAAGAGATAGAGTTTGTTTTCTTCGGCACAGGCAACGCCTATTTTTTTGCCGTCCGCAAAGTTGAAAATCAGAGGTTTTGTGGTTACGGGCGTATCAAAAAAATAATTGAAAAGCAGTTTGCCATTAGAGGTGAAAACCTCCAAAATGTTTTCGTCCGAAAAAATATACTCGTTTTCGCCGTCCGAATTAATATCAGCGCAGACAAAATGATGATTAGCCGAATAATGCTTGATATTCAGCTGTTTACAACTACCGTCAAGACGGATGTATTCTACTCCGCCTGACGAATTTGTGGTAACGAATCTCGAATTTTCTATTCCGCCGGGTGCTTCAACGAAAAATCTTGAATTTCTGGCTTTCGGGAAATTGTTAGTAACGTAAATTCTCGGCTCGCCTCTGCGGTTAAGAATATACGTTTTGAGATTATCGGAAAAAATTAAGTACTCCGTGGTGTTGATATTAAAATATTGTACGGGAGTTATAATACTTTCCTTTGTTACAAACGGATTCCATGTTTCTAACTGTTTGCCTTCTTTGGTGTAGACATAAAGCCTTTTGTCGGAGCACGGTGCAAAAATTCTGTAATTTCCGTTGTTTTCATAATCGAAAACCGAAATGTCTGCTGAAAGTCTTGAAGGCAAAGCAACTGGGAAATTTTCAACGTAATTGCCGTTGCGGTCTATTAAATGCAAAAAACCGCCTGTTGCAAAAAGGTATTGAAGTTTTCCGTTTTGAAAATAATCAATTTGCGTTACCTCACCGGAAATCGGTTCGGGAAGTTGTTTTTTCCAAAGGCGTTCACCGTTTTTGGTGAAAAGATAAATTTTGCCGGTTTCGTCCTGAACAAAAATTTCTTTTTCGCCCGTTATGTGATTTTTCACTAATTGCGGTTTGCTTCTTACAACCGTATCTACATGGGCTAACCATGAAACAGACCTTTCTGCTTCAATGATTTGCGAATACATCAAAGGAATATTCGTGTAAAACATTCCGTTGTCGTTGTTGACGTATTGAACGGCAAGTCCGCGGAAATTTTTTAAATTGTTTTTTTCTTTTTTGTACGCTTCGGAGTTTTCTTTGTTGAGATACGACAATACTAAATCCGGCGAATAAGCGGGATCTAAATAACAGAATATATTGCTTTGAGAATAAACCAATTCCGAAAACGAGTTGTAATTGGAATTATCGGCAAGGGTTTTTCCGTTGTCGATAGCATCGATGTATTCTTTTAAGCTGCTGACTGATTGAAAAAATATTATTTTGTTTTTTAACGCAGCAAAATAGCAATACTCGCCTGAAAAAACGTTTCCGAAATACATCGGTAAAAGTTTTTTGACGGGAAAAAAATACGCTTTGATTTTTTTGCCCGAAATTGATGGAACCTCAAAAATGATTTTTTCGTCCGGCGTATTGGTATTTTTCTGATATTTGAGCGAAATTTTTCTCAAAAAGTTTTCCGCTTTTGAAGCATCGTCGGTTTCTATCATGATGTAATTGTCATAACCTCTTGATGCAAAGGAATAATCGCAGGTAAATTCAGTAATTCTGCCGGAAAACATTGTGTAGATATTTTCATAAATATTTACACCGAAAGTTTCCCTTATGTTTTCGTTGCTTTTTTGAAGCGAAGAAAACGCATCTTTTGATTTCAGATAATCAGAAAAATCGTCTTTGAAGGCTGACATATCCGAAATTACGATAGAAACAAAATGAGTTGTTTTGGAGGGCAGAGTTTTAATGAAATTGTTTCCTAAAGGTTTTTGACCCGAAAAAATTCCGATAAAATTTTCGCAGTCGCCTTTGCCGCAAGTATAACCCGAACCGATTGCATTTTTTTTGTCAACGGAAATATCCAAAACCGACCATTGTGCAAAATTTGCCATACTGCCCGAAAATTTTTGGGAATTGAGTTCGGGTTTTAACATATCGCAGAGATTACTATAATTTATAATCATAAAGGCATTGACGTTTTTGCCCGCTGTTTTGAGAAGTTTTTTCAAAATTGGGTTTTTGCCTATGCCGTTAGCATTTGTTTTGGTATTTCTGATAGCGGTTTCTGCCATCAACTTTGAGGAGGAGAACATCATAATCCCGTTGTGATACGAGAAAAATAGTTTTCCTATTCCGCTGTTGTCGCTGACGATAAAAATTTCAGATTTGTCGTAAGGAGTGCGTTTACATTCCAAATTGTATGTTTTTGCGGTTTTAGCGATAATGCCGGCAATTTTTCCAGCCTCCACTTTGCTGATTTCTACCGCAGCCAAAGCGTAAACTTTATCTTTTCCTATTTTATGAAACGATAATGCGGATTGTTTGTCTCTTAAAAGTGCTCTTAACTCCGGTGATTGCATAAATACACTATCAGCTGTGCGGATTATTCCGTCAGCTTGCTTCATCATTTTGAGTTTACTCAACTCTCTCCACATTATGTTGTCTTTGCTGAGAATATCTGCAATAGCCGTTATGTTTTGGGTTCTGATGATACCACCGGCATCGGTCGGCACGGCTCTTAAAACCGCATTGTCGGTCTTGTCCTCGTCATCTTCGCAACCTACACACAACGAAAGCACACAGCACAATACTCCCATAAAGGGGAATATAAATTTCTTTAAAAACGACATTTTTTTCCTTGTACGATAACACTACATAAGTTGTTTTTGAGCTAAAGCATCCGTTTGCGAAAATTGAAACGTTCTTAAGTTGAATTCTTTTATAATAGAAAATAAGTGTTCAAAAAATTCAGACTGAATAATTTCAAAACTTGCCCATTCGGTAATTTTTGTAAACGCATAAACTTCCAAAGGAACACCTGTTGCAGTCTGTTGCATTTGACGAACCATCAAATGACCGTTTTCAACAAAAGTGCCTTCTTTTTTCATAAAGCGGTTAGGATAAATCCAGTCTTTGATTTCGTTGTTGATGAACATATCTTTTCTTTTGTAACGGAACGGATAATATGTTCCAGCATCTTTGACATCTTCTTCCAAGAAAATTTTGTCAAGAAAGTCTTTTTTCTTGTTTTCGTCCATTTTGGAATAATTTCTGCCCTGGTTGAGGTCGGAATTTTTCCTGATGAATCCGCTGAAATCTTTTATAATCCATTTGCCGTCTTTTTCTTCCAAATATTCCGAAACGGCGGCAAGTCCGTGAATTTTTGCAAATTCTTCTTTATCAACGTAATAAACTTGTTTTATATTGCCGTATTCATCCGATTCCGTAATAGGTTTGTATTTAACGAATTCCTGAAAATTAGCACGGATATAAAACTCAATGTATTTTCTGAAAAGTTCAATATTCGTGAGTTTTCTTTTGTTGAAATCTTTTATGTTGTCAGAAGGATTTTTTGATTCTTCTACTCTGGTTTTGATATAATCGCACCATTTAGGAAGCTCTTTGAATTCTTCGTAAAGTTTGTCTATCAATTCCTTGTCAGCGATTTTAATGCTGTCGGCATCAATCATAATGGTGCGCATAATTCTGCGGGCTTTCATCTCTTGCATATTAGAGAAATTGATAAAACTTTCGTTCATAAGCGCAGCCGTCGGAACGGTAGAAACTGAGTTGTCAAAATTTCTGATTTTAACGGTATTAAGAGTAATATCAACGACATTTCCGTCAATATTACGGCTTGCGATTCTAATCCAGTCGTTCATTTTTACCATGTTCAGCGACGAGAGTTGCACCGAGGCCACAAATCCCGAAAGCGAATCCTTGAAAACCAACATCAAAACGGCTGACATTGCACCCAAACCGCCGATAATTTTCAACAAATCCTGACCAGTTAAAATTGCAATCATCATAAGACCACCGATAATTCCGACGATTATTTTTGCAACTTGTTTGTAACCTTGCGTTGAAAACTTACGGTGTTGTTCCTCCAAAATCTGGTTGATAATGGACTGTATGCAGTCTATTGCACGCATAAGAATCAGCATACCCGAAAATACATTCCAAGTGTAGCACCACGAGCGTATTCTCTCTACCCAAACCTGATCAGAAATAGCAAACTGAATGAGATAAAAAATGTAAACTGCCGGTATAATTTGACTTAACGGCTCTACGACTTTGAATCTGACTAATTCGTCATCATATTTGTTTTCTGTTTTGAGAACGATTTGATGAACCGTTTCTATAATTATTAATTTTGCGATTATCCAACTTATGGCACTTATACAAAGTATGAGTACTAAGTTTATAGTATTTTTTAGAATTTCAGCACCGTCATTACTCATACCCCAACTGATAGTAAAAGTATCTATCAAGTATTGAGATAAGTCTCTGAATAAATTTATCAGAAAATCCGTCATTTTTAGTTAAGAATTTAGGGTTATACTTTTTGTTCGCAAAAATAAACAATTGATTTAGGATTGCAAAAAAAGAAAGTTAAATTTGCAGTTAATTTTTAAAAAAAGTTAAGGGGCGGAAAAGAAATCCGCCCCTTATGTTGTTGAAAATTATTTTTTTTTTTGTTATCTTGAAACTCTTCCGCTTGCATCTCCGTTCATAAGTTTTTCAACCTCCGAAACGCTGACACGGTTGTAATCACCGTAGATAGTGTGTTTTAAGCAAGAGGCTGCAACTGCGAAATTTAATGCTTTTTGGTCATCGCCTTCAAAAGTTTGAAGTCCGTAAATCAATCCGCCCATGAAAGAATCGCCGCCGCCTACTCTGTCTACAATGTGAGTTATCTGATATTCAGGCGATTTGAAAAGCGTTTTGCCGTCATAAAGAACGCCTGCCCAATTGTTGTGATTAGCGTTAATAGAACTGCGGAGAGTGGTAATAACTTTTTTAACATTCGGGAAACGTTTCATAATCTGCTGTGATACTGAAAGATAAGCCTCGGCATTAACCTTTCCTGAACTTACGTCTACGTTTTCAGGTTTTATTAAAAGTGCTTTTTCTGCGTCTTCCTCGTTGCCCAAAACTATGTCGCAATATTCTACTAATGAAGGCATTACCTCGTCGGCACGTTTGCCATATTTCCAAAGGTTTTTGCGGTAATTAAGGTCGCATGAAACGGTTATTCCCATTTCTTTAGCTACTTTCAATGCTTCCAAACAAACCTGAGCTGCACCCTCTGAAATAGCAGGCGTTATACCTGTCCAATGAAACCATTTAGCATCGGCAAAAACTTTTTTCCAATCGATCATTCCCGTTTTAATTTGGGAAACTGACGAGTATGCACGGTCGTAAATTACTTTTGAAGCGCGGCTTACAGCTCCTGTTTCGAGATAATAAATACCTATTCTATCGCCGCCGAAAATTACGTCGCTGACATCAACACCGAAACCTCTGAGTTCTCTAAGGCATGCGTTTGCTATGTCATTTTCAGGCAATCTTGTTACAAAACTTACCGGTAAACCGTAGTTTGCAAGTGATACTGCTACGTTAGCCTCACCGCCGCCGAATGTGGCATTGAAAGCGTTGGATTGTAAAAATCTTTCATAACCCGGTGTTGCAAGACGGAGCATAACTTCTCCGAATGTTACTGTTTTTTTCATTTTTTATAAAATTTTTTTCATAATATTTTTAATTTGGAAAACTATACCCCTGAGAACGATGAAAATCCGCCGTCTACGGGAACTACTGCACCGGTGATAAAGGATGCCGCCTTGCTGCAAAGGAACTGAACTGCGCCGTTGAGTTCGGTGATGTCGCCGAATCTGCGCATAGGCGTGCGGGCAATTACTTTTTTGCTGCGTTCTGTGAGGCTGCCGTCAGGATTGATTAAAAGCGCACGGTTTTGATTACCGATGAAGAATCCTGGAGCGATAGCGTTTACGCGGATTTTTTCTGAAAATTTTATTGCCATTTCTTGAGCCATCCATTGTGTAAAACCGTCAATGCCGTGTTTTGCAACCGTGTAGCCGAGTACGCGCGTTATTGCAGAGTATGATGCCATAGACGAGATGTTGATAATGCTGCCTTCGCCTTTTTTAGCAATTAGTTCACCGAAAATAAGCGAGGGATAAACTGTTCCGTTCATGTTGATTTGCGTAACTTTCTCAAAATCTTCGATTTTCATATCGAAAACGGTTTTGTCGTCGGGAATTGTTGCGCCCGGAACGTTGCCGCCCGCACAGTTAATCAAAATATCAATGCCGCCCCATTTTGAAGCGATTTCCTCTCTTGCGGATTTGAGTTTTTCGGTGTCCAAAACATCCGAAACCACTCCTATAACATCAGCTTTTCCGATTTGTTTGAGTTCTTCTACTTTTGCCATCGTGTTTTCCTGATGACGGCCGAGAACTACAACATTAACGCCTTGTTCTACAAGGTGTTTTGCAATGCTTCCGCCTAAAACGCCGGCTCCGCCTGTAACAACAGCGTTTTTACCGGATATATCAAAAATATTATTTTCCATTTCTTATTTCTTTTACTATTTGTAATGCGTTTTTAACTTTTTCTGTTATCGTTGAAAAATCTTTTGTAAGTTGAGAACCCAATCCTACACAAGCTACACCAGCTTTGAACCATTCTTCAAGGCTTTCTCTTTCGGGAGTAACGCCGCCCGAAGGCATAATGTTTGACCATGGACACGGAGCTTTTATTGCTTTTACGAATGAAGGTCCGCCTACTTCTTTTCCGGGGAAAATTTTTACAATTTCGCAGCCTAATTCCTCGGCTAAATTGATTTCAGAAAGTGTTCCGCAGCCTGGAAGCCAAGCTACTTTTCTGCGGTTGCAGACTTTTGCCATGTCGGGATTGAGCGAGGGCGAAACGATAAAGTTAGCACCGAGTTGAATGTAAAGAGCTGCCGTTGCAGGTTCTACAACGCTTCCTACGCCCATCATCATTTCAGGACATTCTTTAGCGCACCATTTGTTGATTTCTTCAAAAACCTCATGTGCAAAATCGCCGCGGTTTGTAAATTCAAAAACTCTTGCTCCGCCTTCATAACAGGCTTTAACTACAGTTTTTACTTTTTCCACGTCAGCATTGTAATACAAGGGAACTATGCCCGTGGAAATCATTGTGTTAAGGACGTCTAAACGTTTAAATCTTGCCATTTTTCTTTTGTATTTTTTTTATAATATAATGTTATTATCGTTGTTGAAAAAAAACTTCGCCTTCACTGTTTTTTTCTGCTGCAAAATTAAACAAAAGATTCTTACGATGAAAAAAAACTTATTTTAAATTCCGTCAAGCATAATAAAAGCTGCCCAATGTTGAGGCGTTACGCCGGGTTTTTCTCTTAAAAGTTTTTGTGAGCGATAAAAAGCATCGTGTTTTGACATTCCCAAAGAGAGATTTTTATAAAAATTCGTCATTAAAAGTTGCGTTGCATAGTCATTGACGGGCCAAAGCGACATAACAATCGTATTAACGCCCGTTTTCTTGAAACCTCTTTGAAGTCCGAAAACTCCTTCCGAGGATACTTTTCCCAAACCTGTCTCGCACGCCGAAAGCACCACCAAATCCGTTTTCCTAAAATCTAAATAAGAAATTTCTTTAGCCGTCAAAATGCCGTCGTCTACGCCTTCGGGCATTTCGCTGTTGTTGCAACCCGAAAGCAAAAGACCTGAATAAGTCAGTGCGTTGTCCTCCGAATTATCATCACTTTTAAGATAAAAACCGTGGGTTGCTATGTGGATAATTCCTAATTCCTTGCCCGAAAGGTTTTTGAAACTCTCTTCGTTGGCTGCCGATTCTATATAAAAATCGGTTTTTATATTTGAGGAATCCAAAAAGTTTTTTATTTCGTTTACCTCGGTTAATGTACCTTTTAAATATTCGGCATTAATACCGCCTTGAAACATTTTTGTATTACGATTTTTTTTAACATTTCTTGTTACATCGGCAAAAGAGTATTTTTCGCTTTCTTGCTGCATGGTTTCCGGTTTTGTGTCATAAAAAACACCGCCGTAAAGCGCCGCTGAATTTATCGGAAGTTGTTCTTTTTTCAGTGCGAGGTTTCTTGTAGAACTGATTCTGAAAATATGATATTTGTCCGAAATAATGGTTTTATTATCAATAGGCGCATATTCCAAAGCCAAGGTGTGGAGCTTTCCCGAAGGTGAAAAATAAATGTTGCCATCTTGCGAAAAATATTTCTCTAACGGTTTCCAAATATTAACATAAATCTCCGTGTTTTTGTACGGGTCGGTATAATCTCCGTCAGTTAAAATTTCAAGTTTCGGCTATGAAAAATATTTTTTTAAGACCAAGGCTCCGAAATTTTTAGCGGTGAAGAAAAACTCTATTGCAACGTCGTTTTCTTCAAGCGCATTTTTTACCTGCTGATAATCAACTTTTATGTAATTGATAATGTCGCCGTATTGTTTTGAGGCTTTAACGATTTGTGTTTCATAATCTTGCGCAAGATTGATAAGCGAGTCTGAGTATCTTTTGTTGTTTGTAATGTCGGTTGAGGAGAGTTTTTGACGCAAATCTTTCAGTTTTGCAAACATATTTTTTAGTTTAGAGTCTCCGGAGTTCAAAATTATGTCCGTTAATTGCAATTCCGAGGACAAAAGAAGACCTTTGGAAATCAAAAGCGAATTGTAACTTTCTTTTATAGCATTTTCGTTTTGTATTGCTAATGCTATCGTTAAAAGATTGTCAAAAACGATGCTGTAAAAATCCCAATATTTTTCTTTTTCCTTTATTGTCATAAACGAAAATTTACTTTTCAGCTCCCCCGTATAAACCGTATACGCATCGTAAAAATATCTGAACGCATTCTCAAAATCGAGTTTCTGATAATAAACCGATGCTATTTCGTTTTGAATGTTAGCCAAAAAGAGTTTGCCGCAGTTTGTGTTTAGGGCATAGGTGTAGGCTTTGTTATAATAATCCAAAGCTTTGTCGGTTTCGCTGAGATTTTTTAATGCGATGCCCTCCGTGATAAGTGTACGGGCATATTTAACGGTATTTTTTCCTGTTGTCGTCTCCAAAATCGGAAGTGCTTTTTCGCTGTAATTTATAACCTCGTTGTAATTTTTAAGCCTTAGACATATTTCCGCTAATTCGGTCAAAACGTTGGCTGAAACATAATTCAACGAATCAACTGTTTTGGAATATTTGTACGCTTTTATAACTGAGGATTTTGCATTTTGCAGGTCGTCTGATAAGAGATACGTGTGTGAGATGTCCAAAAGTGTGTTGATATATTTTTCATCTGTTTGTCCGTAAAGTCCGAGATAAATTTCTGAAGCTTGTTTTAGACATTCCAAAGATTTTTCAAAGTTTGCAACATTGGCGTATTTTATTCCGAGGCTTTTAAGATGAGCCGCATATTGAGGTGTTGCGGTGTTGGAATTATTGTCAAAGAATTTCATCATCTTGTTGTCGTATTCAAAAGCCTCTTTATCCATTTTCAGTTGAGAATATGCTGACGAAAGCGATGAAACGGACAGATAATAATATTCTGAATTTTTTTTGCCGTTATTTTCAAAATAGTTTTCTGCCTTTTTGCCGTGTTCTATGGCGTTGCTAAAATCTGTGAGTGAACAATATACAGATGACAAATAAGCGTCAGCGGTTGCCGTTTCTAAAGAGTTTTCGCCGTAAATCATTCCGCATTGATAACGGTATTGCTTAAAATATTCCGTTGCGGTGGTCAAATCACCGATTTTGAAATATATTTGAGCAATGTCAAAAACGCATTTTGCATAATCGTCGTTGTATGAGCCGTATGTTTTTTGATATTCTTGGGTCGCTAAAACTAAATATTCAAGCGATTTTTGATAATTGGCTTCGTTGAAATATCCTACACCGAGATTTCTTAATGCCTGAACGTATTTGGGAGAGTCTTCTTGGTTGTTGTTTTTGGCGAGTAAAACATATTTTTCGGTGTACTCCATTGTTTTTTTTATGTCGGAGTTCCCGTAGCAGACTTGTGAAATGTCATAAACGCATTGAATATATTCTTCGGAGTTTTCACCGTAAAGTTTTTCTAAAAGTCTGCTTGCTTGGGTTAAATATTCAAAAGCTTTGGGATAATTTTCTTTGTTGTAATATAAGTAACCGAGGTTTTGAGTGATTTGAGCCTCGGCTTGAGAGTCTTTTCCGGCAACATTTTCTATTAAAGGAAGTGACATTAAAAAATATTTTATGACATTTTCGTTGTCGGATTTTTTACCGTATGCCTCGGCTAAATTCATATAACATTTAAAAGCGAAATCGGATTTTTCCTGTTTACATTCTCTCATAATGGAGTCGGCTTTAAGACAGACTTTTAGCGAATTTTCTAAATCCG
>JAEEGL014090477.1_pt1 | contig 11978 bp, 7 predicted proteins | sample 9134231 | NCBI WGS metagenome assembly JAEEGL01 (sample SAMN16246548, study PRJNA631951) | gut metagenome | biome: gut microbiome; feature: rumen; material: fiber-attached | host: Bos | place: Iran: Karaj | collected 2018-10
TAACGATTCTGCTATCTCAAAACAGATAGAAAAAGCTAAGATTGAAATTGCTGGTGAAGACTTCCGAGAGGGTTTAACTGCTGTTATCTCTATCAAAGTAGCAGAACCTCAATTCGAAGGTCAGACTAAGACCAAACTTGGTAACAGTGAAGTTGCTGGTGCTGTACAGCAAGCTGTAGGAGAAGCATTAAGCGATTATCTTGAAGAACATCCTTCTGAAGCTAAAGCTATCTGCGAAAAGGTGATTCTTGCAGCTACAGCGCGTATCGCAGCTAGAAAAGCACGTGAAAGTGTTCAGCGTAAGAATGTAATGACCGGTGGCGGTCTTCCAGGTAAATTAGCAGACTGTTCTAACAAAGACCCAAAACAATGTGAGATTTTCCTTGTCGAGGGTGATTCGGCTGGTGGTTCTGCTAAACAGGGCCGTGACCGTTATACACAGGCTATCCTTCCACTACGCGGTAAAATCTTGAACGTTGAAAAAGTGCCATGGCACCGAGTATTCGAAGCAGAATCTGTTATGAATATCATTCAGAGCATTGGTGTTCGATTTGGTGTAGAAGGTGAGGCAGACCGTGAGGCAAACATTGATAAGCTCCGTTATGACAAGATTATTATCATGACCGATGCCGATGTCGATGGTTCTCACATCGACACTCTGATCATGACACTATTCTTCCGCTTTATGCCTAAAGTTATCGAGGAGGGACACTTATACATAGCTACTCCACCGCTCTATAAATGTACTTTCAAGAATAAAGTGAGTGAATATTGCTATACAGACCAACAACGACAAGCATTTATTGACAAATATGGCAATGGTATCGATGATGGCAAGAGTATTCACACACAGCGATACAAAGGTCTTGGTGAGATGAATCCTGAACAGTTATGGGAAACGACAATGGATCCAACTAGCCGATTACTGAAGCAGGTAACTATTGAAGATGCAGCAGAAGCTGATGAAACGTTCTCTATGCTTATGGGCGATGATGTTGAACCACGTCGCGAATTTATTGAGCAGAACGCAACCTATGCAAATATCGACGCATAACAATAATAGATATAGGCGGACGGCTTTCCGTCCGCCTATCATTTTTTTATGCATTCCCATGCGAATTTCATTACTATTATTTTTACTTTTACAACTTACCCACTTACAGGCTCAAGAATTTAATTGTTACTGGATATGTCATCCAGAAGCTGATGATTCATCGCAAATACAATTTCAGCACACTTACCGATCGATAAAACGCCCCCAACAAGCATCACTGACAGTTGCCAGTACAGGACGGTTTCAAGTCTTTGTGAACGAGAGAAATGTATCCAGGGATGTTCTTTTACCATCCATGGCGCATTCTAACAATACTGCACAAGCTATCAGTTTCGACATAACACGCTTTTTAGATGAACAGTATAACACCATCGCTATATGGTATTCACCTATAGAAGGGATTAAGACTGACAAACAGATATCAGCATGTTATTCAGGCTTGGATTACGATGGCAAACCATTCAGCCATTTTGCTGATGGAAGCTGGAACTGTAAGACAACAGGAATGTATACTTTACCGGGCAACGAAGAATATATAGACGGAAGAAGAAAAAATGCCTTATGGAAAAGTACAGATACAGGGAACCTCGATTGGAAAAATCCATGCACTTCCTCTGATACAACTCACTTTACGTACATCTTAAACACATCCATATATCCATCACAGCACATCGTAAAGCATCTGGAACCTGTAAATATCAGTACTGACAACCTTGGTACTCACGTAGATTTCGGTCGAACATTTACAGGCTGGATTCGAATTACCTTAAGGGAGGCCAAAATGGGTGAAGAAATCCAAATAGGAGGCCTTACCTACATCTGTACAGGTGAAATGGATGAACAAGCTTGCCGAAAATTTACTTATGACACCCAGAAAACTGTATTAATAACGGGTGACAGCGATTTTAAACCAGAACAAATACAGTCTATAGAAGGTCTGGAAATCGTACCATATATTCATAATAGTTATCTCTATTAAAAGAGAAATAAAATAAGATTCTTTTATAAATGATATTGGATAAAATAGAGCCTATTACAATTTTTTCTGCAAAAATAGCCAGTAAAAAGGATTTATATATTGAAAATGACCTCATCCTCTTTGACGAAGTCAACGAATTACCGTTGCCTGCAGAAAGCCGTAAAATGGGGTGCATACTATTAGCTTTATGCCTAAAAGGTCATGCGGAATATATTGTAGATACAGATAAACTCATTGTTCATCCAAATGACTTGATGATTATCAACGAAGGACAATTAACAGAAGATTATAAACTTTCTGAAGATTGCAGTGGCATTGCAATAATGCTTTCACAAGACTTTTTACAAGAAATCATCGAAGGAGTTAATGAGATTTCATCTTTATTTTTATTCTCACGCACCCACCCTATCCTCAGCCTGCAACCTGAAGAAGTTAATGCTATCATTAACTACTTTCAACTGCTCAAAGAGAAAGTTCAAAATAAAAACCATCATTTTCGCAAAGATACTGTCAGAATGCTGATTTCTTCTATGATATACGATGTCAGCAACGCTATCTATCGCATACAGCACATCAATATCAAGCGACAATCAAGAGGAGAAATTATACTAGCAAAATTCATTTATTTGGTAGAACAGAATTTCAAAAGTGAGAGACGAGTAAGCTGGTATGCACAGAAACTATGTATAACCCCAAAATATCTATCTGAGATTATCAAACAGGTAAGCCATCGCACACCTAATGAATGGATAGACTATTACGTCACTAGAGAACTTAAAGTATTACTCAAAAACTCTGGAAAAAGCATAAAAGAAATAACCCTAGAAATGAATTTTGCTAACCAATCATTTCTTGGAAAGTTCTTCAAAGAACACGTAGGCATGTCACCTACAGAGTATAGAAGGCTCCATTAGCCTTCTATACATCAATCAAGCCCTCTTTTTTAAGCTCTGCTGCAATATCTAACAGTTCTTGGTACCATTCTTCACCAAATCTGCGTTTTAAAGGTCCCTCAAGAAATTTATAAAGAGGTAAATTAAGTTCTCTACCCTTTTTAACAGCATCCTTACAGATTTTCCACTTGTGATAATTAATACCATACAAGTTATTACCAAAATTCTTTTCTCGTATTGGATATAATGCACACGAAATAGGCTTTACAAATTTCGTTCTACCCTGTCTAAAAGCGCGTTCTAAACAACAAAGGCACGTACCATTTTCGTAACAAGTAAAGACGCAGTCCTTACCATGAACAATACTAGTCACCAAATCGCCTTCTTGGTCTGCATAAGCCACTCCTTGCTTATCTACTACAGATTGAGCAGAAGCTGCCATGTCAGCCCATACATCGTCTAAAACATCCTCGATATCTGCAATCTCATCCATAGTTACCGGAGCACCTGCATCCCCTTCGATACAGCATACCCCTTTACAGGCTTCCAGATCGCAACAAAATTTTTCAGTAAATATATCTGGTGACACCAGCACATTACCTACTTGTAAAATATGAAGTTGTTGATTATCCATTGCGTATATAAAAAAGAAGGTAAACCATAAGAATTCAGGTTTACCATTCGATTACCATTCAATAGGTGTTTCTCCCTGCTGTTGCAAGTATTCATTACAACGAGAAAAATGATGATTACCAAACCAACCTCCACGGTTAGCTGATAATGGCGAGGGATGAACCGACTGTAATACTAAATTCTTTGAAGAATCGATTAAAGCAGCTTTGCTTCGTGCATATCCTCCCCAGAGTAAATATACGATATGCTCACGGTCACGGTTAAGAGCCTTGATAGCCGCATCCGTAAACTGGTTCCACCCCAATTTTTGATGGCTATTCGCCTGATGTTCACGTACCGTTAAAGTAGCATTAAGCAGAAGTACACCTTGTTGAGCCCATCTGGTCAAATCACCATTGGCAGGCATCGACTTACCAAGGTCCATCTGGATCTCTTTGAATATATTAATCAGTGAAGGAGGCATAAGGATACCCTCTGGCACAGAGAAACTTAATCCCATAGCCTGTCCCATCTCATGATAAGGATCTTGACCGATAATGACCACCTTCACTTGATCAAAAGGACAAAGATTGAAGGCATTGAAAATCTTATTGCCTGGAGGAAAACAACGATAATGCAAATACTCCTCACGAACATAATTGGTCAAATTAACAAAGTATTGTTTGTCAAATTCTTCACCAATATGCGCTTTCCAACTGTCTTCAATCTTTACGTTCATATCTTGATTATTTATCTTCTATCAGATTTTCACCTGTCATATCAGCAGGCTTTTCCAAACCCATAATATGGAGAATAGAAGGAGCTACGTCTGCCAAACGACCATTCTTTACCTTAGCAGAGTTATTGTCTGTAACATAAATGAATGGAACCGGATTCAATGAGTGAGCTGTGTTAGGAGTACCATCAGGGTTGATAGCATTATCAGCATTACCATGATCAGCGATAATCACTGCCTCATAACCTGTAGACTTAGCAGCTTCTATAACCTCACGTACACACTGGTCTACAGCATATACTGCTTTAGCAATCGCATTGTATACACCTGTATGACCAACCATATCACCGTTAGCAAAATTAACTACGATGAAGTCATATTTATCTTCCTTGATAGCAGCTACCAATTTATCCTTAACTTCAAAGGCACTCATTTCTGGCTTCAAATCGTATGTTGCTACCTTTGGAGAAGGAACAAGAATACGATCCTCACCCTCATAAGGCTCCTCGCGACCACCATTAAAGAAGAAGGTTACGTGAGCATACTTCTCTGTCTCTGCAGTATGAAGCTGCTTCTTACCCAACTTGCTCAAGTATTCGCCCAAAGTATCTGCAACATTCTCCTTTGGGAAAAGAACAGTTACATTCTTAAAGTGAGCATCGTATGGAGTCATGGTGTAGAACTTCAAGTCCTTAATAGTATGCATACCTTCTGCTGTAAGATCTTCTTGAGAAAGCACCTGAGTAAGCTCCTTAGCACGGTCGTTACGGAAGTTCATAAAGATAACAACATCACCTTCCTGAATAGTACCATCTACGTTAGCATTATTGATAGCCTTGATAAACTCATCAGTTACACCTTCAGCATAGCTTTCCTCTACAGCTTTAACCATATCAGTAGCTTGCTTACCCTTACCCTCAACGAGCAGGTCATAAGCTTCTTTCACACGATCCCAACGCTTATCACGATCCATAGCATAGAAACGGCCGATAATAGAAGCGATATTAGCATCGTTCTTTTCACAAACTGCCTGAAGCTGCTCGATGAAACCCTTACCACTCTTAGGGTCTGTATCACGACCATCCATGAAACAATGTACGAAGAGATTCTTCAAGCCATATTCCTTGCCAATTTCAACAAACTTGAAGAGATGATCTAAAGATGAGTGAACACCACCTGTAGAAGTTAGTCCCATCAAGTGAACTTTCTTACCGGTTTCCTTAGCATAAGAGAAAGCCTCGACAACACCCTTATTCTTAAGGATATCACCGCTTTCACAAGCCTTGTTGATCTTCACGAGGTCCTGATATACTACGCGACCTGCACCGATATTCAAGTGGCCTACCTCTGAGTTACCCATCTGTCCGTCAGGAAGACCTACGTTCTCACCAGAAGCCTGGAGTTCAGAATGAGCTGATACTGCATTCAGATAATCCAAATAAGGAGTAGGAGTTCTGAAGATAACGTCACCAGCACCGTTGTTACCGATTCCCCATCCATCGAGAATCATCAATAAAGCTTTCTTTGCCATAACTATATAAAAATTATTATCTTAAGATTTTATTTTCGTGCAAAATTAACAATAATCACTCAAATAGCGAAACAAAACGCCTGTTTTCTATCGCAGAATTTCAGCAGCATACTGTCCCATCAGTTTATAGCCTTCTGCATTCGGATGTAGCCAGTCACTCTGATAGTTTTTCATCATTCTGTCGGTCTCTACCGGATCGCGTAGCAGTTCGTCGAAATCGAGTATACCATCCACCTTACCTCTCTGACTTCTTATCCATTCGTTCACCGTAAGTCGGGCGGCCTCGTGGAATGGAGAATAGTAGCCAGCTCCCTTAAACGGAGTTATGGTACCTAGATACACTTTCAGTTTACGGGCTTTGCATTTTTTTATCATTTCTTCGTAGGTAGCAATAAGCAAAGCCGCTACAGCCTCACTATTACCTTTGCTATTGCCAATATCATTCACCCCCTCAAAGATCACCACGCTCTCTAAGCCCTGCTGCTCTAAAATATCACGATTGAAGCGCAACTTGGCCATTGTTCCGAAGCCACCGGTAGTAGCTACACGATTATTACCAATGCCCATATTCAGAATACCCACGTTATCTACTTTATGTTTTAACTGTAGATATTCAGAAAGCATATCCGGCCAGCGATTTTGCGCATTATCGGTACTACCCTTTCCGTCTGTAATCGAATTGCCAATAATACCGATAGCATGAGCTTTGGTAGAATAGACATCTATGGCCGAGATATTAAACCAGTGATTTTCGCGAAAAGATGGTGCAAAATTGCTGTGCGCATTGGTTACACCCTTCATGATATAAGAAGTAGTGCGAGACCCCATGTGTACCGTAGGTTTAGAAGGAGCTTTCGTGTAATTGATGGTAATAGCCAGTTTTTGCAGTGGGGCCAGTTTAAAGAGCAAAGCATCACTTGTTAAAGTCTTACCTGCAGGAATAACAGCCTTATACTGATTACCAAACTTTAGATATTTTGCCGTCTTTGGCAGAATCGTAAAAGAATCTACAGAAGTAGCAACATATACGGAACGTATATATACCGGTTCAGAACTTAATTCATTTGACAATTGAAGGCGAATCATATCACCACCTATTGAGACTTTAACGATCTGACGAACCGAACGATTAGACATGTCATTATTGTATGGCATATACGATTTTACAGGTATCTGCTGAGCCGTTGCCCAAGTACCTACCCAATGTTCATCAATAGTCGTCTTAACCCGTGCCTGAGTAAACAGGGCACACAACAAAAACCAAGCTAATAATATTCTTTTCATAATATATGCAAAGTTACTTCTTTTTTTGCGATTATGTGCGACTGTTTATAGATAAATTAAGGGCTAGCACGCCTGCTAGCCCGTGTCGAGAGAGAAATTAGTTAATCATAGAAGATTAACCATATTTCCTTATATAACAACTTACAGATTACAACTGCTGCAATCTGTGTTGTTTTTATGTATTTGTAATGTAGTGTACTTAAAAACATAGTCGTCTTTAGAAGTATTTAGCGTGCTTCTTGAAGAAGCAGACTCTGAACACATGATACGACCTCTCCACTTTCAATCCCAGAAAATGGTATAACTATGAACTTGTTTTATTGGTAATTTACGAACATCACTCTTATAAATAGATAAATTTTGAATTCTCTCTCTGTAAGTATTTTGTTTTCTTATTGAGTGCAAAGATATTAATATTTTTGAAATTACCCAAAAAATATAATCAAAAAGCAACTTTTTTACTTATTTTTCTTTCATATTATTGTTTTATTGAACATTTATTCTTCTATTCTGAAAGTATTATAGCAATTTTGTACAAAAAAGGGCTAACCTAAAGGTCAGCCCTAAATATCGAGAGTATTATTATTTTTATTAACGATTGCCACCAGCCCACCATACTGGTTCTGTAAATACATAGTTACCAGCATCATTACCAGTGCCGAATGCAGCAGCAACATTAGGATTAGAAACCACGTCACTGTCACCATAAGGCAAACGTAAAGGCCAACGATTGAAACCACCCTGTGTATTCTTAGAGTTAGTCATGGTAACAGCATAGCTGCCATCTACATAGCTACATCGACGCATGTCATTGTAGGTTTCCAACGGCTCATCACGAGTCTTAGCCAAATACTTCTGAACAAAAATCTCCTTCAGAGGATTAGCTGTAAAAAGTACCTTCTCTGCTACAAGATATTCTGCAATCTCAGAATCAGAGATTGTTGTTTCTGTTACAGGGCTACAAGCGTCAGAATAATCTTCCATAGAAGCAGTAACAGCTGTTTCAAAATCTGCAGTAGCATCCTGACCTAAACGAGCCTTAACCTCTGCGAGGATAAAGTAAAGCTCTGACTTGCTGAAGATGTGTAAAGAAGCTGCACCATTCTCCAACCACGCAGGAGCATTTACATATTTTGTCTCCTGAGCCATTTTGTCATCACCTGGTGTAGCGATTACATCATTTTCAAACATATTGAAGTTATACAGTGCATAACGAGGGTCATTACGGTTCTTCATCAAGTTGCCAACAGTTGTTGAACTTCCAATATAATAACGACTCCACCAATAAGCAGACCAAGAATTATCGGCTGTTACACCATTGAATACATTCAAACTGCAACCATCAAAACCTGCCTCTACAGCTGCATTAGCTTCTGCAAGAACCTGTTTCAGCAAATCATCAGTTTTGTTTACACCATAGGTATGGAGCAAGTAGTGAGCCTTAACTGCGTGAGCCAAGCCCAACCATTTCGCAGTCTTACCACCAAAAAGAATATCTTGAGAACCAACTTCAGAACCACCCTTAGCCAGATTAACAATAGCATCATCAAGCAGACTAAAAATATGGTCATATACATCTTTTTGGCTGTCTATTTTAGGAGCTGCAACTTCGCCAAAAGCCTCAGAATAAGGGATATCTCCATGAAGGTCGGTCAAAACACCCCAATTGATAGCCTCAAGCACTTCTGCCATACCCATTACATCACTATGACCAGCATTGATACCGTCTGTAGCTTTCTTACGGATATTAACGATGTTATTCAAACTAGTATAAGTAGAGTTCCACTCATTGTTGAATACGGAACTACCTGCCAATTCTGAAGCATGACGAAGCTCTACGTTCTTCAACTGGTTATTACCTGTACCAAAGAGTTGCTCTGTATATGAAGAAACATACCAAGCGTAGTTTCCACAAAGCAAAGAGTAAACGGTAGAAGTTTCAGCCTCTGTGATCTGGAACTTAGCATTCACGATGTCCACACCAGAGTGAGCCTCATCCTTATTAATGGAATCCAACTGGTTTTCAGAACAAGAAACAAGTCCGAAAAGAGCCAGTGCAAATCCGAGCATATATATTTTTTTCATAATTGAAATCCTTTCTCTTAATTGATAAATTTAATTAGAATGTAATTCTGAAACCACCACCAAAGCTTGAAGTGTTAGGTACAGAGAAACGCTCGAAATAACCACTCATATTACCATTACCCTGTGAACTTTCAGGATCAAGGTTAGGCATCTTAGACCACAACAGAATGTTTCTTGCGAAAGCATATACAGACATATCAATACCAGCGAACTTAGGCAAATTGTATGACAAGGTTAAGTCGCGAAGTTTCAAATAACTTGTATCGAAGATACCTGCTTCAGTAACATTGTTGTAAGCCTGGTAGTATTCCTGTTTGCTTACCTCCACGGTATTCTTCTGACCAGTTGCCTCATCGATACCCTCAGCTACCATAGTACCTTCATGGTAAGGAAGAGATTCTTCTGTTGCACCGAAATAATTCATGGTCAAGATAGTACCGTTGTACATGCGACCACCTTTCTGCCAATCCAATGTAGCAGCAAGATTCAAACGCTTGTAGTTTACATTCAGGTTGAAGCCCATGTTAAAGTCAGGAGTACATTCACCCAGGTTTACACTGGCAGAAGTAGCCTGTGGAAGACCATCTACGAGGAGCAACTGACCATCTTCTGCACGCTTGAATGCGTAACCATAGATATTAGGATAGGTGTAACCTGCCTGAGCACGTATCTGTGGCTCTACGAAACCACCTAACATGATACTTTCTACACCCTCAGCAAGTTCCTTAACCTTGTTGTTTACTGAAGTAAAGTTAACACCTAAGTCAACATTCCAGTCCTTACTTTCTACAATAGCAGCCTTAACAGAAAGCTCGTGAGCCCATGTTGTCATACGACCAGCATTGGTACGAAGATACTGATAGCCTGTAGAACCAGCAGTAGGAACATCAAAGATCTGGTCTTTTACATCCTGATAACTCAAGGTGTATTCTACCTTTACTCTATTCTTGAGGAGACCTAAGTCGAGACCCATTTCCCAGTTAGAAGTATTCTGTGGCTTCAAATTCTCATCAAACTTGACATAGTAAGGAGAATAAGCCGTTGCACCACCAAGAGGATAAGAAATAGGAGTATAGTTATACATACCACTACCATAAGAAGGTACATACATATAGTTACTGTAGAACTGACCAGCCTGGCCTACCTGAGCATAAGAGGTACGCAATTTACCATAAGAGAGGAAATCACTCTTTAAAGCAGGAATCTCTGTGAAAATCCAACCCAATGATACAGATGGATAGAAGAAAGAACGGTTGCCACGTGGCATAGTAGAAACAATATCGTTACGTCCTGTTGTTGTGAAGAACAACATATTCTTCCAAGATAAAGAGAGTTGACCAAAAGTACCAACGGTACGTTCCTGATGGTTGTATTCTGAATGAATATCGATAGAAGTGGTGTTACCAATAACTGGCTGACCATAGAAAGCCAAACCTGAACCATCGTAATCCCAATAGCGCTTGCTTTCGTGGTTGAACTCGTTACCGAGCAAGAAACCGAAATCCCATTCTTTATCTGCACCCCACTTAGCTGTGAAATTAGCAGTAAACAAGTTGTTGAAGATATTAACTTGAACACCATAGTTCTCTACTTCACCCTTATTGTTATAAGCAGAACCGATTTCAGCTACAGTACTGTTGTTGGTAGTATAGACATCAATACCAGCCTGCTCACGGAAAACGAGGTTATATTTATCTGTATCCCAATTGAACTTAGGGCGATACTCTGCGTATGCATTACCAAATACACGGTTGGTGTGCTGAGAGAACTCATCATTGTCAGCCCACCAGTATGGGTTATTAAATGTAGTACTACGGAATAAGACCTGACTGGTAGGGTGACCAGGAACACTGTAAGGAGTACCCTTCAAATTATACTCAGCAGGAGCAGAGTAAACCACGTTCATAATACCATTGTTAGCACCAGGAGCAGAGGTAATCTTCACTGCACTATAGTTAGCAGAGAAACCCGTCTTCCACTGATCGTTCACCTTCCAGTCTACAGCACCACGAGCACCAGTACGGGTCATACCTGTAGAAGGGATGATACCATTCTGATAAGTATCGCTGATACTAAATGAGTAGCTTACATCATTTTTCATTTGAGAGATGTTGAAGGTAGAGTTCTGGGTGAAACCAGTTCTGAAGAAATCACTTACATTATCATAAGTCTGAGGAGTAGTCCAACCATCTAAACCGGCAGATGCATATTTAGGATTATAGTACTGACCAGCATGTGAAGTCAAATCACCATTGGTATACTTATTATTAGTATTACCACCATAAGTTGGGTCATTAGCCAATTCGCTAATCTTAGGTCCCCATGTCATTGAAGCGTTTGGATTATATGCATCTATACTGTTACCCTGAGCATAAACATCCTGATGTTTGAACTTACGGCTAACAGTCTGAGCACTCAAATCTGTAGAGAAAGTAATCACTGGCTTGTTAGACTGCTTGTGACCACGCTTAGTAGTAATCAAAACGACACCATTAGAAGCACGAATACCATAAAGAGCAGAAGCTGCCTGACCCTTCAAGATATTGATAGACTCTATATCCTCTGGGTTGATATCAATAGTTCGACTTGCCTGGTCAGCACCGGTTACAGAGTTACCAGTACTATAGTCAGCCTGAGAAGAAATAGGCATACCATCAACTACATACAATGGAGTATTGTTACCATCGAAAGAACGTGCACCACGAATTGTAATCTGGGCAGAAGCACCAGGTGCACCTGATGAAGTACGAATATCAACACCAGTAAGTTTACCTTGCATGGCACTTGCCAAAGAAGATGTACCA
>JAEEGL014982254.1_pt1 | contig 11978 bp, 9 predicted proteins | sample 9134231 | NCBI WGS metagenome assembly JAEEGL01 (sample SAMN16246548, study PRJNA631951) | gut metagenome | biome: gut microbiome; feature: rumen; material: fiber-attached | host: Bos | place: Iran: Karaj | collected 2018-10
ATGAACAGGAACAATCCTACAAGAAACCGTATTAAAGGCTATGGCATATTATCTGCCGGAATACTTTGCTTTGCCCTGGGATGTTTTATAAACAATACAACTTCCCAACGTACGGCTGCTTACGCTTTATGCGCCGCAGGCATTATCATCTGTATCATATCAACAGTATGGATGATCAGAAAAGTCAGATGCCCTCATTGCGGAAAACTACTGCATCTTAAACTGTTTTATTCCAACAGAACATGCCCGTATTGCGGAAAAGACACCGATATCTGAAATAATTTAACCGCCTTCTTCAAGGAAGGCGGTCCTTATTTTATAATCTTTTGTATTTCTCCTCTAGCAAAACGCAGTTTTGCATAATAGTTTTTTATGCTCCGCATATCCTTATGCGGGGCGCCGGGGGCGTCAGTTCAAATAAACCAGTATTTAATCAATGTATATTAGCGGGCTGTTCAAAGGGTTGGTTAACAAAAACTAAATTAATAAACAAGGGAACTAAAATCATCTGTTTTTAGTTCCCTTGTCATAAGCATAATAACTGTATTATTTGTATATATTTCTTTGACAAATAATCATTATTATACATACTAGATTATGGCTTTCCAACTCCACGGATAGTTCTGCGGGGCATTAATAATAATTATTTATGCCATGCTTTATCTTTGTAAGGTGTATTAGCGTAGCCGCGGTTATTAAGCTTTGTGACAAATCTGTCGAGTCTGGGTCTCCACAGTTTATTGAACCAGTTTGCATGTCCAAAGCACTTAACAACAGTTGGACTGAACAGATAATAAAGAGCAATAAAGAGTCTGCCGAACCAATTCTTTGCAAGTGAATAGTCACGGAATCTGCGTAAAGTCCAGACTTCGGGACAATCATATGAACCATAGACGGCAGTAGCAACATAACATCCGGATTTGCTTTCAGATTCGCCGTCATATTCTCTACACAGTCTTATATAATTGCTGTTTTTATCATAGTGTGCTCCGGTAATCTGATGTTCAAATTTGTTTATTAATTTCATGCAGTTGGGGTAGTTTGTCTTAACAATCCTGAATACTTCCTCATCAATTATCAGATTTAAAACATCATAACTGAAATAGAATAGCCGCGTTTCATCAGGAATAATAAAAGGAAATGTTATATCAACAATCTCTTTGTTGATATTAAACGATTCTTTTTTTGCATCTTCAAAAGAACCATATCCATTCTTTGCGCAGAATTGTTTAATCTCTTTTTCACATGAACTAATAAACTTTTTCTTATCTTTAATTTCTCTGTCGTTCTTCCATCTGTTAATGAAATCCCAGTTATCTATCTTATTTCGGTTTTTCTTAATTACCTCAATCTCTTCTTTTGCTTTTTTCACTTGTTCTTCTTTTTTCAATATGGGTTTGAATTTGTTTCGATGACCAATATACTTAATTAAGACCTGCATTTCCTGAACACTGCAAATATTTCTGTCTAATTTTTTTGCGGTTTCATTATCTAATGCTCTTATAGTCCTTACACAGGCATACAGGATTTCCCTTGAATTCCTGTAATCAATATATTTATACAACTTGTCAATAACAGAAATATACTCTGCCTTTGTTTTTGCGGTTTTTGTTTTAATTACAGATTCTCTATAAACCTCTTCAATATAACATTTTTCACACAAATCATTATAATACTCGGATTGCTTATATTTCTTAAGCTTTGCAAAAATTGATTTTATGGGATAAAAATCAGTGCTTTGATTGCTCCTTAACTTATTCAGTTCCTCATTGTATCTGTTTATGGCGAACCGGTATTCTTCTTCAATAGCACATTTGCAGCAAGAAACATAATACTTATTTGAATCCTTATAATATCCAAGCTGAGCAAAGGTCTTTTTAATGGGTTGAAAATCAGTGCTTTGATTATTCAGCAGTTTTGCAAGTTCATTGTCATACTTATTTATAGCTTCCCTGTAAATCGGATCCAGTATTGGATTATATGCATCATTGTCTATTTCAATTATTTCAATTGGCTCAATGAATGTGTTTTCATAAACAAGGCCTGCTTTAATTGCCTCTTCCAATATTTCAATAGCAAGCTCATTATTTGAATAATCTCGGCACAAGTGATCTCTTGTGAAATCTAAATATAGATAGTTATCATTCGCATAATAGATTTCAATGTTATCACCAAAGTACCATACATACTCATCGTCTCCGCAAAACAGGAACCCTCGATACTTATATTCAATGTAATTCTTGGCTTGATAAAAGTCCCTGTACATTCCGCCAATAATGCCATTCCGGGTTTTAACAGGAAGTCCGCATTTCAAAGCAGCATTGACAACACAATCTAAGAATATTCCGCCAACAACTTCACCTTCCAGCATTGGAGTCTTGAAAGGCTTAAAGTTAGCAACCTTTACTCTGTATTTTGAGGAACTCTTAATCTCCTCGCTGAGCATCGCCTGTTTATATGCGGCTTTTCTGGCTGCTTCTTCCTGCTTTTTTGCAAGTTCGGTTTCATAACGATTAATGAAATCTAATACTTTTTTTGCATATTCGGTACTTGCACCGGAATTCAACGCATAATTTGCCATTTGGCGCAGATATTTAACATCTGTTTTTCCCTGCAAAAACAAACAATAGGCTAATGTTCCCGTTGCCTGTCCTTCGGTCAATTTGTCGCCACTGTTTCTCGCAAGTTCTACTGATTTCTTAAAACATTGAATAGCTTGCGATAGTAAATCTTGATTATCCTTTCCTGATTTTTCATAATATTCCTGGTCGTTTTTAATTGTGCAGATTAGTCCTTTTACATAATACAAATCACAATTATCGTTAAAAACACGTATTCCCTGATTGACAATGTTTATTGCGCTGTCAAAGCTTTTGTTAGCCATATAGATCTCTGCTGCATCCACATAAAAAGCAATATCACTGCTTATGCATTCTTTATAAGAAGCAGCCTCATCTATACAGTTCTGCGCTAAATCATTTTCACCTTTATCTAAGAATTCCTTTGCCTGCCTACATAATTCCTTGTACTTTTTGAGCCTTTCGCTGTTAATAGTACTTGTTTCAGCATAATGACGAGCTGAGCCGGTGTTTCTGGATTCATCCTTGCTTCTAGAAGCGGCTTCCTTGAAAAGCTTTTCAGCTTCTTTAACAAGATTAAGCTTCGCAGACGCTTTTTCAGGATCTGCTACAAATTGCTGCTGCCAACGAGTTTCTTGTTGGTGTAATTTTTTCTTAACTTCATCTTCAGATAAAGAGGATGCATCTATTCCAAGTTCATCAAGTATATCTTTTATATCTTTTCTTTTATCATTATTACCCATACAGTATCTCCTGTTTTAAAGTATTTTTCGTTGATAGATTAATAAACTGGTTTGGTCATTTTATTAATCTAAAAAGTCCATATCAAATCCACCTGATAACAATGAATCCAATTCACTGCTGTTACTCGTTGGATTACTATTGGTAGAGTCATCGGATTTTGAAATCAAGACATCCCTTACTGTTTGAAGTGCCATTGTTTCAGAATTATTCTCATTTAATCCGTCACCCTCAACCGCCTCGAATCCAGAATCATGGTGGTACAATTCGTCCTGTTCAAAAATATCTTCATTCTCAGTTTCTTCATCAGAATGAATAGAACGGTATTCTTTTTCAACTTCCAGACATTTTTCTTTGTAAAACTTCCTGAAAGCAGATATTTTCAACTTTTTCAAATCGTTTTTACCAAAAGGCAGATACAAAACGAATTGGATAAGCTGAGATAAATAGAAGAAAGCGAAAGCTAATCCATAAATAAATACGCTAAATCTTCCTACACCCATTCCTATGATAAACAGGACAACAGATAAAACAACCTCCAATATTGAAGAAATCAATAATACCATAGCATGTTTATTACTAATCACTCCAATAACAAATAACCAATGAAACACATTCAAAATTAAAAGAATTATACCAAAAGCAAGGATAACAACCGATTCTTTAATCATAATAATCCCGCTAATAACCGTTCCCAATGCTAACAGCGTATTTGGGATAGCTGTTGAAATTGAAAAGGAATCCGAATCAAGCTTTAAAGAATAGAAAACCAGGAATAAGGATGCAATATAGTTTATTAAACCGGCTTTTATGCCAAAAGCGCTGAACAAAAACAATATTGACGAAATCAAAGGAAATATAAATAACGCTCTTTTTATAATAAAGTATTGGAATAAATACAAATATACTTTATTAATCAATGAGGTCCAGTATTCTTTGGTAAAGAATCCGGTGTATACATTTGAAAACGATTTTTCTTTTTGGGAGAATGAGTTCTGATTCTTGTTCTTTTGTCCAGTCTTTTTACTCTTAACCGGTCTTGAATCGTAATCGTCTGATTCAAATCCCGAATTCTTCTGCTCAACAGTGTGCTTTAGAGAAACCGCACATTTTTTACACAGATTCATTTCTGAACTCTTATTATTATGTGTAACTGAAACAGGATATACCGAATCCTCGTTTCCGCATTTATCACACTTCCCAATACTCGGATTATTGACTATACTAAAATCATATTCCGGAAATAAAGGCTTTTGATAAATTATATCGTTATCATTATCAGATTTTTTCATTTTTAACATTAGTACAATTATTCCTGTTACAAGACAAAGAATCACTATAGCAGCAATTAAGATAATCCACCAGTTAATTTTTCCCTCAGATTGAGTACCATCTTTCTCTTCAGAAGGTGAATTGTCAGTGACTTCCTCATTAAACTCAGAATAATTGGTAGTATAAATATCGTTATCGTTATTCTCTTCCTGTGGCTGAATATTATTAACAACAGGAACAGATTCTAACCTATTCAATCTAATAACCGGTCTCACACCGCAAGCAGTTGCGAATGCTCGGTAATCGTCATGAATGCTGCCGTCATACTTAATATCGCAGGTAAAGAAAGATTTTTGGCCTTGAGTACGCAAACGCCAATATGAGTATCCTGTATCCTCATCCACATACAAACCCTGACATTTAGCATAATCCGTTCCTTTTGCCATACGGGAACTATCAACAGACGAACCTGAACTAAAGCCGTAAGTATTGTTCATTGAATCGGAATAGGAAAGAAGAAATACTTTATCATACGCATTCCCATCCGATCCGTTATCAATTGTTGAAGTAGCAATATTTGATTCTTCTGTTGCTGTAAATGCAAGGTCAATAAAATTATTGTTGAGCCAAGTTCGAAGACTGCTTTTTACATAATTATTGCAATAGAAAGTATGACCGGGATCTCCGTATGTTATTTCTGTCCCTTCGATATAATAAACATAATTATTAAAAGCTAACGAATTTAAAATCATTTCCGACATGACTAGATTTTCGGAAGGATTGAGAACGCGCCACTTAATCGGCTCAAATTCAAACCAATAGACAGTATCGGTATAGTATCCGTTTTCGTCCTGATTTGAATTGTCAATCAGCGTAAGAAAGCCAGTTCTTTTAGGCCGGTATTGATCAAAAATAACCCCTCTGTATTTTTTACCGTTATAAGTAACATCACGATACCTCATATAATCGTTGGGCTTCATTTCTCCGTCAATTTCATTGCCGGTTCCGGAATAATAAAGATAAGAAATCCAATTGCCACCCTGATTATTCAAAGCGGATATCAAGTTATAATCGGTCACCTTGCTTTGAGGATATGTGCCATATTCAATAAGATCGCCTGTTCTGTAATTCGTCGCCGAGGCTGTAAGGCACATAGAGAATGCGCCTAAGACAAACACCGCACAGACAATTATTGAAAAAATTGTCTTAATTGTTTTCATATACTCCCTCCAAATCGATTTTTGCTTAGACAGGATACATCAACTTGTTTTGAGACGAATCGTTGCCCGCATATATTGAAGCAAAAACGTATCTGCCGTCTTTACGAAATACCGCCCAGGTTCCATCATATATATATTCCACATATATCTCGCTCCCGCTCTGAATCTGACCGAGAACGTTATATCCTGCTTCGCCGCTCTTTTTAATTTCCGGACTGGAGCGATAATTGATATTCCAGCTGTCATCCTGCAGGCTTATTTTATAGGTCCTGCCCTCTTCACGCAGACCGTTTTCATAGCGAATCAATTCAGAAGGGATAGAATCACTTGAAGCACCGTATGCGCTGTCATTATTTGTCTGATATGAAGTTACAAGTGTATTTCTGTATTCATAATCTCTGCCGCTGGTCAGTTTATAATTTTTGACTATGAAATTGGCATATTTCGGTCCTAAATAACGTCTTTCAAGAATTGCCTCTCCGCCGCCGACTTTTCTGCTGTTGCCTATGTTTGCGGTTCCGGTTCCCTTGTAAATGTTTTCATTTGCTGCAAGCCCGCGGCAATCATATGAGGTGAAGTAAGCCGTGATAGTTCCGTCTGTATTTGTGACAGCTCTGTCAAGTTTTGAGAAGTAACTGCTTACGTTTGCTACGTCATCGGGGATATAATAATCTCCGTCTTCATATCTGAATCTATCGGTTGAATAATCACTTCCGCGCACTCCGAAATATCTTTCTCTTCTCTCGGTAACATAGTCGGCGCTTATAGTTCTGTTATATCTTACACCGCCTGCCAAAAATAATTCGGACCCGAGATTGGTGATTATTTTCGGAGAATTAATAATTGCCTGTGTTATTACAAAATTTGTCATCCCACTGTTATCGGAAGATGAGACATCTTTCACTCCAGCCTCCGCAAAATTGGAAAGGAAAAGATTAAGCAGGCGTATTTCCTCGGCGGAAAAAGAGGAAGTTATATCACCTGTGTTATTGACTTGCGATGCAGCGTTTGCATAATCAGTTGTGAATTCGTCATAATTATAACCATTTGAATCACTGTTTGAATATGAACCGCCGTTATAGTTAGTGTCTCCCTGATTGACAGCGCTGTAAGCCCCATTGTTAACAGCATTCTTGGGGGCATATTGCTCTCCTATTATTTTGCTTATAGCTATTTTGTAATCGGTTAAAACATTGTCGGGAGTTGCCTTAAAAACGATAATATTAAAAAAGGTAAATAGTATAATCAGAGCAAAAACGGTTATGAGCACGACAAGAATTATTTTCCTGGCTCCGCCACCATTTTCCGAATCTGAATCATCCTGAGTTTCAAAAGAATAGCCATACTTTTCACCAGCTAACGGAGATAACGGATCAAAGTCGTTTGAAAACAGTTCCTTTTCGAACAAATCATTGTCCTCTGGCTTTTCTTCATTAAACAACGAATCGAATTCGTCCCATGAATCATTATTTGCAGATAGAGCATTTACCCTTGCTCCGCAATGACTACAAAGCATACTGTTTTGCTCAATTTCATTACCGCATTTATAACATTTCATAAAACCCACCCCAAATTTGCTTACAAAGAATACAGAGAAATCAATATAAATCTTACACCAATACTGATATTCTCTCATTGCACCTGACATGCTTAAATAAGACCCGTTTATTGATTATCCAACAAGCACATAAAACCATGTTCTTGTCATCTTCAATATAACAAGCAAAGTATCAAGAACTGTATCCTTCTTTTAAAAACCAGCCTCATATAATTATCGGCTTTGATTACTTGCTCATCGCATTTTGAATAATCTTTTTAATGCCTTTCTGCGCACTTACAAGCTGATCAGCCGAATAAATGATATCACTTACTGCGCTTCTGAGCATTCTTTCAATTTGCTGTCCGGCAGGCTGATCAGAAAAAGATTGACTTACTCTTCCGATTTCAGTTTGAAGATAACCTTGCTCATTAGAACAAACCCCCATCGGTTTTTCCATTTGATTTAAAACCGCATTAAGTTCATTAATAATAGTTTCTATATCCGCCACCGTTATCTCCTTCTTCTTCAACTCTCAGTTGCTGTGCCATTTTTGAACACTCCAATATGATTTTTCTGGCATTTTCTAAATACTTTTCAGCATACGAAAGTTGTTGATTTACCGAAACATCTAAACCCGATGGAATACCCGTGGCTACATTTTGGAAAGCCAGAATAATACTTGCTATATCGCTGCACGCTCCGCCTAAATTTGTGACAGAACTCCCCAGATTATTGATTAGATAAGTCTTATCACGTTGTTTGTTATTATTAATATATCCCATTTCTCTGCACCAAGATTATTTTTGGACATGTGACCTATAGCATTCATCACAAACGCGGCTTAAGCTTTCAATAGATGCTGCTGCCCTTTTCATTGCCTGACAAGCAGACCCCAAAGAACCGATAGCCTGCGGACCAGAATTCTGGTTTCCCTTTAATAATGCACTTATTTTCATTAGATTCGCATTAATAGTATCCGCGCACGCAGCATATTTCATTGACTGTCCTTCTGTTTTAGTTTTTAATTCATGGACAGCATCGACTAATTCTTGAACAGATGCCATTGTTATTCCTCCTTAAATGAATTGTTCCAATTTTGATTTTGCAAAATGTAACATTCTTATAGTTTCCTCAATCTGTTTTTTCGTCACAGCGATTTGTTCAACCATCTGCTTATCAAATCCGTCCGGATCTCCTGATAATGCACTGTCAATTCGCTTGGACAGTTCATCGACTTCAGATAATAAACCGGTTAATTCTCCTGCCTGAGTATATAAATCTTGCTCAGCGCGGCCAATCGCCAACTTTAATTCAACCGAAAGTGACATAGTTTATTTCTCCTTGTTATATTATTGGTGAGTATGGTATAAATTTCTTTTCTTCCGTAAATTCTACTGAATCATATATAAGTGCACGATTATTCTGAACAGAATAATTTATAAACGGGTTTGTGATAGATCTCAGCTGCTGCTCGTCGACCCTTAAAATCAATCTGGTGTTAAATGAATCAGGAGAACCATAGCCTGCAATCTGAGATGAGAAATTTGATATCTTCTGCCACCAGCCTATTACATGAATACCATTAGAAGGTGATTTCTCTGCAAATGCTTTCAAAGGGGATGCTGCCGACATAACATCCGGTTCATACTTCCAGTTATCAAGGCTCAAACAGAAAATAAAAGTATCGTTTTCACCGTCAGCTAAAGTCAAATCGGATAATAGTTGCTCAAATGCCGAGGCTTCTACCAGTTCTATACTGCTTCCCGCGGCTTTCATTAGCTCAATAAATTTTGAATATCTTTCGCTGAAATCATAACTTTCATCAAAGTTGCAGAATATATATCTGTTATTTGATTTTTGAGCTGTTAATCCGAGAGCAATATTTTGAATCATACCAATTGCCGTGTTGCATTCTTCGTCAGGCAATCCCATAATTGCAATGTTTCTTCCGAACTCCCTGGTAAGTGGAACAGTGATACGCTCACCCGAAACAGAAAGCAATTCTCCAAATGTTGCCGAAAGTCTATTAGATGAATCAAAAGTTTCTTTAACCTCTTTGAGTCGGTTAAGAACAGTTGCTCTCCTCTCACTTTCAAAAACATAAGGCGGAGTTGAATACTCTGAAGCCGCCTCCCACATTTTACGCCTAATGGGCGCAAGCAATCTTTCATCGGCAAATGCAATAACCGCTTTTTTATTCTGACTAAGTTCACCGTAATCTAAATTTACTATTGCTTCTCGCGGCCTTAAATATGCGGCAGCCTCATTATTCATTGACAATGTCTGTCTGGACTCATCAAAGGTGTTTTTTAAAGCAATTCTTATTGGCACCTGTGCAAAAAGACTTGATTTTTTTTGTGAAAAAGCCATACTTCCATTATCGCAAAGTGATTGCGAAGCAAGGATAAAATGAATGCCTGATGCTCTGAATAGTCTTACCGATTTTTCGAGCAAATCTGCTATTTTTTCCCCGCCTATTCTACCTTCAAACATAAGCTGGAACTCATCAATAACACACACAATTCTTGGCATTTCTGTATCAGGGTATTTCTCTCTGAGTTCTTTAATGCTTTTTACATTGCGTTCCTTTAAGATCTTCATTCGATTCTTGTATTCCGAATAAAGATGCTCTAAAACTGCAAGGCCGAATTCAGGATCGCATTCCAATCCAAGTGCTTTTGCATGTGGAAGATATTCTTCTCTGTCTATATTAGAGAATGCCTTAAAACTGACTCCTTCCTTGAAATCCATTAAGTAAAGCTGCAGTTCCTTTGGGGAGTATCTCATACATAGACTATGAACTATTACTGATATAAGGTTAGATTTACCCTGACCGACCGCTCCGGTTACTATTGCATTGTGCTTTTGAGTTTTTTCTTCACCTATGGTAATCTCCATACTGTTGGTACCATAAGTTCCAACCGAAAACGTAAGACCATCAGCGCTGTTTCTTGACCATATTCTTTCACTCTTATGCAAATCCAAAAAAGATACCGTAGGCAAAGGAGTGGTTTGGTACTCTTTAATATACTCATCACAAAGTCTAACTGCAGACTCCGGATTGATGGGCTTCCAGCTAACTTGTCTCTCCGAACCATTGTTCTGGATGGTTGCAGAAAAACCATCGGTTTCAAAAACGGATATATTGGGATCAAACATGCTCGGATTTATGCTTATATTCTTGCCGCTATTGATTTCAATCAAAACAGGAGAGGGTGATATTATAATAAATGATACGCCGCATTTGGGACCGTTCAAAAGAAGATTCTTTAATTTAACTCTCGTTTTTTTGTCGATATAAGCGATATCAAGATTTAATACAACCAGTTTATAACTTTCGATTGGACTATTTGCATCTTTTCGAAATTCAAGTAAAGATGCGTATCTGTCTTGAATTATATTTTGAACAGATAGAACATGCTGGGACAAATAATCGAGACAACCTATTAATTCACTTTCGTTCATTATAATCTTCAAGAACTTCGGATCAACTGATGAAAGAGCAGAAAATGTAGAAAAAAGACCGGAAATAGAACTGTCATAACCATAAACAGTTAGTTGTCCCGGTGCAGTATTTTTAATTGCCTCAGCAAGTAAACTCCTGGCGAGCAAGCCAACATAACTATCAAAAGTATCATTTATCCAGATGTTTCCTTTGCCAATATAATCTATATTCACAAAGGAATCAAAAGTTAACTCGCTACAAACATCAAGAATATTCATAAGCACTCCTCGTCGGTTTAGTTTTAACTATCATTACCCCAAATATAAATAATAATATCATGTAATTATAATAAAATCAACAAAATTGTTGACTAAAATGTAAAGATTATATAGAATATAACTAAATCATGTGTAGTTTTTAAAATAGCTTGTTTTATTGAAAAACCAGGAGGTATAGTATGGCACTACAGTCAAAGAATTCCAGTTTAGGTTATGTTGAAATTAGAGAGTACACAATGTGGGGAGAAACCTGGTATGGTCTTTTTGTCAACAATAACCTAATTGAACAATCAAAAGATTATAACTATATTTTAAGGAGATATAACAATTGTTGAAAACCAAAGCAAATAATAATCGACATTTCTAACTCATATCATATCCTCTCCTTACCTAACGAAAAGCAATAAGAATCCTTAATAACAATAAGCAAACAGCGAACGAGCAAGCAAGGCGACTGTATATACAATCAATGAAATGATTGTGCCCTTGCATGCCGGAACAAAACCTGGCAAGCAAGGTCTCTGTTCCCACAGTCGCCCACTTGTTAGGGAAACATCCCTAATACCCTTTACACATCATTGATAAATCAATGAGCCTGAAATGATAAATCATTTAAGAAGGATAAGGTAGCAACTTGTTGCGAAGGACAGAGTCCATTCCGATTGCGGAGCAATCTCAAAGTGAGCGAAGCTGAACGTCCCGCAGGGCGCAATGGCACCTTCGGTGTATAATTGCGCATAACAACAAGTTGTTATGGTTTAAGGTTTATTCTTAATTAAAAGCAATCACAGTTCCCGAACCGGAGCTGTGATTTTTTGTTTCATAATGTCTCGATATTTGTTTCGAAAATTCTATTGACAAGGAGATAGTTGTGTGATATATTCTGTGTTAGACGGTTGTCTA
>JAEEGL016085736.1_pt1 | contig 11978 bp, 4 predicted proteins | sample 9134231 | NCBI WGS metagenome assembly JAEEGL01 (sample SAMN16246548, study PRJNA631951) | gut metagenome | biome: gut microbiome; feature: rumen; material: fiber-attached | host: Bos | place: Iran: Karaj | collected 2018-10
GAAACCGTTCAGGTCCTTGGTGAGTTTCGCCAGGTTGTAGGCGCAGCAGGTCTCGTTGATGTCCGGATTCGGGAAGATGTTCCGGTTCCGGTCGGACTGGACGCTGGTGTTCATGGACATCATCTGGGAATAGGGCTGGCGGAACATCTCGCCGTTCCCCACGCCGCCCATCGCATAGGCATAGCGGCCCTGGACCATCTCCCAGAAGTTCCGGGCAATGTGATAGTAATAGGGATTTCCTCCCTCCCGATACACGTTCAGCGCGCCCACGATCATGGGGATGTGCTGGTTCGCGTGGCGGGTGCGGATATCGTCGACGTTCTTCGACAGCGGGTCGTAGAAGGCAGGCGAGTCGAAGCACTGCGCGGCTTCCAGCAGGCGGGCTTTCTCCGTCGGATCGGCCGCCAGGGCGGACAGGCGCGACAGGGATTCCTGCATGCCTCCCACCTCGCCGGCGATGTACATGTTCCACATCTCATAGCGGTTGCCGGGCCGGGCCTGGCGCTCCGCCTTGTCCCCGTCCCGCTTCACGTAGGTGCGGTAGTGCAGGCGGTTCCATACCCAGAGGCCCATGTCCTTGGCGATGAGGAGCGCCTTGGCGGCGAGGGCCTCGTCATCCACGTTCTGTGCGATGTCGATGAGGCCGGCCAGCTGCTTGTGGATGGAATAATAGGGAGCCCACACGCCGATCTGGTTGTTGTAGGGAGAATACTTTTCGATAAGGACGGGATGCTGGGCGGGGATGGCATTGATATAGCCGTAACCATATGACCTGCAATCTTTCTTGTAACGGTCGAAGGCCTCCCACGTGCCCTCCAGAGCCGGCATTTCCTCCTCCGGGACCAGGTCGCGGGCCTCCCGGTACCGGCCCAACTCATCGTCCCACACAAACGTAAGTTCCTGGCAGGCACGGAGTTCGTCCACCATCCGGCGGATCCGCGCCTTGAGCTCCGCCTTGACGGCGGGGTCGTCCGTGCCGGCATAGGCAAAGGCCAGGGCCGACATGTAATGGCCAGAGCCGTGCCCCTTGAGCTTGGTGGTCGGGGAATCCCAGCCGTCGGACTCGGTATAGCCCTCCGTGCTCAGTCCGTAAGTGTCGCGATAGTTGTACAGTTGCTGCGTGATGTCCAGCGACAGGAGGTTGCGGACATCCAGGTCACGGTTGGAAGTGAGGCGGTTGTCTCCGATGAGGCGGACGCTTCCCAGCGGAAGGGGCGCCGCCACCGGCGCGGAAGACGGCACGCTCCCGGCTCCGGGAACCACCTTCACCTTCGCATCCAGCGGATAGCCGTTGTCCGTGGTATTGTCTCCGATGACATACCCCCGGACGACATATTCCGACCCGGCCGGAAGGGATGCCTCTTCCTCTTCGGTCTCCCGAAGGGAATTGGTCCACTTGACCTGTCTCCACCCGCCGGTATTGTCGGCATAGGTAACCCAAACCAGATAAGGGAGCTGCGGGGCGTTACCCTCCGGCGTTTCAACCACGACGGAAGCCGTTTCACGGATGGTCCGCGGAGCTTTCCTGCGGGAACGGGCGGGGAGAGGTGCTGCGGCGAGCACCAGTGCCAGGGTCAGAAAGAGAAGGTGAAAACGTTTCATCTTTCAGGTTTGTTTGGTGGTTATCAGCGGACTGGATAGTTCCGGATGACCCGGTCCAGGTAGTTAAAGCGGTTTGTAAGCCAGGCGTGAAGTTTACGATATTCTTCGGCGTGGCGGTAATTGGTTATTCCCCAGCGGTCCATATCTTCCTGCGCCGTCCGGCCGATCAGGGCTTCCGTCTCCTCCAGGCAGGCAAGCAGTCCGGCGAGGAGCCGTTCGCGGTTGTCGGACCATTCCTTCTGCAGCAGTTTCACGAACTCGGGGATGCCGAACAGGCTGCAGAAGAAGTCGGAAGGCGTGCTGCCGTAGGCACCGGTATGGTAATAGGGATCGGTTCCGAAAATCAGGGTCCTGTAGCTCTCGAAAAACGTATGGCCCCAGCCCCGGTGGTCGTACATGTCGCCCCAGTTGTAATTGAAGCCGCCGTCGCAGTCCCACAGCGGGCCCATCACCCACAGGGAATCGTCATCGTGCCGATGGATGAATCCGCTGCGCATGCTGGGGTAATTGTCCATCTCCACATTGGAGATGATCTCCTGGATGAGGATGTAGCGCGCCATCGACTCCACGTCCAGTTCCCGCTTCACGGCCGCCCAGTCCTCACTCTCGATCGCCCGCTCCAGGAAGGCGAATTCATCCTTGACACGGTTCCGGACCGTCTTGTCGGCATCTTCCGGATACTTCACCGCGGCTGCCATGTCAAACACCTCGGACCAGAAATTGTTGGTGGCCCGGGGTTCGTCATCGGGCCCGTCGTTGATGTCCAGGGCCAGGAGGATCCCCTCTTTCGGATCCAGCTGGACCCGGTGCCCGCCCTCTTCCACCTGCTCCGTGACCATATACAGGCCCAGGTCCTCCCCGTTCAGGGTGACGGTGGCATAGCGGACGTGATTGGCATAGGGAAGGCCCAGCTCCTTCGCAAGATAAAACCCTACGAGGTTCATCATGTGGGTGACGTCCCGGTAATCGGCCAGCAGGACCCAGTCCTTGTTCGGGGCCATCCCGAGGAACGAAGCGGAAGCGTCCAGCTTGATCCGGTAGGGTTTCTTGGGATACCAGTTCCAGGTAGAGTTGCCCCGGCCGCGGATCTTTCCCCGCGCCTCCAGGGCATACTCCTCCGACCCCGACACTTTCACGGAGCAGGGACGGTATTTGGCCGGATCCTTCGAATCCACCGCTACACCTTCGTCCGTCGTGATGTCGATGCGGGCGATGACGTCAGCGGTGAAACTCACCTCCCCGGAGAAAGGCTTCCCTTCCTTCTCGTCGATGACGTCCTTCCCGCAGGAAAGGACTCCGAAAAGGAGCAGGACGGGTATGATCTTCCTGAGACTCATTTCCGATGGAATCTGTACACGGCGAAGGTCCGGCCGCCCAGCCGCCCGCTGAAGGCGATGCGGCCGTTTTCGAGGTTGCGGATACCCAGGAGCCATTCATTGGCCGGGTCGGCAACCGGCGTAAGGTCCAACGTTTCGGTTACGGGAACAATCCGGGACGGCTCGTCCAAGGTATTCTCATCCACGGGATTGTCGCTGTGGAGGACGGTCCTTTCGGCAGCGGTCAGGCCACCGGGCAGTTCGAAGGTAACGACCTGTGAATACGCGCTGAGGTTGGCGATCTTGATGATCAGATCGCCCGTAGCGTCGTCCACGGCACAGGTTGCGTTCAGGTCACCGGCGTTCACGACCGGCTTTCCTCCCATGGTCAGGGGCAGCACCCGGCTGCCCTTGTTGGCGGAATAAAGCTGCTGGACGTAGTAGCTGCAGGAGCGCATGACGCGCAGGTTGTCGAACCAGATGAGGTCCGGACGCCACTGCCAGCCTTCCACGTGAGCGAAGGTAGGGGCGTAACTGGACATGTAAACGACATCCGCATTGCGTTCCAGGCCGGTCATGAAGGAAGCCTCCAGGAGGGCGGCATTGAAGTGGTTGAGCTTCCTGCCGTCGGAGCCGTGGCAGGCATATTCGCCCGCAAAGACCTTGGGGCCGGTACGGGGATAACCGTCATAGCGGTCCGCATTCCGTTCGAAAAAGCGCTCGCTGCTGTAATAATGCTCATCCACGAGGTCCACGTCCAGGCGGCGCATTTCGGCCCAGAGGTCGTCGAACCATTCCCCGCCGAGGTAAGGCCCGGAAGTACCCACGATCCGGATCTCAGGGTATTTCGCGCGGACAGCCCGCAGGAAGGGTTCGAAACGCTCCTTGAAGCGTTCACCCCACTGCTCGTTGCCGATGCCCAGGTATTTGAGGTCGAAGGGCTCCGGATGGCCCATCTGCGCCCGGACCTTCCCCCATTTGCTTTTGACGGAACCGTTGGCGAACTCAATGAGGTCCAGGGCGTCCTGGATATAGGTTCCCAGTTCGTCCAGCGGGCAGTCGGGATCCGTCGCCGGATCGTTCTCGAACTGGCAGGCCATGCCGCAGCTGATGATGGGGACCGGTTCGGCACCTATTTCCTCGGCCAGTCGGAAATACTCATAGAAGCCCAGGCCGCCGCTCTGGTAATAGTCCGGGAACATCCGCCCGAACTGGTCGTAGGTCCACCGGTTGATGTTGATGGGACGGTTCTCCACCGGGCCCACTGTATTCTTCCACTGGTAGCGGTTCTCAAGAGTCGTCCCTTCCACGATGCACCCGCCCGGGAAACGCAGGATGCCGGGATGCAGGTCCGCCAGGGCCTGCGCCAAATCCTTCCGGAGGCCGTTATCGTCCCCGTTGAATGTGTCCGTCGGAAAGAGGGAGACATGCTCGACATCCACCGCCGCATCGTGGTTTTCATCCCACAGGAGCAGCCGGAAGGCTCCTTTTGCAACGGTGCGGGGGGCGGTGAGCACGACCTCGTACTTCGTCCACGTGGAAGAAGTCACGGTTATTTCCTCCAAGGCGAGGTTCTGGTCGTCCGTCAGGGTAGAAGGCTCGCAAAGAACGGCCAGGAGCCCCGTAGACTTGGGTTTTCCGGCCGTACGGGCCCAGAAGGTGAGCCGGTACTGCTTCCCTTCTTCCAGGCCGATGCCGAACCAGCCGCCGTTCTCCAGGCCGCACTGCGCAACCGGATGCCCGGGATACTTCAGCCGTACATAATGGGGATTCCGGTCGAAGGGACCACCCTGCGCCTGGACCTCCACCTTGCCGAAAGTCTTCCATCCCTGGAGCGGATTGTCATACTCGAAGGAGCGGTTGCAGATTTTCTCCGCGTACAGGCCGCCGTCCGCCGCAAAGTTGATATCCTCCAGGAAGATGCCGTACATCGTCGGCTGGACGGGAATTCCTGCCCCCGTATCGTCCACGACCATGTATGCTCCCCGCGGCTGGGCAAAAAGGGCCGTCGCGGAGAAGAGCAGGATGAAGAGCAGCGTCTTTTTCATTTTACCACCCATTCAAAGATTCCGGCGGAAAGCTCCGCAGGCAGGTCGATCTCGATTTTCACGGCCGACGTAACCACCGGCTCGAACCGGACCTCGCAGGCGCGGTCCTTGTCGACCGGATAGCCGGACGGCTTCTGCACTTCTGCCCAGTTGCCGGCGGCATCCCTGTAGTATATGCGCCAGGCCGCAGGAAGGTCGCAGCCGCCCCAGGGCTGGTCCTCGAACCACCAAACGGAACTGCTGGACACCTGTGCAGGAGTGGCAAATTCATAGACGATCCACTCGGTTCCGCCCTGTTTGGGCCACCAGTGGTAATAAGGAGCGGAACGGTCGCCTCCGTGCTGGGGGACCAGCTGGTCGTTCACGGAAGTGAGAGCCCGGGTGGGCGTGGAAGCGCTTACCTTGCTCTGGGAAGCAAGGGTGGCGGGCTTGGACGGAAGCGTAAAACGCAGGTCCTGCGGCAGCCATACGGCCATCTCGCCGCTGCCCCGGTGGCACCAGGCGTAATACGGGATAAGCGTAAGCTCCACGTCCCGGGTGGCCAGGCGGCCGTCCTTCCCGAAAGAGAGGGTCTGCGCCCGCGTCGCGATCTTGTCGATCCCGTACAGGTCATTCGTATGCCTGACGGCGAACTGCGGATCCTGGTTCATCAGGACGCTCCGCACGGAAAAGCCCGCGTTGTCAGGCCATTCGGCACAGTACACCACGGGACCCTTCTCCACGGCGATGCGGCCTTCGTCGGCCTTCACGCGACCGTCGGCCTTCACCACACGGGGTTCCATGTCGAAATGGACGGTTATCTTGTCGCCCTGCTTCCATCTGCGGTTGATGGTAAAATAACCCTTATCCAGAGTGCTTTCCACGACGGCTCCGTTCACTTTCACGGTATAGCCGAGGCGCTTGCCGTCCACATAGGAGTACAGGCTGGAGGGAACCGCTTCGCCCCGGACCCAGCCCGGAATGCGGACCTTCAGGGCCATCTCCTTCCGGAGGGCGGTCTTGTCCACGGTAATCTCAATGTCTCCCTTCCAGGGATAGTCCGTCTTCTGGCTCAGGGTAATCTCCCTGCCGAGCACCTTCTGCGTGAGCGTATTGGGCATGAACAGGTTGACGTACAGGGCATCGTCTTTCGCGGCATACACATAGCCCGGGACGGACGGAATGAACCGGCAGATGTTGGAAGGACAGCAGGCGCAGCCGAACCAGGCCTGGCGCTGATGCTGCCCGATGGACTCCAGCGGGTTGGGATAGAAGAATCCGTTCCCTTCCAGGGACACGCCGCTGATCAGGCCGTTGTACAAAGTACGCTCCAGCACGTCGTAGTATTTGGCGTCACCGTGCAGGAGGAACATCCGGTAGTTCACGTAAACATTGCCGATGGCGGCGCAGGTCTCGCAGTAAGCACTCATGTTCGGGAGCTCGTAATTGGCTCCGAAGGCCTCGCCGTTGTTCGTAGCTCCGATACCGCCGGTGATGTACAGCTTCTTGGAAACGATATTCTCCCAGATCCGGTCGATCGCGTCGATGTAGCCCTGGTCACCGGTAAGGGCGGCCACGTCGGCCATGCCGGCGTACATATAGGCGGCGCGGACCGCGTGGCCCACAGCCTCATCCTGCTCCAGGACCGGCACGTGCGACTGGTTGTACGGATCGTTATGACCCGTCTTTCCCCGCTCATCCAGGAAGAACTTGGCCTCATCCAGGTATTTTTTCTCGCCGGTGGCGAGATAGAGTTTAGCCAGGGCCATCTCGGCGATCTGGTGCCCGGGGACCACGCGGGCCTGGCCGGAGCCGGAGCCCACTTCGCGGACTACGCAGTCCGCATAGCGGATGGCGATGTCCAGGAAGTTGCGCTTGCCGGTGGCCTGCCAGTGGGCGATAGCCCCCTCCACCATATGGCCCAGGTTGTACAGTTCGTGGCTCAGGTCCTCGTCCTTCACCCAGCGGCGGTCCCCCGCCCACTCGTGCGGATGCTGGGGATTCATCGTCCGGGCCGTATACAGGTAGCCGTCTGGCTCCTGCGCCGCGGCGACGATCACGAGGACGCTGTCGATATAGGCTTCCAGCTTCTTGTCGGGAAAGGTCTGGAGCACATATGAGGCGCCTTCGATGGTCTTGTAAACGTCAGTATCGTCAAAGGAATAGCCTTTCACCTCGTAGCCCAGGTTCACGGGAGAATGCATCTGCTTCTCCGCCTTCACGAAATTCTCGTAGCGGCCTTCGCTTTCGCACTTGGAAAAAGCGAGCGGGATGGTCACTTCGCGGGAAGCCTTCAGACGCTGCCCCCAGAACGAATCCGGGGTCACTTTCACGCTGGTGAAGGGGACGGGGTCGATGGGATAGCCGCCCGAAGCGGGGACGGACGCCGGCTGTGCCTGCAGGATGGCTGCAGAAAGGAGGCCGGCAAAGGGAAGAAGGATTCTACAAGTCATAGTGCCAATAATCGGGTCTTTACAAAAGTATTGAATAACTGCGGCATCTTTTTGCAAGGAAATCCAATTCTTTTGTAAAATCGTCCAAGATTAGGCCCATGGTTTTCGGATTTTTGGATTATCTTTGCGAAGTATGAAGAAAACGGTCCTCTTTCTGTCCCTGATCCTCTCCGCCGCTGCGGCAACCGCTGCGCCATCCGGTTATTCGTTCCGCCACTATTCGTCCCGGGAGGGGCTCGCCTCCAATACGGTCCGCGCCATCATCCAGGACCACCGGGGCCTCATCTGGCTGGGAACGGCAAACGGACTGGACAGTTTCGACGGAAGGGAAATCATCCACCACCGCATCCCGGAAGGAGAGGGTGTTTCCATCCATAGCCTGTTCGAAGACTCCTCCAAAACCCTGTGGGTGGGAACGGATGAAGCCGTTTTCAACCTCGCAACCGGTTATCCGGAACGTGTCAAGGATATCCCGGAAGCCCAGGTCACCGCTTTTGCGGAGGACCGCGAAGGCAATCTGTGGATCGGGACCTGGGGGAAAGGCCTTTTCTGCTGGAGCGACGGTTCCCTGACCATCTTCCTGGAAGGCCACATGATCGAGAGTCTGCTCCTTTCGAGGGACGGACGCCTGTGGGTTGCCGATTCCTCTGTCGAGGAGGGGCTGCTCGTATACAATGCCGCCACCCGGTCCTTCATCTCCCCCGGCCTACTATTTCAAGATTGCGCGCCCACGCGGGTGTGCGCGATGGCCGAAGACGGCGACGGCGACCTTTGGCTCGGGACCTGGAACAGCGGACTCTACCGGGTCGATGCCGACAGCCGGACCGTACATCTTGCCATCCCGCCCGGAAACGGACTCAACCATATCCACTCCGTCACACACGTTGGCGCCTGGAATTTCCTGCTCGGGTCGGACGACGGCCTGCTGGAAGCGAATCTCCTGACCGGGGAACGGACCCTGTACCGGAACGACCGGAAGGACCCGGCCTCCATCTCGGACAAGTTCGTCTACCCGGTGGCCCGGGACCATGAAGGCGGCCTGTGGGTCGGAACCTATTATGGCGGGGTGAATTACGTCGCACCCAACCAGGGACAGTTCAGTTTCCGTTCCCTGGCCGGCCTCGTGGATGCCGATGAAGACTATATCGTCAGCTGCTTCTGCGAGGATCCGGACGGATCGCTCTGGATCGGTTCCGACAACGGCGGACTGTTCCGATACGACCCGGTCCGGAATACCGCGGAGCGGTGGACGGCGTCCCCGGGCTGGACGCAGCGGCTCGCTTCCTACAACATCCACGCCCTGCTCCGGGCGGGAGACGACCTGTGGATCGGGACCTACTCGGAAAACCTCATCCGCCTGAACGTGAGGACCGGCAAGGTCAAAGTGTATGGCTGGAACGAGGGACTGGATGCTTCCAGCGCCTACGCCCTGTGCATCGGACCGGACGGAGCCCTGTGGGCAGGATCCACCAGCGGCATCTGCCGGTATGATGCGGCGACGGACCGGTTCAGCCGGGAACGGGACGTCGGCGACTGGATCCTGGATATCCAGACCGACTCCGCCGGGAACCTTTGGTTCGGGACCTCGCGGAGCGGCGTCCTGCGCCGCCGTCCGGACGGATCCTGGCAGGTGTTTGATTTCTCCGGGATCGGCCTCACCTCCAATTATGTCAACTGCCTGCTCCCCACTCCCCAAGGCGTATACGTGGGAACCCAGAAAGGGCTGGCGGTCATCACGGACGACGGAGTCAGGACCCTGCTCGATAAAGAGGATGTGCGGAGGATTGCCTTCGACGGTAACCAGCTCTGGTTCTCGACGAACACCGATGTCGTCCGTTTCCCTCTCCAGGGTGGAGAACAGGAGCATTTCAATGCCGGCGACGGTGTATCGGCCAGCCTGTTTTCCCCGAACGCAGGCCTGATGACCCGGGACGGGACGGTCTATCTGGGCGCAGTCGACGGATTCGTCTCCTTCTTTCCCGGCAACATCCAGGGCAACGGAATCCCTCCCTCCGTCCTGTTCACCCGGTTCCACGCCTCCGGTCCCGGGGAGTCCATGGACGTGTTGCAAACCTTCGGGGACGAGCGCATCGTCCTTCCCTGGAAACTCAGGGACATCCGGGTGACCTTCGCCTCCCTCAGTTACTGCGCGCCGGAGAACAACCGGTTCGCATACCGGCTGGAAGGGCTCGAATCCCATTGGAAGGATATCGGGAATGAGAATGCCCTCACCTTGAACCAACTGCCCGCAGGTCACTACCGCCTGCAGATCATCGCCAGCAACAACAGCGGTGTCTGGAATACCGAAGGGGCATCCCTTCCCTTCGTCGTCCGCCCGCACCCTCTCCTGTCCGGTTTCGCCCTGACGCTCTATATCCTCCTGTTCGGCACCCTGCTCTTCCTGCTCGGACGCTGGCTGCAGAGACGGACGGAAAGGAAATCGCAGGCGCGCTACGAGCGCGAGCTGGATGCCGCCGTGTCCCTCGTCAAGGAAGAGGAACGGGACGACCGGTACCAGTTCATCTCCTCCCTGGCCGACCAGCTGGAGGCCCCGGTTGCCGGCATCGGCGCCCAATTGGAGAGGCTGAAGGAGGTGTCCCGGACGACCCCCGCCGTCAAGGGAGGCGTCATCGTCATCGAAAAAAACCAGCGGATGCTCCGGAGCATCACCTCGAACCTCCAGCAGATGCGCGCCACCCTCGGCAAAGGGAAAGGCACGGCCGATACCCCCGACCGGGAGGAAGACTTCCTGAAGCATCTGGACCGCCTGATCACCGAAAACATCGCCAATCCCGACCTGTCCGTTTCGTTCCTGGCCCAGGAACTGGCCATTTCCCGTTCCGGGCTTTTCGCCAAGGCCAAGGAGCTGTGCGGGGAGACGCCCAACAAGCTCATCAACCAGGCCCGGCTCAACGCGGCCGCCAAACTCCTTTCCGGAGGGGGACACACCATCGGCGAAATCTGCTATATGACCGGTTTCTCCTCTCCAAGCTACTTCTCCAAGAGTTTCACCGCCCAGTTCGGTTTTACGCCCCACGAATGGGCCCAGATGCAAAAAGACCGAAGTTTGGACGATTCTACAAGATAAATGGACAATAATTGTCCCATTCCACCGTAAGGTGGGTTATTTTTGCATACATCCAAAACTAACCAACTAACCATTTTTAATTCATGCACGTTTTATCATTCCTTTCCAAGACGAAAGCATCCGCTGCGCTCCTTACGGGCATCCTGCTCCTGCTTTCCGTCTTCGCTTCCGCACAGGGCAACCTGACCGTGACCGGAACGGTCCGCGAGGCCACCGGCGAACCGGTCATCGGCGCCGGCGTCCTGGTCGCAGGAACCCCCTCCGGAGCCGTCACCGACATAGACGGCACCTATCGCATCACCGGCGTCAAGCCCGACGCCGTCATCACGGTGACCGCCATCGGCTTCAAAACCATCGAGGAGCCTGTCCGCGGCCGCAACCGGATCGACTTCACCCTGGAAGGCGATTTCCGCGCCCTGGACGCTGCGGTCGTCATCGGCTACGGCATCCTGCGGAAGGGTGACATCACCTCGGCCGTCGCCTCGGTCAAGAGCGAGGAATTTCTCGCCGGCAACATCGGCGACGCCGCCCAGCTCATCAAGGGCAAGGTAGCCGGCCTGAACGTCACCAAGGGCAACGGTGACCCGAACGCCTCCTCCACCATCATGCTCCGCGGCGTCACCTCCCTGATGGGCGGCTACACCCCGCTCATCCTGGTGGACGGCATCGAGGGCTCCCTGGAAACCGTCGCTCCGGAATCCATCGAGGAGATCTCCGTGCTGAAGGACGCTTCCGCGGCCGCCATCTACGGTACCCGCGGTGCGGCCGGCGTCATCCTCATCACCACCAAGAACGGCAAGGTGGGCGAGCACTTCGACATTTCCTATAACGGCTACGCCTCCATGTCCAACTTCGCCAAGCGCGTGGACTTCATGGACGCCGACTTCATGCACATGCTGGAGTCCCTGGGCACCAACAAGAAAGGTGTTTCCTACCTTTCCAAGTACTCCCCGTTCGCCGACCTGGGCTACACCACCGACTGGCTGGATGAGGTTTCCCGCTGGGGATTCACCCACAACCACAACATCGCCCTCGAAGGCGGCTCCAAGCACATGGCCTACTCCGCCAACGTCACCTACCGGGACAACCAGGGTGTGATCATCGGTTCCTACACCAAGGACCTGCGGGCCCAGATGGACCTCACCCAATATCTCTTCGACGACGTCCTGAAGGTGAACTTCAACATGCTCAAGACGCTCTCCCAGAGCGACAATCAGGACAGCTGGACCATGTACCACCAGGCTGTGATCCGAAACCCTACGGCCCCGATCTACGTGAACGGCGACCCGAACGAGGACTATTATGAGCAGACGGCCCCGCTGTACTACTACAACCCGGTTCCTTATAATAAGGAGCACATCGGCGACTACCGCATCGAGAGCACCCGCCTCACGGCCAACATCACCCTCGAGCCCATCCGGGGCTGGAAGACGAACCTGCAGCTCTCCACCCGCCGCAACAACTCCGTGAACGAGTACTACAACACCGCCAA
>JAEEGL016137788.1_pt1 | contig 11978 bp, 12 predicted proteins | sample 9134231 | NCBI WGS metagenome assembly JAEEGL01 (sample SAMN16246548, study PRJNA631951) | gut metagenome | biome: gut microbiome; feature: rumen; material: fiber-attached | host: Bos | place: Iran: Karaj | collected 2018-10
CTGAGATAGAATGGAAACTAAACCACAGGCCCCGTAAGTCGCTAGGTTACAGGACCCCGTTGGAATATTACAAACAATTATTTAACTTTGACTTTTGAAGTGTGTTGCACTTCTAATTAGAATTTACCACAATAACTTTATATTAAAACTATGACAAAACAAAGAGAACTTTACGAAGCCCCAACAATTAGTGTTGTGGAGATGAAACAGGAAGGCGTCATCTGCGTCAGCGGAGATGTCAATGCAACAATGGACGGTATCTTTAGTGAGGAGACTATTTAAAAAAAGAGAAGCACTATGAACACAAAGAATATCCTCAAGACACTGGCCTTGGCCATGCTGCTAGTCTCTGCTTGCGACAAAAGCGAGATTGCTAACGATGAGAACGCCGAAAAGAAAGGCTTCGCCCTTCCTGTCACTGTGAATGTGACCCGTGGGGGTGACGATACCAAAGCCACGTTTAACGACGGCACCAAGAAACTCTCCTTCAGCGCAGGCGACAAGCTGTTTGTGCAAGGTTATGCACCACAAAGCATATTCTATTTTGCCGGCATGCTGAATTATGTTCCTTCAACCGGAAAATTCAGCGGCACCATTTATACCCAAAATGAGTATTCCGGCACTGCCGCAGCCCTTTTCTTATCAGCGAAATCTATTAGCGTCATTTTGCTGCCAGCCGGCTACGAAAGCTATGGCTATTTAAGAATTTCCAACAATGATTCTTTTGGAACAAACACAAACTATACTCTTGCCACCTCGAAGGCTACAGCTGTAGAGCAGTTCAGCTATGAGAAAGTAGGGGGGATTGGGCATGATGCGTATAATGGTGGCTTTGCCCTGAGGCCTATGAATGCCATCCTCAACTTCACCGTCACCGGCTTGGATGCCAGCACCAGTGTCGATGTGTCTTTAACGGGTGGTAATGTGTCTTTAACGGGTGGTGACTATAATATTACCGGAACTGTAACAACTGATGCTTCTGGCACTGCAACATTTGCTGCAGGTGTTTATGTAGGTATTTATGGAGAGGAGGATTTAAAAAATTTCTCCCTGACCGTGGGTGGTAGGCCTATCACCCTCGTCACCGAAAGCACACCGCTCACCGCCGGCAAGATTTATAACATCAACAGGGCTGCTCCACCTGCAACCTACCTCTCAACAATCAATGCAAACTATACCGCCAGTGACGGCGAAACACTTACCGGCACGCTCGGAGCAAACGTGAAGATTTCTATTGCCGACGGCGCAACGGTGGCACTTAATAATGTGAACATCAATGGCACGAACGACTCCAACTACGGGTGGGCTGGCATCACCTGCGAGGGCGATGCTACCATTATCCTCAGCGGTACGAATACTGTGAAGGGATTCTATAAGTTTTATCCTGGTATCCAGGCTGCTGCTGGCAAGACGCTCATCATCAAGAGCATAGGTTCTCTCACGGCCAGCAGCAACGGCAACGGTGCCGGCATTGGTGGAGGATTTGGTGTTGCTTGCGGCAATATTGAGATCCAGGGCGGCACAATCACCGCAACTGGTGGAGAATATGCTGCCGGCATCGGTGGTGACTTCGAGGCAACTTGCGGCAACATCACCATCTCTGGCGGCACTGTCACGGCTACGGGCGGTGAACAAGCGGCCGGTATTGGCGGAGGCAGAAGAGGTGTGAATGATGCCTCCTCCTGTGGTAATATTCTCATCAGCGGTGGAACCGTCACTGCTACAGGCGGTGAAGAAGCGGCCGGTATTGGCGGAGGTAGAGGGAACAACTCTAACACAGAATTAAGCAGTTGCGGCACCATCACTATTACTACAGGCGTAACCAAAGTTACTGCTACAAAAGGAAGTGGTGCTCCCAATAGCATCGGCGCAGGCTTTTTCGGCACTTGCGGCACGGTGACCATCGGCGGCAATGAGGGTGCTATTACTACCAGCCCATACACCTATCAGCCGTAATAATCCCTCTCGCCCCGTAGATCACGGGACAGTTCTCTGATCTGTTTTAAAGAATAAAACAGGAAACGGAAGTCAGCCGCGGCTTCCGTTTCTTCGTATCTTGGCTTTTGAAATAGTCAGTAGCATTCTTGAGCCAGCGTCATTGCGGGCAACACTCCTGGGGCATTTGCGTTTCCAGGTCTTACTTGACATCGCGGACGAGGCGCACGGAGCAACCTATGTAGCGATAGTAGTGCGCAATTACAAAATCATCATCCTCATCCTCTGCGAAGGAAATGCCCCAGGCGGCGTCTCCATACCCATACACATTACTCACCGATGACGACCAGTATATGCCAAATGGACTGTCTGAGAGAACCTTCGCCCCTTTCCGACCGCCAGCGGCGGGCAGGAACACGCAGCCTTTGGCGGCAAGAGCTGCCCACTGGGCAGAGGTACACTTGGTGCCCCAAACGCTATGGCCGTTGATGGTGCCCCATGTAGCCTCGCCAGAGTCTATTATCACACCGTCCGGGAAAAGAATCATTCCATTCACCCCCGTGCCGTCTGTGTTAATGGTGGCGAAGGTGTAGCGAGCATTGATAGTACCGTTGACTGTGCTGCCACTGGTGCGGGTGTATACACGCCCCCACTCCGACTCGGTTAGCGTACGCCAGCCATCGCCAATGGTATTGCCCCAGTCTACGAAGTTGCCACTATAGGTCCTATAATCTTCACTGTTGTGGATACCATAAGTAGTAGCGGAAGTACTCCAGCCGAAGAGGTCTACAGTTACGTCGCTGTCACTGACAGTGCCGTTACCAATAATGCTGGTGTTACCGGCGGCATTGCCAATGTAATCCCACTGGTTGGAGGCGAATGCCCAGTTCCATTTACTGCCGTCCCAGGTTGCCTGCAGGTTGCCCGGAGCAAACACGACCTTCTTTTTACTATCGTTAAGTTTGAACGAAGCGAGCTTCGTCATCCTGTTGGTAATGTTGTAGAACTGGCCCGCAGCATAGGTTTTCCCGATCAAAGATTTCACATAATTGTTGGAAGCGTCAGCGGCAGTAATCACAATGTTAGCCGCCGATGTAGGACGGATGGCTACATAAATATGGCCGTCTGGGTCATGGCCGGTGATGGTATAGTCGTTGGTGCCGTCACTGATGGTCATTTTTGTGATGCTTCCGGGAATAGGCTCATCGTCTGCTTTATCCGCGGTTCCCTTCCCGTCATAAAGCGTGTAGGCAAGGATAGCCAGCCGATTGGTCAGCGAAGCAGATGTAGGCATTGCATACCCTGACAATGCACCATCGAAAGTGCAAAGGTCAAGATTACTTGCCAGAGATGACAAAGTACCGTCCTGGTTCTTGAGAGCTGCATATTTGATGGTTGCGTCATCGCTATCGACTGCCGCGCTGGTCTTGACATCCTTGGCCCTGGCAGCCGGATAGATAATACGAATGGGACTGTTCTCGTTGGGAGAAGTCAGGGCCACTTCAAATGTGGCCGATTTGCCATAATCGCCTGCGGGGAGAGGGCTGCTTACGGCTTTCAACGTACTTTCACCACTCTTATAGATGACGGCAATTGTCTCGCCCTCGGCAAAGGTTTTAACAACCGTCTTGTTAACGTAATCTATATTCAATGCCTTGGTGCTTTCGTCCTCGGGCAAGCCGACGGATACAGAAAGGGTTACGATCTTGTCTTCTTCGGCTGCAGGGGTTTCCTTTACGCAACCGGCCAGAATGGCACCCATCACAACGAGGGCGGCCATGCTCAGATAATTCATTGTCTGTTTCATTGCTTTCTACGTTTTAATGGGTAGGTTATTCGTCTTCGTCATTCCAGCCGTAGCCGTCTGTACTGAGGCAAATTACGCCCTCACTCTTGACCTCGACAACGAGAATTGAGGGGGCTTCGTAGTTGTCTTTGTTAAGTATTTCCATATACTTATGGTTGTTAATTCGAGTCTGATAGGTGCTTTTTAACGAGCGGCAAAAATACGGTTTTTGCGTGATTTAAGCAAGTATAGAGGGGTTACCTCTTTCTTCTCAATCCATTACTTCCAGAGAGTCAGCTTTAATATATTGGTGCATTGCCTTAAAATTATTATATTTGTAGGGAAAGTCTTTGATTATGAGTGAATACAGAACCATTGACATTAACGAGTATGTCCGTACCGGAGAGGGCGGAACGGCCGTATCCTACAAACACAAGAGCCGCAATACGCTGGCTAAACTCTACAATCCGGGCTTCGAGGCCGATAGTGCCAGGGCTGAATTCTTGACGGCCCGCGCGGTCTTTGAATTGGGGATCTCTACGCCGGAGCCCATCTGTCTTGTGACAGACGGGGAGCGCTTTGGGGCAGAATACGAACTCATCCCGGGAAAGCGTTCTTTCGCCCGTATTATTTCCGAAGAACCGGATCGCTTGGAGGAAATATCCCTCACCTTTGCCAGGGAGGCCCGTAAACTTCATGAAACTAAGGCCGATACTACCAGGCTAAGCTCTTACAAGGATCGCATTAGGCAGTTCTACCTGGAAAAGGATATGGTGCCGGAAGAGTATAAGCGGCGCGCCCTGTTCTTTTTGGAAAGCGTCCTGGATACGCCTTACTGTGTCCATGGAGACCTTCATATTGGCAATATTATCACCAATGGTGCGCACATCTGGTGGATTGACGTAGGGGAGTTCGCCTACGGAGAACCTGAGTGGGACCTGAGCCTGATGTGGACTATGAGCCACAATATGAGCAGGGCTATGGCCGAGCATCTCTTCCACGTTACCACGGAAACCCTGAATGCTCATTGGAATGCCTTTCTGCCGGCCTATCTGGGGACATCGGACCCGGAGGTACACGCCCAGTTTGTGAAGCGTTTGCTTCCGTACTATGCCTCCAAAGTTCCACACATGTTGGATATGGCCGAGCACAGAAGACTCCCGGAGGAAGCTGTCCAGAAACTGATTAATCTCTTGCCGCAGCAGTAACGGCCAGCTACTTATCTTCTCTTCTTATTTTTCTTCCAGGAAGATGGTCTCAAAGATTTCCCGCAGGCGGGCGGTATCGTGAATGATGGCACGAAGCTCTGCCAAGGGCTTTTCGTTTGGGGAGCCGGGAATCAGTAGGTGGAGGTAACCTCCTTCTGCGTACTTTTCATTAAGATGCTCAAGCGTCCTTTGCCAGTGCCCTTCCTTGTCAAGATCGGGGTAGTGTGCAAACCCAAACTGGACAGTCCTGCGTATGATGGTGATCGGTTCTATCATCCTGTCTGCCTCTGCAACCAGCGCACCGTAGATGCTCCGTGGGGGAGTGGTGGCAGATGCCCGATGGTCCTCTGCGGCCTGTGCTATAGTCTCTATCTGCTCCTCGGTGAACCATTCCTTAAGGCGGGCATTTGCGCGTATCGCCTTTCCGCTTTCAAGGTGATGGGTCTTACGGTCTACCGCAAGGCCAAGATCATGGCAGGCTGCGGCAGTGTATAGCATTTCTTCATCGATGTCGTAGGCCTTTCCCATTGCCAGAGCCCTGTCTATGACCATCCTGGCATGATCCTCCCTATGCGCCTTGTCAAAGCCCGCATAGCACGGAATCACCTCGCCCTCTATATAATCCTTCAAAGATTCTCTTATCATCTTCATACTTTTAAGAATAACAAAGATTTCGATTTTCTAGAAAAGAATTAAATCGGTGAGAATAAACTTTTTTATGAATTATTGATATTTCTTGAAATTGTACTTCTTGCGCAGTTCTTCCTGCTCTTCTGGTGGTAAAGACTTAAAGTAGCCTCGCCAACTGGGACAGAAGTTGATTTGCCAGCGCCAGAAGCGGCCAATTAGTGATTTCGGATTTTTGTCATACGCAGCACGTAGCTTGCAATTTTCACAGGGGTACTTCATAATTGATGGCTTTGATTTCCATAGTATTGTGTTATTAATGATGCTAACAAATATAACGATTATCTGTCGCAACACCAAATTATTTGTCGGGCTGTCCGGAACTGTATAGCATTTCTTCAACGATCCTCTTATCGTCTTTACAGCAGGAAGAACAGGGCGACGCCGGTAATGCTTATGGCCAGGCCGATGACTTCTTTCGGGCGAATCTTTTTCTTGTTAATCAGAACCTCGGGGACTAAAATAATTACCGGAGTAAGAGCCATTAAGGTGGAAGCGATGCCCGCATTGGCGTAGCGCACAGCCATTAGTGAAAGCGAAACGCCAACGGCTGGACCAAAGAGTGTGATAATCGAAGCGTATTTTATTGATACCGGGTCTTTTACTGCGCTAACCAGTTTGCCGAAGCCTCCACGCAAACTCAGAATAATCAGAAAACCGATACCGCCGACGATGGCCCTTATCATGGTGGATGCAAACGGAAGCACCCATTCCATTTGGCCGGGAGCATCGGCCGGGATAGCCTCTGAATAATGCCCCATACCAATTTTACTTAGTACAAGCCCCACGCCCTGTCCAACACCGGCACCAATACCTAGCAGTATGCCCTTCAGTGGAAGATCCAGCTTAAAATGCTTCCCGGAATCACGGCTAAGTATGGAAATGGCTATACCGCACAGGGTTATTCCCATGGCAAAAATAGATTTCAGGGAAAGAGTCTCCTTTAGCATAATCCATCCGGCAATAGCAGCCATAGGCGGAGCCAGCGTCATCATCAGTTGGCCGAAACGCGGCCCGATATACAGGTAGCTGTTGAAAAGGCAATAATCGCCAAACACATAACCCACCAGCGCGGAAAGGCTAAGCCAAAACCAGGCCTCTTGGTTGGCATATATAGGGTAGGGACGCCCTATGGTAATCCATAGCAGCAGCCCCAGAAACAAGGTTGCCAGAACAAGCCTTAGTACATTGGTGACCATGGCACCAACCCTTCGGCTTGCCTTGTCTGCGTACCAGGCCGTGATGGTCCACGAAACGGCTACGCCCAGCGATATTATTTCCCCAAGGTGATTCACTTTATTTATGTTGACAAACAAATATAGTAATATTCGGGAATAATAAAGACCGTGGTTTATTTTTTTGTACATTTGTACCAGTTAAAACGAGAACAATGAAAGTATTGCCCGGAGTATTCGCAGCACTGTTTATGTGCGGAACCATAGCGCTCTTTTCCTGTGGAAAGAAAGGGGGAGAGAATGAAAATGAAGAAGAGCCGGTTGGCGGCTTCAAGCGTGTTGAATTAAAAAGCAAGCAGCTTACCCATGTGCAGCCAATGACAGGCATGACGCTATGGAATGACCTTGCTGCAGAGCTGAACAGTTCTTTTGGCAAGTGCATCGCCCTTGAATTCTCTTACATCCAGCCCTGCAAACTGGTAAAAGGAAAGAGCGGCGGCAAACTTCAGTACGACTGGTCATATCTGGACAACAAGCTTCAAAAAGCAGCCGGCAGGGGCCATCAGATGGTGGTTCGCTTCCCACTTTGCTATCCGTCCAATAAGGATAATTGCTCCGGAGATAAGGGCGGCACCTATGTGCCGGATTATATCCGGTCTGTGCCCGGCTATCAAGAGACTTATGCGGAAAACCCCGGTGGCGACGGGCCTACCTGGTATCCGGATTGGAGTTGCAGCGAGCTGCAGTGGTTCGTAAAGCAATTCTATTCAGACGTGGCAGCACGATATAACAAAGACCCCCGTCTGGCCTTTGTAGAGGTCGGCTTCGGCCATTGGGGAGAATATCATACCTACGGTACTACGGTTCAGCATGGAGTCAATTTCCCAACAAAGGAATATCAGCACGAACTGTTCAGCCAGCTGTCCGCAGAAATGGAAATCCCCTGGCTGATAAGCATCGACGCCGGAGAGGATACATATACCGATGTGTTAAAGAATTCCGGGACCAAGGGGCTTGTATTCGGCCTTTTTGACGATTCCTTCATGCATAAGGAGCACGATATTTCCCAGGGCGACGGATGGAATGAGAGATGCTGGCAGTGGTGCGGTATGGAGCGTTGGAAAACCGGCGTCTGTGGTGGTGAGATCAGCTATTACAGCAGTGCGGATCAGCGTAATTTCCTTAACCCTAAGGGCATGTACGGCGTCACCTGGGAGCAGGCCGCTGCCAAGTACCACATGTCGTTTGTTATCTGCAACGATGCCCCCTCGGGCAGTTATTTCACCTCTAAACGAGTAACGGAGGCAGGTCTTGCCTCCGGTTACCGTTTTAAAGTTATTTCTTGTGAGACTGACGGCTCTGTAAGCCGTGTCAAAGTTACAAATACTGGCGTGGCCCCGATTTACCGCGATGCCTATGTAACCATCGGCGGAGTGCGTGCAGGCGAATCGCTTAAGGGCCTGCTGCCTGGGGTAGAGAAGACCTATGAAATCAAAGCCGTTGCCACAACTGGCAATGTATCAATTACTTCCGACTTCATCCTGTCTTCCCAGGAGATCGAATTTGAGATTTAACTCTTAACCAAGTGCCTGCTCGTTGTGGAAGTATTCTTCTGTGATGCAGTTATTCCACTGGATATTATCTGTGTTGCCGTAGAACATAGAGTCGTGAAGAATGACGCAGTTCTTTAGAACAACAGGGCACTGGATGTTGAACAGGTTGCCGGTATTGTTTGCGAACATGCAGTTTTCGAACAGAACATTCTCGCATTCGTAAATGTTTACCTGATCGAATTCGCGATTGCGGAAGAACTGGCAGCTGTCGAACTTAACGCCCTGGCTCTGGCTAAGGTGCATGATGTGGTAAGAGCAGTCACGAATCTTCATTCCCTTGAAATACATTCCTTCGCAGGAATAAACGCCGATGCCCTCTGTGCCGCAGCCGTAAAGGTCGCAGTCAAGGACTTCGAAATTCTTGCAGCCATAGAAGCCCAGCACGCCCTGTGAGCAGTAGCCTTCCTCTGTGTGGCCGAAGGTGATGCCTTCGATGGTGACGTTCTCGCAGTTGCTGAAGTTAATTACATCTGCGTAGCGGGGATTGCAAACAATGGAAACAACATCCTGTCCGGCCCTGATTGTCAGGTTCTTAACGGCGTTGATATGGAACTCCGGTCCGTCGAACTCGCCAATGCAGAACACGTTGCGGGTCTCTTCCTCTGCGCTCTCTGAGTAAAGATTCTCATCTTCAAGGCCATATATAGCTTCTGTGATGTTGATGAACTCAGTGTCGACGATGATGATGGTGTTGCTGGCAATTGCCTTAATGAACTCAGCTCCGGTAGTTACGGTAACTGTTTTTGCCTTCGGAGCAGCGAATGCCGTCGGCCCTGATACCAGGAAAGCCATTGCAGCGCCCAATACGATCAGTGTAGTGAAAATTAGCTTTTTCATGTGCTGGTAAAACTATTTTTTAAAAATCTTTAATTTCAAGAACGAATACTTCTCCTGAGATTGCGTCAACACAAACATGCTCGTTTGTCTCTGCCGGACTTCCAAATACGTAAAGGGCGTGGCCCTGGTCAAATTCTATGTCCGGATAGCAAAGGGTAACGTATGCAGATTCTATGGCAGGAGCCTCTGTCTTCTTGTCCTTTATTATCTTGAGGATGTCCTGCACGGTCTTGAATTCGCTGAAATCTCCGATGAATTTTTTACCGGTAATCTGTTTGGGAAGTTCCTCATAGAAGATAACGGGAACGGTTGTGGTGGTAAGGTTGCGCTCGTAGGTAACTACTGTATTCAGACCTTTTTCTGCATTCCAGCCAAGATCATAGATATATTCAACTCTCGAAGGGTAAAGGTCTTTAGCCTTCTTTTTCTCTGACACAAGGGCGTTAAGTCTGTACTGTGCCTGAACCATGCAGCCTTCAGCTTCAGGGAAGCGGGTTGTAACCAGGCGGTAGTCCTGGCGAAGGAACTCCATAGAGGTTTTGCTTGTAGATGTATCGTCGTCTGTGGTGGTTGTCTGTTTTTTCTTGCACGATGCGGGCAGCAGCATGCATCCAATCATCAAAATTGCCAGAAGTCTTTTCATGTTTTTCTTTATTTAACTCCGAAAGATAGTTATTTTATATGAAAAGTCCCTCAATATTTTGTAAATTTGACCTTGTGACAAAACCGTAAAACTATGAAGCGCGCAGTTATTACCATTTTTTCGGCAGTTCTGATGCTTCTTTGCTATGATGCACAGGCACAGAAGATTACCAACGGCAGCTATCAGAGCGTGGGCTACATTAAGAGCGATGGCACCATTCAGGATGGTAGCTATCGCACCATCGGCCATATAAAGAGCGATGGTACCATACAGGATGGCAGTTACCGTACCATCGGCCATATAAAGTCCGACGGAACCATTCAGGACGGCAGTTATCGCACCGTAGGGCATGTAAAGTCCGACGGCACCGTGCAGGATGGCAGTTACCGCACCATCGGCCATATCAAGTCCGATGGCACTGTGCAGGATGGCAGTTATCGCACCATCGGCCATGCCAAAGGCATACCGGCTACGTGGGCAGCTGTCTTCTTCTTTTTTCAAATGAAATAAACTATATTTGGAGGAAAGAATAGAAGTTTATGGAAACAATTATAGTAATAGCCGTTGCTGCCGCCATTATTGTGGCTATCGTCATAGCATGGATTCTATCCGCCAATAAGGCCAGGGCTGCGTTCAAAGAGGAGCTTAACCGTAAAGAGGCAGACCTTATTAAGAAGGAGGCCGAGCTCCAGACGGCCAATGCGCTTCGCGAAAACGAGAAGGCTTTGCACGAAGCTGCCATGAAGGAGCTGAAGGATGGTCAGGAAAAGGCAATTGAGGCCGCTAAGACCGCATTGGCCCTTGAGAACGAGAAAACTCTAAAGGCCCGTGAAGAGGCTCTTAAGAAAGAGGCTGCAGAGACCATGAAGACCATCACCGGCGGGCTGGATCAGAACATAAAGGCCATGAAAGAGGCCTTCGAGGCTCAGAAAAAGACTCAGGCAGAAGAGAGCTCGGCAATAAAGACGCAGTTCGCAGAAACCGTCAAGCACCTGAAAGAGCAGACGGATACCATAGGAAATAAGGCAGAGACCCTGGCAAGTGCCCTTAAGGGCAAGAATAAGATGCAGGGCATCTTTGGAGAGACTATTCTGGAGAATATCCTTAAGAACGAAGGACTGAGGGAAGGCCATGACTACGAGGCCGAGGTCTGGCTCCGTGACAAAAAGGGCAATCGTATAGAAAACGAGGATACGGGCAAGAAGATGCGTCCGGACTTCGCCCTTCACTTCCCGGACAATACCGATATCCTTATAGACTCAAAAGTGTCCCTGAGCGCTTTGTCGGACTATTTTGAAGCAGAATCTGACGCTCAGCGTGCAGATGCATCGCATCGCAACCTGGAGTCTGTGAAGAGCCATATCGCAGAATTGACCGGCAAAGAGTATCAGAAGTATGTGCAGGGCAGAAAGACTCTGGACTACGTTATTATGTTCATTCCAAATTACGGCGCATATCAGCTGGCAAAACAGGAGGAGCCTGAGATCTTTGCCTACGCCTTCAAGCAGAATGTCCTTATTACTACGGAAGAGACCCTGATACCCTTCCTGCGCCTTATCCGCAGCGCCTGGGTGCAGAAAGAGCAGATGGAGAACATCTCAGAGATTGTCAAGGCCGCCCAGGATATGGTAGAGCGTGTCGGCCTTTTTGTCAACGAGAATGCAAGGCTGGGGGAGAGCATCCAGTCCCTTATGGATACATATAATAAGAATACCAATCGTCTTGTGGATGGCAAGCAGAGCATCGTGAAGGCTGCATACAGGGCCGTCGATCATGGCATCAAGGCGCCCGAGGGCAAGAATGCCCTTCCTCCCGTCCTTCCGGAATAAAATCGCCCCACTGGTATTGAACTATGGCTCCATGGGAGCACAAAAAAAGAGAGGATTCCATAATAATAGGAGGCCAACGGCCGACACAGGGGGTAGGTCCGTCCCGGACCGCAGGGGGGTACGCCCCACTGGTATTGAACTATGGCTCCATGGGAGCACAAAAAAAGAGAGGATTTTTTGAATCCTCTCTTTTTTTTGTGCTCCCTCAGGGGCTCGAACCCTGGACCCCAACATTAAGAGTGTCGTGCTCTACCAACTGAGCTAA
>JAEEGL017018764.1_pt1 | contig 11978 bp, 7 predicted proteins | sample 9134231 | NCBI WGS metagenome assembly JAEEGL01 (sample SAMN16246548, study PRJNA631951) | gut metagenome | biome: gut microbiome; feature: rumen; material: fiber-attached | host: Bos | place: Iran: Karaj | collected 2018-10
GGGGTCAATGCTCAGGACGACGATAAGACGTTTACGAATGTCGGGTTGTTCCAGAATCGTTCGTAGGGATTCGATTATGTCGAGCATTTTTTGACTCTCACACCTGTCGACATCTTCAACATACAGGATAACCTTTTTCTTTTCTGCAGCCCGATCACTGATCCATTGTTTCAGATACTCAGCGAGATTTTTTTCGATTTCGGCTTGGACGCCAAGATGTTCTGCAAAGGAAACGCCTTTGACGTGTTTACGGATTATTTCCAGGACACCTTTTTGTTGGTTGGAAAACAGCTTAATGGTATAGGCAAATAGCGAAATCAGTAATGACCATAAGGTGATATGCTTGTATTTTTCCGCCCAAGTCGCCAGGTCCGGAATATAGGTTATCAACCAGACGATAAAAGGAACCGAGAAGCAGATCAGTAAATCTTTTAATAATGGCCAAGTGTTTCGTCTTATCATAAACCATAATCTGAACCACCATGGCTTCTGGTGATAGATGGTCTCAAACAGAGATGCCCAGATAGCTGGGACAGATTGGTACTTCCATGCATTAAACTCTATTACATCGTAATGAATCTCGTCCTTGGGACGAGCAGAAATCTTGTGCTTGACTAAATCGAACAAGTATGATTTCCCTCTCCCACAAGCGGCAAAAATGCCGAGCATGGAGATGCTATCCATTTTGAGTGATGAAATGGAGTCAATGACCGAGATGAAAGCATCCACTACTCCGCTGACATTAAAACAGGGTCTGACATTCTGACCGTGATACACCAAGTTGATTCTTTCCGCGTCGAGTTTGAAAGATGGCCCATTCTTGTCAGTGATTGACTTGGCTTTTTTTGAATCGTCTTTTAAGACACCGTAGGAAGGAATATGAGCAGAGCCCAAAGGGTTAATAGCATATCGCACTGGGTCGCTACTTATGAGTTTTACCGACTTTTCATCTATCAATTGCGAAATGCTTTCTTCTACCTCCTCCTCGCTCAATGGAATACTATCCGCTATCTCTTGAATGGTTTTAGCGGTTTTCTCATTTTCAAGGTATACGCGTACCAGATTATTATTCTCAGTTAACGAAACATACGGGCGAAAGAACGATTTGTCGTTGCTTGATGGCATGGCAATTCCTTTTATATGGTTGAGCGGCTGTTCAAATATACAAAAACTTGCCGAGCCTACAAATAACAGCTTCTTATACAATTGAAAGTATACCGTGAGACGTCCAGCATGCTCGAGATGGTTCACGTTCCGTTTCCATCCACATCGCAGCGCAGGAGTTGGCAGATAGACGGTTCCTCTACGTGGATGGCCGTATCACCTTCGCCGACAATTCCGCGCCCTTTTGCCACGGAGTCGTTTTTCCTAGGTTTTTTTGGTATTTAGGAATCTATGGAGTACCTTTGCAATACTTCCCTGAGATTGCGGAGACGCAGCGCTGCTGCCACGAACCAAGCTAGATGCAGCAATCTCCGGGATTGTTCTTTAAGAGGCAAATCCGGAATCTGCGGAGTCATTCAGGACTCTTAGCGCCGGTGAGCTTCTTTTTTTGTGCCCATGTAGAATGCCGATTGCCAGGGGAGGGGTGTAGTCGCACACTGACCCACTGGTGCCCGGGCTCGCCTTGCCCTCATTCCGGGCTTGACCCGGAATCTCCCCGTAAATGTGTAAAACGCCCCGTTTCGCACATATTTTGCCCAATTTGGACCAGAAAAAGTGCGAAACCCCGGGTATTTGCACATTTATTCGGCAGCCGCGGTGCCCGGCTGCGCATCTCATGAGCAAAAAGGCCCATCCATGCTTACGAAACCACCATTTCCCCATCTCGTGAGCAAAATCGCCCTCGCACGCTCACGACCCCGGCGATCTCCCTCTCGCCGCCAATGGTATTTTGCGATTTCGGAGGTGTTCCATACCTTTGCATCGACTTCAAGGCAGCCCCTTGAAGGCTCGAGACTCCGGCCCCGCCGGAGGGGTGAGATTCCGTGTCAACCTCGGCGACAATTGGGTGGCCGTTTGGCAGGGAGTCTTTATTTGTGAAAAAACCGAATATTTTATATAACTTTAAACGTTTGATTGGGAATACTATAGCAGCTTCAGTAGTTAGTCATATGGAATCTGTAGAGTTTAGCGCCTCTTCCGCTCCTCGCGAAGAGCGCCCGAGAATCACCACACAGGATCTTTCTCCTCAAGATCCTAGAAAAGAGTTCATGAAGGGTTCCTTTGAATCTCATGACCATGACCGACAAGAAGATGATTTTATCAGAGTTTCTTTTGTCGAGATGGACGAGATTGTGAAACATCTTGCCATGTCTGGTAAGTCCAAACAATGGATTAGAGATATTGCACTCTTATTAGCTGGTGGCTTTATTTCAACAGCGACGGAGGCATTCATTTCAAACCATCAAGGTAACGAAGCAGAGACTATTCTCTATCTTACAATTTGCCTAATCTGTCTTGCAATAGCTGCAGTACTGTTTATTGTAACGCGAAATGGCTCAATCTCGGATAAATTGTGTTTAGTCAATATTCAGAATAAAATTAGTGAGGTTGTAAAAAGGACGCCTGATTATAAGATTGCCAGATACAAAGGAAATGATGAAATTGATTACAAAACTATTTATAGAAAATTAAGGCGTCATGAGAGTCTTCGATCCTTAGTTGTGATACTCTTTCTCACATTCCCTATTCATGCATTTGCGCAAACATCAGTACGCCAAGTCTCCGACTTCGTTTCACTTTTGACAGGTTGTATATCTATTGTGGCCGTAGCTTTATCTCTTTCTTTTGTAATTGCATCCAGAAGAAGAGAGAAGATACTAGTCGAAGAATTACAGCGGCTTCAGAACGATAAGAAAAAGACCCATAAGGAATTGTTTCAATTGGGCAAAAAGATGTTCGTGACTGGAACGAGCATGAGCAAGGCTATTGACAACTTTACTGAAGCCATCCTTTTAGATTCTCAGCAGCCTCTGTACTATGAGTATCGTGGTGATGCATATAAAAAAACGGGTTATGAGACAAGGGCTTTGAATGACTACCAGAGAGCCATCAGTCTTTCAGGAACAACTGTAGAAGACAAATTCAGACTTATTCATAAAATAGCCATTATACACAGTGAAGCTGGTAGATTGTTAGAAGCAGAATCTCAATTTAGGCAAGCATTATCGATCCTTAACAGTACACCAACTGTCAATTCTAAGGAAGCTATCAATCTTCTGAACGACTATGGGAATATCCTGCTTCGGATGAATTTGTTCACGGAAGCGGGTGTGATATTCAAAGAGGCTCTATCTTATTGTGAGAAAGTCAAGAAAAATACTTCTGATTATCGGGCGTTGTTTGCGATGACGTATAACAACTCTTCTGTAGTGCTCAAAAAGCTGAATAAGTATAGTCAGGCAGAAGAGTATGCAAAACTTGCGCTTGAGCAATACAGATTTTTGGCAAAGGAATCTCCAGATAAACACCTGTCCGATCTCGCGGGAGTATTAACTAATATTGGCTACTTGTATTATGAGTTATCAAGAAAAGAGGAGGCTATTCATTTTTTCCAAGAATCATCGGAAACATATCGTCAATTAGTCGCTCAAGATGAGGCCCAATATCTTCCTAGTCTTGCAAAAACTCTGTACATTCTTTCGCGACTTCACCATGAAAATCGCAATTATAGTATGGCCGAAAAGGATTATCAGGGGGCCCTTGTTATGTTCCGTCAACTCTCCGAGATGAATCCTGGTGAGTTTTTACCCCACGTGGCATCGACATTGAATAATCTTGCCAACCTGCATCAAGATATCGGCGAATATGCTAAAGCTACAGATGAATACAATCAGGCTCTTGAAATAAAACGTAAACTGTCACAAACGGACCCCAAGACCTTCCTTCCAGATGTGGCGTCGATTCTCACAAATCTCGCCTTTCTTCATCGTAGTGATCTGGAGGATAAAAAGGCTGAAGAAGAGTATAGTGAGGCTCTTGAAATATATCGTAGTTTGCCCGAGAAGATTTCTGATGATGTCCTTTCCAATTTGGCGATAACCTTGAATAATCTTGCCATTCTTCACAGCGATTTAAACGAGTATGAAGAAGCCGAGTCGGAGTACCTAGAGGCTTTGAACATTCGCCGTAAGTTAGTTGAGAAGAATCCTGATGAGTTCCTTCCTGTTTTGGCGAATACTCTTAATAATCTAGCCCTCCTCCACAGTGATTCTCATAAGTATGATATTGCAGAGGTGGAGTACCAAGAGGCTCTTGGCATATACCGTAATTTGTCAGAGAAGAATCCTCCTATTTTCCTTCCAGATGTGGCGATGGCTTTATCTAACCTTGCCATCGTTCACAGTAGAACTCATAAGTATGATATAGCTGAGGATGAGTACCAAGAGGCTCTGAAGATTCGTCGTAAGTTAGTTGAGAAGAATCCTGATGAGTTCCTTCCTGTTTTGGCGCTTACTCTAAATAATCTTGCTTGCATGCACTGTGATATTCTCAAGTACGTTCCAGCCGAGGAGGAGTATCAAGAGGCCTTGAAGATTCGTCGTAAGTTAGTTGAGATGAATCCAGAGGCTTACTATCCCGATTTAGTGGATACTCTTACTAATATTGCCGCCATGCACTTAGATATTGACGATTACGGTTCTGCCGAGGCGGAGTATAAAGAGTCGCTGGCGATCAGCCGTAATTTAGTAGCGAAGCAACCGAAGGTATACCTTCCTTTATTAGCATGGGTTCTCATTAATAATGGACTCTTTCACTGTACTATTCATCAGTATGATATGGCTGAGGATGACTACAAAGAGGCTATTGATATATGGCGTGAATTGTCTAAGAAGAATCCGGAGCCCTTCCGTATAGATCTTGCACTGAGTCTCAATAATATAGCTATCCTTTATAGAGATACATACAAGTATGACCTGGCCGAGAAAGATTCCCAAGAGGCCCTGTCGATACTTCGCAATTTGTCAGAATTAAAGCCAAATGTTTACCTTCCTGATTTGGCGCAGACTCTAAGTATTCGTGCTATCATTCACTGTGAGACTCACAAGTATGGTGTGGCCGAAAAAGAGTACCAAGAATCTTTGGAAATACGTCGTAAGTTAGTTGCGAAGCATCCTGATTCGTTCCTTTCAGATCTTGCGCAGACTCTAAGTAATTTTGCCAACCTGCACTTTTTTTATCACAAGTATGGTTTAGCCGAGGTAGAGTACAAAGAGTCGCTTGATATTTACCAAGCATTATCCGATAAACATCCGGATGTATTCCTCTCGGATTTGGCGAGTACTCTTAACAATCTCGCCAAACTGCACACTTCTATTTTCGATTTAAGTTCAGCCGAGATGGAGTATGATCGTGCCCTGGAGATATGTCGGGAGCAATACGAGAAGAATCCTATTGCATTTATTCGCGATATGGCAACGACTCTGACCGATTCAGCCTTGCTTTACAGAAATACTAACAAGTATGATTTGGCCGAGAAGAGATACACAGAAGCCCTTACAATGTATCGTGGACTTTCAGAGAAGAATCCGGATGCATTTCTGCCTGGTGTAGCATGGGTTTTGAGTCAACTTGCCAACTTTCATGATGCTATTCATGAAAACAGCAAGGCAGAACAGGAGTATCAAGAATCTCTTGATTTGTACCGAAAACTGTCTGAAAAGAATCCGGAGGCGCACCTCCCGTATTTAGCATTGACTTTGAACGGTTTTGCAAATCTTCATCGTGATAATCGTGATTATGATGCTGCCGCAATAGAGTACAATGAGGCTCTGGAGGTGTTTCGTAAGCTTGATGAGGAGAATCCCGATGCCTTCCTTCCGGATTTGGCAATAGCTTTAAACGATTTTGCAAATCTTCATCGTGATAATCGTGAATATGATGCTGCCGCGATACAGTACAATGAGGCTCTGGAGGTATTTCGTAAGTTGGTTGAGGAGAATCCCGATGCCTTCCTCCCGGATTTTGCAACAGCTTTAAACGATTATGCAAATCTTCATCGTGAGACTCGGGCTTATGCTGTAGCCGAAATGAAGTACAATGAGGCTCTGGAGATACGCCGTAAGTTGGTAGAGAAGACCCCCAGCGCGTTCCTTCCAGATATAGCGGAAACGCTCTATGATATTGCGCTTTTACGTAATGATCAGGGACTGGTTTTGGAGGCTGAAGATGCTGCTAAACAGAGTCTGGAGTTTTATGCGCAGTTGCCCGAGAATAGTAAAGCCGTTTTTGAGCATAAAATAGCTGATGCCAGGAAACTGATGGCTGAGATCCACAAAGTGCGTTTGGAGAAAGGATGAGCCCATTATGATGGCAGGTTTGCCTTTCCAAGTTTGAGAAAGGATTTGCCATCTAACAAAGCTTTATCAAAAGGAGACTGGCCCCTTCCACGGGTTGCTCAGTCTCCTTTTGACGCTGAACCAATAGGAATGAGTGAAGCATCATCCCGTATCTGCGGAGTCGGTTTTTATGTGAATCGGCACGAAAATGCGTGAAAATTTCACTTATAGTTGAAATATTCAAGAAGTATTACTACCTTTGCATGCGCATTTGAGAGAACATGAGCTTCAAACTAGTTGAAATACCAGCGTTGTCGGGGCCAGCGTGCAAGATTTACTCCATTGCTTATGATGGGAGTTCTGAGACGTCGTTCGACGGCTTTCAAGATAGAATGGATGAGGAAGGTTTTGTCGATGAGGTCGATCAGATTTGGTATTCTTTGCGGTTCATGGGGGAGGAAGGTGGTGCCAGAATACAGTTCTTCCGAGAGGATGAAGGGCGTCCTGGTGATGGGATTGTGGCTCTGTTAAAGAAGAAGCGATTTGCCTTGCGGCTCTATTGCATCCGGTATGGGAACGGCCCTCTTGTTTTGGGAGATGGAGGGTATAAGCCGCCTTCAGCGCGGACATGGCAGGATGTCCCTCATTTAAGCGCTTGTGTTGAGGAGTTGATGCGCATTTCCATGTTGATAACACGAAGAATCAAGGATAAAGAAATCAAGTTGTCTCCTGACGGTACCCTCACCGGTAACCTGGAGTTTGATGACGATACATTATGAAGAACAGAGAAAGAACAGCAAGAAGATCCGAACTGGAGTACCTGAAGGTGGCGCGCAGGATGCGTGCGGCAGTCCAGATCGCAGAGGCCATGGAAAAGCATGGCGTGTCCAAAAAGCAGTTGGCCGACATGATGGGACGCCGGCCCTCCGAAATCACGAAATGGCTGAGCGGGGACCAGAACTTCACGATGGACACATTGACGGAACTCTCCTATTATCTGAAAGAAAAGATAACGGGAGAGTCTCTGGTTGTTGAGAAGACTTTCATCTCCGTCACCTACGACCCTTCGGCCGAGCATGACTTTCCCGAGAATCGCGTCAGTTCCAGAATCAGTGTCCGTCCCAAATGGAGCATGCCGAAACCAGTTTTAAATCAAATGGATATTGAATCCCTTTCAGCATATGGAACAGGATATTAAAGTTCGATTTGGCATTGAAGCCCTGGAAGAGCAGAAGTTCGAGTTCTCATCTTCCGTTCCGGATCCGATTGACGCCAGTGCGCTGGAGGTCCGGTACCTCATCGAAACGGAGATCCTCCGAAGCGAGGAGAGAATCAAAGTGACGACGGGCGTAAAGTACTCCCTTCGGGAAACGCCGTTGTGCGAGCTGATCATCGATGCCGTTTTCGGGATGGCCCCCTTCTCGGAAATCGTCGTGATTGATGAATCCAAGAAGACAGTCTCTTTCACGAAAGAGATCGTGCCCACGCTGCTGAATATCACCTTCGGAGCCCTTCGTGGCGTCCTGTTCGAAAAGACAAAAGGCACCTCTCTGGGGGCATTCCCACTTCCGCTGATCTCCATGCCCGACTTGGTCGAGATGAACCGTTTCAGGGTGGAGAAAGCGGGGCTTTAGCGTTGTCAGAGCAGCTTCTCTCTTGTAACTTAGCCTTTATTTCTTTTCTATTATGGATAGAGTTCAACAGTATGGTGAAGCAATAAGCAAAGAGCAACGCGATACCATAACGCAACGGTATAAGCGGATAACTAGGTCTGTCAATTCTGAATTTTGGAATATTGACAGTGAAACAGCACATAGTCGTTATGTTGGCTCGTACGGCCGTGGTACTGCTATTGATACCAGCGACATTGATATCCTTGTTGAGTTGCCTCGCTCAGAATATGATCGATTTGATGCGCTCAAAGGCAATGGTCAGTCACGACTTTTACAAGCTGTTAAAGTTGCCATACAAGCGACTTATCCCAATAGTAATATTCGAGCAGATGGACAAGTTATTGTGATCGACTTTTCTGACGGAATCAAATTTGAAGTTCTTCCTGCATTTAAACAAGTAGATTGGTTCGGAAACTGGAATGGCAAGTACGATTACCCGGATGCGAATAGGGGTGGTAAATGGAGATCAACTAATCCGAGAGCAGAACAAGAAGCCATGCGTAGGCTTAACGAGGCAAGCAATGGTTTACTCTTCGATACATGCAAACATATGCGTGGTATTCGCGATACTTATTTCGCAAGTTATCATTTGTCGGGTATCGTTATTGATAGCTATGTTTATCATCATATCGCGGATTGGCACTGGTTACGTCCTGGCGAAATAACGGATAAGCCACCTGGAACTTATGAGAAGAAACTCTTTAATGAATGTCCAGTTTGGAGTTTCGCTTTAACGGCACCAGGAAGTGGTGATGCCGTGGATACCACCCGAGATGTAGATTGTCTGAACAAAGTGTTAAAATATATGTCAAAAGAATAGCTTATGGATAAAAGCATTGAAGTTTTATATCGTGAAATACTTGAACGACATAGTAAGATAATTTGGACTCACGAAATACATCTTTGTCAAGCGAATATTCAGTTACAGAAGAACAGAAGGCGCAGTTTATTGCTCACTATACTATCCGTACTTGTATCTGCGGCAGCAATAACAAATATATTTAAATGGCTTCCTGAATTTTTTATTATTCCAGTATTAGCTCTTTTGTCATTGACGCTTACATTCTTCACAGTTAGGTATAGGGCTGATAATTTAGGCAAGGCGGCTGCAGAAAACAGACAATATGCGGCAATTATGCATCATCTACGTAATCAGTATGCAGGCTTACTGTCAGAGATTAAAGCTGGGTTATTGAATGCTGATCAGATAGTGAAACGGTGTGCAACTTTGGAGAATGAGGAAAGAATCGTATATTCTGGAATTGTCCCAGTTACATCTTCTAAAGCCGTTGCTATGGCAGATAAAGCCTTGAAGAAAGATCAAGTTGCAACGACTACGGAAGAGGAAATAGCGCTGATTGTTTCACCTAATCTTAGATTAAACTGAGCAATAAACGATAGGCTGTTGAGCCCTGTCCGACAAGTTGGACAATAGATAAAACATCGCGATGATTATCTACCCGTTGTTGATAACTTTTTTCGGACACAAACCATTTATTTGTTACATTTGCACACCACCAGTATAATCTGGTGGTTTTCTTTTTTATTGGCTCAACTAATTGTAAAGTTTTATGGGGAAAACACGAGTATTTATCAGTTCGACTTGTTATGATCTCTCTCAGATTAGAAAAGACTTGAAGGAGGGGATTGAGGCGATGGGGCATATACCAGTTTTGTCTGAGAATAAGGATTTCCCGGTTTCGCCCGAACTGACCTCTGTGGAGAATTGTATTAGTGCAGTTCGTAATGATACAGATATCTTCGTTTTGATAATAGGCGATCGATACGGAGCCAAACTTGATTCTGGTAAGTCCATAACGAATACCGAATTCCAGACTGCTTATTCGAGGAGGATTCCTGTTTATACATTCACGCTCAAGAAGGTTGTCCATGTTTTGCCAGCCTGGAAGGAGAACCCGAATGTGAATTTCGTAGGTGTTGTCGACGATAACAAAGTATTTGAGTTCGTTGATGAGGTAAGAAGCCAAAAGGGGTTATGGAACTTCGAATTCGAGTCCGCCCAGGATATCCTGGAGATTCTGAAGTCTCAATGGTCGATTCTATTTCAGTTAACGCTGTCTCAACGCCAGAGGCTTCTTGAACAAGACAATTCATTACTGTCTCAACTGTCTAGCCGTGCTTTAAAGTTGTTGATGGAAAAACCTGACAATTATGAAACGCTGCTGTTTTTGCAGATGATGGAAGACGAGATTGGTAAATATAAGTCTTTGAAGTACGATTGCATTTTTTCTATCACGATTAAGGCGGGTACGTCCATTACCGAATGGGAGCGCTTTAGTGAGTGGCAGTTCGAAATGCTTTCTCGGATCGAAAAGTGCATAGACACTATAAATCGCCTAATGGCCGCTTTTGAGCAATTCTTTGGAGAGCCTGGTGTCCCAGCTGATGTCAATGGGTTATACTATGTGGCTCAGAGATTTGGTCAACTCTATTCATCCCTTCTTAAATGGGTGATAGAAGTTCGAAGCGTTTATACTCCAGACTCCTTTACTATGGTTGTCAACGCACTTTCAGATTTACCGATGAAAGCGGCTAGTCAACTTGAGGAGTTCCCTTCAAATACTAAGAGGGCATTGTTGGAAGCGATATCTAGAGTAAAGAGTGGAGATTTGGAGAAAGGATCAACTGTGGAGTTTAATTTGAGTATCTCAGTGGATGACGAGGCTTTAACGCGGTATAAAACAGCACTGAAAGATCTGACGGCAGTTTTTCCAAGTTGTTTAATGTGAGAGAAGCGTCAGCCCCATAAGTTCCGCTACCAGCCCGGTTGGGGGAGTGGTGATGTACACGAGGCCCGTCCCCCGTGCTCGGGTCTCGTCCTCAGGTAGGGCCGTATTTGAGGATGGGATAGGTCAGGGGAGGTGGTTCGTCCTCAGGGAGGGCCGATCTTGAGGAGGAGAAGGGCCGATTGAAGGGTTCGTCCGCGGGGAGGGCCGTTTTTGAGGATGAGAGGGGGGCGTGATGGGCCGTGCGTGCCGGCCGAGATTGGCCGGGGGAGGGGTTAGCACGGGGGTGTGCCGGGCACGGGGGCGGGGTGTGCTGAGCCCCTCGAGAAACAGGAGGGGTTAGCACGGGGCCAATCGTAAGGTGTTGATAATCAGGGGGTCCGGAAACCGGGCGTGCTGAGCCCCCCCAGGCCAGGGGTTTCAGACCCCGCCGGGGACCCCGCCATGCCCCCGCCAAGGTCCCCGCCATGCCCCCGCCAAGGTCCCCGCCAAGGACCCCGCCATGCCCCCGCCAAGGACCCCGCCATGCCCCCGTCGGGGACCGGCCGCCCGGCCCCCAAGATTCTTCAAATAATTATTCCGAAAATGGCGAAAGCGTCATTTCTTTTTCGTAACTTTGCATAATTCCAGATTGTACGTATAAAACGTACCTATTCGCCCGGCAAGGGGGTTCCTGGATAGGAATCCGGCCGGGGGAATCGTTCCTTGCTTAATGGTAATTTAGGCGAGGAATGGGAGACATTTACCAAAGTGAAGAAAACGCAATCCTTCATGCAATTCCACATCTTCTCCCCCTACCGCGTCTGCCCTTTGGGCGCGCATGTGGATCACCAGCACGGGCTGGTGACGGGGTTTGCTATTGATAAGGGCGTGGACCTGTGGTTTGATGTGCGGGAGGACAGCAGGGTTGTGCTGGATAGCGAGACCTTTGACGGGCATGTGGAGTTCGATATTGCCACGCCTACGCTGGTGAAGCAGGGGAATTGGGGCGATTATGCCCGCGGGGCCAAGTTCGCCTTGCAGAAGCGGTTCAAACTCAGTAAGGGTATCCAAGGAGTCATCAAGGGATCGTTGCCGATTGGTGGGCTTAGCAGCAGTGCTGCCGTTCTCATCGCTTATGTGATGGCTTTTGCCAAGGCCAATGGCATCGGCCTGGAACCCTTCGAAGTCGTGCGGGTCGCGTCCGAGGCTGAAAGGGAGTACATCGGCCTGAACAATGGTCTGCTGGATCAGGCTTGCATCGCCCTGGGGAAGAAGGACCATCTGCTCATGCTCGA
>JAEEGL010591850.1_pt1 | contig 11977 bp, 10 predicted proteins | sample 9134231 | NCBI WGS metagenome assembly JAEEGL01 (sample SAMN16246548, study PRJNA631951) | gut metagenome | biome: gut microbiome; feature: rumen; material: fiber-attached | host: Bos | place: Iran: Karaj | collected 2018-10
AGGCAATGATTTTGTGTATCATGATGACTTTGCTCAATCTGCAGAAGAATATGATGAACAAAGAAAGGACGAGCAAGGAAACCGATACATTAAGAACAATGATGGTAATGGTCGATTTCATTCTGATTGGTGCTCTATGTTGTACGCACGTTTAATGACATCAAGGAACTTACTTTCAAAAGATGGTGCCATTTTTATTTCTATTGGTGATGATGAAGAGGCAAACTTAATAAAAATATGCGATGAAGTATTTGGTGAGCAGAACTTTATAGCGAGTATCTGTCATAAGCATCGTGCATCCGTCTCTAATGACCGCATTATATCCGAAAATCACAATCACCTCGTATTTTATGCAAAAGACATGGATACCCTTTTCGCAAGAAAGCATCTTATCGGTGATGATCCAAATTTGGAAGGATTTACACTTAAAGATGAAAAAGGAGAATACAGACTAACTCCCGTTGATGGTCCTGGGGGAGCAAAAAAAGGAAACCCACATTATGAATTTCTTGGAGTTATGGGATATTGGCGGTACTCTAAAGAAACTATGCAGCAAAAATACGATGATGGTCTAATTGTAAGAACAGCTAACGGCTTACAACAAAAATATTATAAATCTAAAGCGGAAGAATCAAGAAAGACTGTCACAACATGGTGGGACGAAGACTTCTTAACTTCAAGTGCGACAAAACAATTAGTAGACTTAATGGGAGGTAAAACTTTTGATAACCCCAAAAATGTAAACTTGATTCTTAGAGCACTGAAAATGATTACTAAATTCGATGAAAATGCCATCGTTTTAGATTTTTTTTCTGGAAGTGGTACTACTGGCCAAGCTGTTATGCAGCTAAACTCTGAAGACCATGGACATAGAAAATATATATTAGTCCAACTTAATGAAGAAATTGCAGAAAATAGCTATGCTTATGAAAATGGATATAGATACATTCCTGAAATAGCAAAGGAGCGTATCCGTCGAGCAGGAAAGAAAATCAAAGAGGAACATCCTGAAGCTAAAGACCTTGATACTGGTTTCCGTGTATTCAAGTGTGAAGACAGCAACTACAAGGATGTGGCCTTTGCACCGAAAGATTATACGCAGGACATGTTGGCTGGCTTGCTTGACAATATCAAGGAAGACCGCACCGATCTTGATCTGCTCTTTGACTGTATGCTCCGTTGGGGTGTGGAGTTGTCGATGCCACTTTCTTCGCAGAAGGTGGACGGCTGCACCCTGCACAATGTGAATGATGGCGACCTCGTAGCCTGCTTCGATGGCAATGTCACAGAATCAGTGATTGACGCTATCGCAGCTCTCTCTCCTGTGCGTGTTGTTTTCCGTGACAGTAGTTTCAATGAAGCAGCAAGTAAAATGAATCTCTTTGAACTCTTCAAGCAGAAATGCGACTGGAGCGATGAAGAGGTAAGGAATAATGTTCGTGTCATCTAATCCAAGTGTTACTATGGCTAAGAAATTGACACTGAAATTCAAGAACCAGCAGTTCCAGACGGATGCTGCGCGTGCCGTCACGGATGTTTTCCACGGACAGCGTAATCAGGCTATGTTGGAATTTACCCACGATATGGGAAAGGTTGTTGGTGCAATGCAGAATCTGTTTGATGTTGTGGGTTTCCGCAATCAGCCCATCACTGTTCCTGCTGGGCAGTTGCTGGAGAATATACGGGCCATTCAGATGCCGGCTCAGTTGCGTCCATCGGAATCGATAAACACAAGCGATCTGCGCATGACCATCGAAATGGAAACGGGTACCGGCAAAACATATACCTACATCAAGACGATGTATGAGTTAAACAAACTCTACGGATGGAGTAAGTTCATCATCGTAGTACCGAGCATCGCTATTCGTGAAGGTGTTTGTCGCTCGTTCGAGATTATGAGCGAACACTTTGCCGCTGAATATGGCAAGCGTATTCAGTCATTTATCTACGACAGCAAGCAACTGACAAAGATTGACCAGTTTGCTAGTGACAGCAATATGCATGTGATGATTATCAACACGCAGGCTTTCGCAGCCCGTGGGGAGGATGCTCGTCGTATCTACATGAAGTTGGACTCATTCCGCTCTAGACGGCCTATTGATGTGATTGCTGCCACGAATCCTATCCTTATCATAGACGAACCTCAGTCTGTTCTTGGTGCTGACAAGAAAAATGCTACTCGTGAGAAGTTGAAGGAGTTCAAGCCGCTATTCACTTTATTATATAGTGCCACACACAGAGCGGATGACATCGTGAACATGGTGTATCGCCTGGATGCAATGGATGCCTACAACAAGAAACTTGTTAAAAAAATTTCTGTGAAAGGCATCAATCAGATAGGTACAACTGCCACAAATGGATATGTGTACCTTGAAAGTATTGAACTTTCCAAAGGGAATCCTGTAGCATACATCGGTTTCGATAAAAAAATGACAAGCACAGTAAAACAGGTGGTACAGAAAGCTACAGATGGATTTGATATTTATCAGCAGTCTGGGCGTCTTGAAGAGTATGCCCATGGCTACCGCATTGAAAGCATTGACGGTTACAACCGTACAGTACGCCTTTTGAATGGCATAATCCTCAATGAGGGCGATATGGTGGGTAAAGTGAATGATATATATGTACGCCGCGAGCAGATAAGGGAAACCATACGCGAACATATCAAAAAAGAGCGTAAGCTATTCTCAATGGGTATCAAGTGCCTATCTCTATTCTTCATTGACCATGTGGATAACTACCGTATTTATGAAACCGGTGGCACCACAAAGAACGGCACTTATGCTGATATTTTTGAGGAGGAATATAACAACATAGTGGGTCAGCTACAGCTGGAGTTTGCAGACGACCCTGAATATATAAAATACCTCAATAAGTTTATTGCTTCAGAAGTACACAATGGCTATTTCTCCAGAGATAAAAAGGGCCACTATGTTCAGCCGTCAGCTTCTGAATTAAAAAATGAAAGCAGTAACGACGTATCAGCCTATGACCTCATTATGAAGGACAAAGAGCGGCTGCTTTCATTCAGTGAGCCAACGCGTTTTATCTTCTCACACTCTGCCTTGAAGGAGGGTTGGGATAATCCCAACGTATTCCAGATTTGTACGCTAAAAGATAGTGACAATCAGACTAAGAAACGTCAGGAGGTAGGCCGTGGTATGCGTCTTTGTGTGAATGACCAAGGTGAACGCCAGGATGAAAACGTACTGCATGGCAGAGTATTTGAAGTAAACGAATTGACTGTTATTGCCAGTGAGTCCTACAATACATTTGCAGCAAAGTTGCAGTCTGAAATTGCTGATGCTGTGGGTGATCGCCCAATAAAGGTACAGCCAAGTCTCTTCGCTGGTATGACTGTGACAAATGCACGTGGAGAGCAACAACAACTGGACGACCTCGGCGCAAGCTTCCTCTTCTCTGCACTTGCTGCAAGGCAATATGTAGACCGTCAGGGTCAGCTTACTCAGAAGTATCACGATGACAAGCAGCAGGGAGTACTGGACTTTGGAGATGAATACAATGAATACAAGACAGATATCGTAAATCGTCTTGATGTGGTATTCAATCCTGATGCTGTTAAGCCTGAAGATGCAAGGCATATTCGTGAGGCTAAATTTGACTCCAAGAGGTTTGAACGTAAAGAGTTCCAAGCTTTATGGAATAAAATCAACCATAAGACTTACTACACAGTAAGCTTCAAAACAGATGACCTAATTAAACGTGCTGTCACAGAGCTTGACAACCACTTGCAGGTTACAAATATAAATATTCAAGTTGTTACTGGTACGTTGGAAAGCATTAAAAGCAAAGACCAGCTTGTATCTGGCACTGCCATGACGCAAAAAGAAGTTGAAAATACAACTATTCATGAACTTGTTGGTGAGAAAGTGAAGTATGACCTTATTGGTAAACTTGTGGAGGGCACTGGTTTGACTCGTAAGGCCATCGTCACTATCCTGCAGAAGATAAGCCCCAAAACTTTCCTTAAGTTCAGAGCCAATCCAGAAGAGTTCATAATCAAGGCTAGCAACATTATAAATGAATGTAAGGCCATTGCCGTGATTGAACATGTGTCATACCACAAGCTTGATCAGAAGTTTGACTCAGATATTTTCAGTGCATCAGCACTCAAAGGTAAGCTGGGAATCAATGCTATGGAATCGGAAAAATCTCTCTACGACCTTGTAGTTGTGGACTCCAAAGGCATTGAGATGGACTTTGCCAAGAACCTCGAGGCTCAGAACGAGGTGGCTGTCTATACGAAACTGCCAGGTGGCTTCTATATCAATACTCCAGCCGGTCATTACAATCCCGACTGGGCTATTGTATTCCGTGAAGGTCCCGACATTAAACACATCTACTTTGTTGCCGAGACAAAAGGCTATGACGATGATGAAATTAACGACTACCGCGACACAGAGAAAATCAAGATTGAATGTGCCCGTCGTCACTTCGCCACTATCTCTGATAGTACAGTGCGTTATGAAGTCGTTAAGTCATACAGTAAATTGAGAGATATAATCACTACAGATTAAAGAGAAAATATCAATAATGAAACTGAGTAAACTCATACCATTCAGTCAATACAATACTGACGATGATTGGGGAACAAATCATAGAAGCTTTGTACCTAAGGTCATCGCGTATGTATCTGAAGGAAAAATGCCTGACGAATGGGACCCCAGAATATTCAAGGAATACCTTTGTGATTATAGGGATCATTCTGTAGCATCAATTCAACAAGGGGGATTCCCGAAAGAAGTTCAGAAGAAAATCCGTGAGAACTGGGATGGTGAGATTAAGGACATTCTTCAAAAGATTGCCCTTAACCCAGATACTTACTTGTGGGAGGAATACACAAGACTTGACTCCATCATTAGCCAATTCTCTGAGCGACACTATGATGCTGCAACAGTGCGCATGATAGTCACTCTTCAGCCAAAAATATTCTCTACAGTTGTAACAGGGAATAGTTTGCTGAATATCGCATGGTACTTGCATAAGTACAAAGTAGATAACTTTGATTATATGCACTTTAGAGGCTCTACGTTGGAGAAGAACATGCTTCTTCAGCAGTTTTTGTTGAAAGAGTACAGCGAACAAGACCCTGTCATGCTGGCTACTGTAGCATGGCGAATTCCTGACATTCTTGATGCACTTAATAAAGATATGAAAAATATGAAACAAATACTCTTGCAGAAGAAGAACATCATCTTGCAAGGGGCACCGGGTACGGGTAAAACATATAGTACCGCACAGTTGGCTCTCGCTGCCATAGGAGTAAATGACATCAACTTCAAAGACCACGCAGCGGTGATGAAGCGTTATGAAGAACTGCATCAACAGGGACAAATAGAATTTGTCACATTCCATATGTCAATGGACTACGAGGACTTTGTTGAAGGTATCAAACCGGAAACGGAAGGCGACAATATCTCCTACAATGTAGAGAACGGCATCTTTAAGAAAATTTGCCGTGATGCTACTCAGCGGACAACATCTAATTTCGAATCAGCGTATGAGCAGTTCCTGAATGATATTGCTGATGCAAATGAAAGTGAGCCGTTTGTTTTGAAGACATCTACTGGAAGAGAGTTTGGTGTATGCCCAAATACAAAAGGAAATCTCTCTCTTCTAACTGGACCAAACAAGCAAAAGAATGGTGTGCTTCGCAAATCGGAGATCCTGGAAGCGGCACAAGGCAACCAAGATGCTGACTGGTATTATTATGATCTTGGTGTGATAGCCCATCTACGCGATGAATACAAGTTCAGCATAACTTCTGATAGCAAACATAAAAATTATGTTCTTATCATCGATGAAATAAACCGTGGCAACATTTCCAAAATATTTGGAGAACTTATCACACTTCTTGAAGCAGACAAGCGTAGCGATGGCGTCCATCCGCTGACAGTGCGCTTGCCTTATTCCAAAGAAGAGTTCAGTGTGCCTGGTAATCTTTATATCATCGGTACTATGAACACTACAGACCGTAGCGTCGGCAGTTTGGACTATGCACTTCGTCGCCGCTTTGCTTTTATTACTATAAAGGCACAACGCTCTGTAATTAAGAATTATTATCAGAATATAGGGAAAGAGGACTTGGGGAAAATTGCGTGTGAGCGCTTCGACGAAGTGAGGGCTTTCCTTGAAAACTGTTCCTCAGATATGGACATCGAAGACTTGATGGTGGGACACTCTTTCTTCATGGCACCTGACGAGGATGCTTTCACTCTCAAATGGAACTTTGAGGTGCTTCCACTACTTGACGAATACTTCAAAGATGGAATCATAAACCGTAAATGGACAGCAGAGGCCCAATAGTGCTCCGTGAGCAACAACAGTTAGATGAGCAAGGACGGGAATATATTGCTTCCCTTAACCTTGACTTCTCATCCTCAGAGAATGACACGATACCGCCATTCCTGGGGCTGTCTGCTGATGGTTGGTCTAGCTACTATGTAGGCGCTGCATGGCTCAAAAAGAATTCACGGCCTTTAGTCGTTAGACCCAAAATTGACAACATAGATTTCCTCGGTATCTTTTCAGATGCTCTGATGGATAATGTGTCACCTTCTTACTTCCAAAAGGCATATAGCATAAAACTTGATGCTCCATTTATTGAAGACGGGGCTTTGAACGCTGTTCTAACTCCTCTCATGGTGGCACACTTTCTAAGCGTTATGCGTCTGCTGCTTGCTTCTGGTTTGAAGCGCAGCTATATCATTCGCGAGGAAAATCTAAAGAACAAGGTTCGTGGGCATATATTGCCGCTACGCAATTTGCAGAAGAACATTTTGCGTGGACATGCAGAGAAAGCAATTTGTCGATTTCAGGAATACTCATATGACTATCCCGAAAATCGATTGCTGAAACGTGGATTGCTTGCTGCAGAGAGTCTTCTGGTGGCATTACGAGTTCCTAATAATGCTTTGCTGCAGCTTGTCCGCAAATGTTTACTTTCATTCAATGGGATAAGTTCTGACATCACGCCACAGGCTGTAAAGTCTATACGTCGTGACAAATTGCATGGGGAATATCCCGAGGCTATAAGCTTAGCTAAGCGAATATTGGCGAGGACTGATTTCGCCATTTCAGAATCATCAACTACCTCGCATCGGGTACCTGAATTTGCCATTGATATGTCACGCATATTCGAGTTCTATGTCCTCAGCGTTCTGCGTCGTCACTTCATTGGGCAGCGTATCTTATTTCAAGAATACGCTGGCATCATGGGACGTGCCGACTATATTGTACCGTCCGCTCAACTTATTGTTGATGCGAAGTACAAGCCTTACTATACACAGAAGTCATCAGACATTCTCCGTGCCGACATACGCGAGCTGGCAGGATATAGTCGCTCACAGCGTATAAGAAATATATTGAAGGTAGAGGATAATTCAGAGATTCCTTGCCTTATCATCTATCCAAACGGCAGCTATTCTGGAGAATTACAAATACTCTCCGAACAGCCCATTCTCTCACAAGCCGAGCCGATGCCTGGTATAAATTCATTCTACACGTTAGGGATTCCAATACCTTCGGTACATCGCAATTAGCTATGAAATGACTTTTGATAATAAAATAAAATGATATAATGACAATGGAGTTATGTAGTTTGTCCATCTTCACAATGATAGCCATCGCTTGCGTAGCAGTGGTTATCCTAGTCATGTATATCATTAAATATTGTTGTAGGAATAGTTTTGAGAAACTGAAAGTTTCTCTGGCAGAGAGAGCGGATAGTGCCAGGAATGAATATGAATCTCTGTTTGTGCCTTCACGTCTTGTTGAGGAAAGACAAATCGACGACTTCAAAACCAAGTATGCTGATTTAACATCACCAGGCATTCTTGTTACTGAAGAATTGACACCCCAAGATATAGAAAAATTGAGAGTGAATAGAAGAAAAAAATTAGCCCAGCCTATTGCGTCGATTCCTCCTCAGATGCCAGATGATAGTGTTAAAACTGAAGAGCAATATGATATAGATGATGATTTTCCCTTTTGAGGTTTCAGCATTTTTTATTTATTTACATATATATAATTTCCATGAATAAATACATAAGTACAAAAGATGCAGTTCGGCTTACAGGTCTTTCGAGGAATGAGATTTATGCCCTTATTCATAACGGCAAGCTACCTGCTCGTAAAGCTCCCAAAAGCGGCTGGCGTATTTCCCCAAATGCCTTGTTTTATTTGGGGCTTATAAAAGAGGAGCCTAACACCATATTCGAGGAACATCAATCTGAAAGTCACATTATAAATGAGGTCAATGAAGCCGATTTTGCAAGTCGTCAGTCTAACAAATCGAATGAAGAGCGTGTAAAGCCAAAAGTATTGCCGAGACATGCAACAAGTGTAAAGCGCCTTTCTCCTAAATCTAATCTTATCGCTATGAGTGAGGTATATTATGTAGAAGATGAAGAGCATTACACAGAGGTTTTTAAGCGAATGGCTGAGGTAAATAATAGTTTGAAAATTGCAACCGGTGACCTCAAAAACTTCACCATTACCTTTGAGTCTGATAATGGAGAAGAAACACTACGCATATGTGACTTCTTTATGTCTCTAGTAGAACGTGGCGTTCACGTCCAAGTGATGTGTATGAAGCCATTCTTTTTTTACATTTTCACTAAGGAAAACTGCCCAAAGCTACTTGAACATCCACTGTTTGAATTAAGATACAACGGACACAACCATATGAAGGTCTTCATATTCGATGATGTTTGTGCATATATAGGTTCTGCAAACATAACTTCAGCTGCTATAGGAAAACGTAAAAGTGGAAAAAGAAATCACGAAGCGGGATTGCTTCTAAGTGGAGAATCCATGATACAGTCACCGCTTCGTCATTTTGAAAAAGCATGGAATGATCCAGATGTCCTAAAACATACTTGGAAGCGTTTCGTGACAATGGCGAGGAATATAGAGAAAGAAAAGGGAAGAAGATAATTTAAATTGCAAACAATGACAGGAAACCCACTTTGGGATTTTATAGCTTTTGACCAACTGTTCAATAATAAAGGCAGTTCGTCAGGCGGAAGCGGTGGAGACGATGATGAAAACAGCAAATGGGCTCTAATCATCTCCATTATCCTCTTTATCTTTATATTTGTGTGTATCTATAGTTGTTGAGATTCACAATCATTATATTTGAAAATATTTGAAGAATCCTGTATATGTTGCTTTGTTGTTCTAATTCTACAGAATGAAGTTGTTTGCTTGATTAAAAATTATAAGCATTTGTAAGAATGGAAACATATAGTGATAGAATTAAAATAGTTGTGGCAGACATCACTACTCTAAGGGTTGATGCTATCGTGAATGCTGCCAACCGCACACTTTTAGGAGGCGGTGGCGTTGATGGCGCTATTCATCGTGCTGCTGGTACGGAACTCGTCCGTGAATGTGCTACCCTAGGAGGATGCGAGACTGGACAATGCAAAATGACTGAGGCTTACCTGTTACCTTGTAAGAAAGTGATTCATGCAGTTGGTCCAGTATGGCAAGGAGGCAATCATCACGAAGGAAGCTTGTTGGCTAGTTGTTATGACAATGCTTTGAAATTGGCAGAAGAAAACAAACTTGAGAGTATTGCTTTCTCATGTATCAGTACTGGCGTATATGGCTTCCCAAAAGGCGAGGCAGCTCGTATAGCTCTACATACTATATTTGCACATATACGTGATGATTATCATGGCCAGGTTATTATTTGTTGTTTCTGTGAAGCAGATGTCAAATACTACAAGTCGATTTTTTGGAATGAGTCTCTGACATTACTTGGAAACCATCAAATTGTGTCAGAATACAAAAATAAAATCGAAACTCTTGAAAAGTCATATTGGGACAAAATACTATCTTTCATTCCAATACTTGAAAAGGGAGAGCATTTGCCAGAACCAGGACACGTAGAAGAGTACTTGGGATTATGCAGTGGTAAGGCAGATTATCAAAATTGGATACGATGCTTCAATATTAACAGGATGCCGGACTTTAATATGATAGACAATATCTATTGTTTGTTCGTCATTGGTACATTCTATGCCAGAAGGCTACACTGGACGATGAGATATGCAACAAAAGAAGAACTATTGCAGGTGCTTTGCCCATTAAAAGATTGTTATGTATTGGAAAGAGAAAATTAACGGATTATGCCATACACGTATGATTATCCAAGACCAGCAGTAACAGCAGATTGTGTTGTGATGACGAAGGAATCTGTGCCACATGTGTTACTGATAGAGAGAGGGAACGACCCATTCAAAGGATGTTGGGCCTTTCCTGGCGGTTTCATGGACATGGATGAAACAACCGAACATTGTGCCATCCGAGAGTTGAAGGAAGAAACAGGGCTGGTTGTAGAAAAGGTTTTGCAGATTGGAGCATATTCTAACGTTGACCGTGATCCAAGAGGACGCACAGTATCTGTTGCTTACTTGGCTGTCATAGATAAACCTGTTGATGTAACAGGTCAGGATGATGCAGCAAAAGCACAATGGTTTCCCATAGATGCACTGCCTCCATTGGCTTTCGATCATGAGGATATAATGAATGACGCGATTGTTATGTACAATCAAATGCAATCCTTCTCACTCGAGAACAGTCAGAAGATTGCTGAGAAATTCGCCAAGCATAAAGGTTTTGATATAACAGAATTGTGCGCAGAAAAGGATGGTTATAAGTATTATCAATTGATGTGGAATCCACAGCCTAAGTACACAGGTCATCCAAATGTAATCAAAATCGCTCCTACAGGAAGGGTCATTGTCTTGGAAGACCGAGAGGAAATATATTGGGCTGTCATGCAATTGAATAAATCTAGAACTAAATCAAATAAAAATAAACCATGGGAGCATTGACAAATAATGAATATTGTAAGGTTGGTAGAGCTTTTTTGCAAGCTGTCAGCCATCTGGTCAAGGAAAATGAATCAGGCGATAAGATTGCACTCTTCAATACACTTGACAAAATTAAACTGAAAGAGGGTTTTTGCTTGGGTCTACATTTAGCCCAAAATACTGGAATAGGAGATGAATCTTGGTTCTATACCTATCCTGAAGGCAAGAAGACTACATCTCAAAATGATGTTTTGCCACCAAGTTTAAGAGAAGGTAACGCAAAAGTGGAATTCATAGACTTGACGGTGGAGCCTTCTGCTATGGGAGCATGGCAAGCATATCTTTACCTCATCGCCCCGACAGTCATGCCAGTATTTTGGCATGGTGGTTATATCTGCAGGGACAATTTGTTTTCTCTCGCAGCATTCAACAGGATTGTTGGTCCTAAAACTCATGGCATTCCATCTATAATTAAAGGCATGGATAAAATTACAGAGGAAGATGTCCTGCCGTCTGTTTCCTATGAGAACGGCAAAGCCATAGTTTCAAGTTGCTATTGGACAGACTGGGGTGGTCTGATTCGTGAGACAGTTGTTATTGATTTCAATGGGGAAACTATTACTTCTGTTTCAAAAGGCCGAAAGAAGACACTAGTTAAGTTTGATTGTGGCATCTGCTTTTAATGAAACAGATGTAGATTTAAATTATAATGTATGGACGACTTAGGCGATTTTACAGCATTTGATACCTTCTTCGGAGGTGGCTCCTCGGGTGGAAGTGGAGGAAACCAAGGATGTGGATGTATTCTCATACTTGTCATTGTGTTTTTACTTCTATCTTTTCTAGGTATGTTGACAGATTTGTTTTTTTAGATTTCACTATAAATTGCCCGAAACTTAACAAGTTAAGGGCAATTTTGCTTTTATTTCTATACCGCTATCACATAAAATGATTATCTTTGCATCAGCTATCGGTAATTTTTGCCGTCAGCTCGATGCGTTTTGCCGTTTCGACTAAACTACCACAAAAATATCGGGAGGCATAAGCAATTCGCTCGTGTTGTATATGTAAACTATACGGCATGGGTGGAATACTTGTGTTCACTCCCGAAGGCTGTGGTAGGCCGAGTCGAA
>JAEEGL010779000.1_pt1 | contig 11977 bp, 9 predicted proteins | sample 9134231 | NCBI WGS metagenome assembly JAEEGL01 (sample SAMN16246548, study PRJNA631951) | gut metagenome | biome: gut microbiome; feature: rumen; material: fiber-attached | host: Bos | place: Iran: Karaj | collected 2018-10
AGCCGATCTTTGTATGCAGCAAGTGCAGGGATACCGGTTTTATCGAAGGCGAAAAGTGCAGCTGTTTCAAGCAGTACGAGATCTCCTATCTCTATGACATTTCCAACCTGCATCAGATCCTGGAGCAGAACAATTTCTCGCTCCTCTCCACGCATTACTATACCACGGAAGAATCCCTGAACCAGTTTAATAACGCCGTCGACAACTGCCGGCAGTTCATTGAACAGTTTGGAAAGGAATTCCGCAACATCATCTTTTACGGCAATGTCGGTACCGGCAAATCCTTTTTGAGCGGATGCATCGCCAAAGAGCTTTTGGACCGCGGCATCTCCATTCTCTATTTCAGCGCCGTACAGCTGTTCCAGACCTTATTGAACACTTCCTACAATAATGATAAGACAGAGCTGAACCATCTGTATGACACGCTCTTCTCGTGCGATCTGCTGATCATTGACGATCTTGCTTCGGAGCACATCACGGACTATACCCGCTCCCAGCTGTTCCAGATCCTGAACGAAAGAGCCCTGCGTCAGAAGCCCTTCGTGCTCTCGACCAATTATGACCTGCAGCAGCTGCGGGAAAACTATTCCGAGCGCATCTTTTCGCGCCTGATCGATAACAGTTTCATCTGTCATCTGACCGGTCCGGACATAAGAATGAAAAAAAAGATTGAAAATGATCATAAATAGTTATATAGTATAAAGGCTTGTGATACGTTTCACAAAACTAACTGCGGATCCCGCAGAGTGTGCAATTAAGAAAGCGAGGTATTTACCAATGGCAACGCAAACCGATGACATCCGAAACCTGGACACGATCCCCGTCGGCTCTCTGGGCATCATTCCGCTGGAAAGCTGCAAAGAGCTTGGCGAAAAGGTTGACTACTATCTGGTCAACTGGCGTACCGTCCGGGAAAACGAGCATGCCGATAACCCGGCGTTCCAGGGATACAAAAGAGATTCTTACCTGTTGAATGCAAAGGTTCCCCGTTTCGGTTCCGGCGAAGCAAAAGGTATCATCTTAAATTCCGTGCGTGGTCATGACCTGTATATTATGGTAGACGTCTGCAACTACAGTCTGACCTATTCGCACTTCGGCCAGATCGGACATATGTCTCCGGACGACCACTACCAGGATCTGAAGCGTGTGATCGCAGCAGTCGGCGGCAAAGCACGCCGCATCACCGTGATCATGCCGTTCTTATATGAAAGCCGCCAGCACAAGCGCAGCGCAAGAGAGTCTCTGGACTGTGCACTGGCTCTGCAGGAACTGGTCAATATGGGTGTAGATAACATCATCACCTTTGACGCGCACGATCCGCGTGTACAGAACGCGATCCCTCTGAACGGCTTCGAGACCGTACAGCCGGCTTACCAGTTCATCAAGGCTCTTTGCAAGAACGTAAAGGATCTGAAGATCGACGCAAAACATATGACCGTGATCAGCCCGGATGAAGGCGGTATGGGCCGTGCCATCTATATGGCAAACGTACTCGGTCTGGATGTAGGTATGTTCTACAAGCGCCGTGACTACTCCCGTATCGTAGACGGCCGTAACCCGATCGTCGCACACGAATACTTAGGCTCCTCCGTAGAGGGTCAGGATATGATCATCGTAGACGATATGATCGCATCCGGTGAGAGTATGATCGAGGTTGCTACCGAGCTGAAGAAGCGCAAAGCAAACCGTATCTTCTGCTTCTCCACCTTCGGTCTGTTCTCCAGCGGACTGGAGAAATTTGACAAGGCCTATAAAGACGGCATCATCACACGTGTGATCACCACCAACCTGATCTACCAGAAACCGGAACTGTTAGAGCGTGAATGGTACATCAGCAGTGATCTGAGCAAGTACATCGCATACATCATCGATACGCTGAACCACGATACCTCCATCAGCGATCTTCTGGATCCGAGCGAGCGTATCCAGAAGCTGCTCACCAGATATAAGAAGGAACAGGAAGGAAATACCTGATACTATCTTTCCACCGTATCCTATAACAGCAAATTAAAATGGACGGCACCGCTGCCGCCCATTTTTTCAAACATATTGATCGTTCCCTGGGTATTACCCGCTTAATCCCAGAGCTTTTCAGGGTATACCCCCTGTTCCTTCAATTTCTGGATCGAATCCATTACAAAAGGCTTATCCTCTTTGTATGTCACGCCAAACCATTTGTCCTGCGATGACAGTACTTTGACGGAGGCCTTTTCTTCTTTTACCATACGGCCCACTTCGATCGGGATGAAGCACTCACCCTTCAACGGATTCTTTGCCAGATCCTCGTCAAAGAAACGCTGCACGCTCTTTTCCAGTTCCGCAAAGATCTCCGGCTGAAAGCCCCACATATTCATGGATACCAGACTGTCTACGGAAATATCCGTCCATGTAGCGCCGTCATCCTGCGTGTATCTTGCGCCGTCTGCCGTCTTCTCGATCTTGGTCAGCTCCTCGATCTCGGTAAGATAGCCTGCATCGTTCATGCGGCAGCATCCGCGTGCCACGCTTCCGTTCTCGGTCAGCGTGTTCTTTAACTGATAGCCTACCATGCAGAAGGGCATCTCGCCTTCCTTCTGTGCCTGCGGCGCAGCCAGGAAATCCACCAGTGTCTTATAGGCGCTCACGCCATAGTAATCGTCTGCGTTGATCACGGCAAACGGCTCCTTAACCGCATCCTTGCAGCACAGGATCGCATGCGCGGTGCCCCACGGCTTTACACGGCCTTCCGGGATCGTCACGCCTGCCGGGATCTTTGTCATCTCCTGGAAGACATATTCCACTTCCGTCTTTTTGCTTACCGCATCACCGATCACGCTGCGGAAATCCGCTTCATGTTCTTTCTTGATGATGAAAACTACTTTTCCGAAACCTGCGCGCAGCGCATCGTAAATAGAAAAGTCAATGATCTTGTGTCCCGCCGCATCGATCGGGTCGATCTGCTTTAAGCCTCCGTAACGGCTTCCCATTCCTGCAGCCAGGATCACCAGTGTCGGTTTTGTACTCATGTTATTCTTCTCCTCGCTCTTCTTGATAGTATGATGGGCCGAAAAACGCCGGCCTTATTAAGTATTACTGTATTTTATCAAAGACCATCACAGAATGCAATAGCATTACTGCCGTGCCACATTTAACAGGCGCAGTTCTGCCTCACTCTCGGCGAAAGCCTTTTTCCAGTCCGCCTCCGGATCCTCTGCATACACCATTTCAAAGATGTACTTATCCGTGATAAAAATGTGCTCGGTCACTTCCATTTTCCCGCGCTCGTTCGGATAGGAAAAGAGAACTTTCACATGCATATTCCCATCCCCCTGTTTCTTTTCCACACTTTGGATCACAGTATCCGCAGACAGCGCCTTATCCAAAGATGCTTTGTAAGCCTCGTCCGAAAGATTCGCATAATCCGTGGCACCATTATTCTCCTGACGCATATACGTGATGTACGAATAGTCATTCGGCGTGTCACTGGCATAGATATCCAGGGTATCCGTACTGTCCGGCGTGCGGGAAAAACCTTCCGGGATATTGTAATCCAGCGCATAGTATTCCAACGCTTCCGCGGGGATCACATTTGCCGATACGCCGTTTGCGATCTCCTGTGCCACGCTGACCGTATTGGCGCTGACCACCGGAATCTCCTCTTCTTTTTGGCATCCGCAGAGCAATGCCGTCAAAAGCGCCGCACTGCAAACGAACCATTTATAATCCCGTCTCATTCTTCCGTTCTCCTTCCTCTGCTGCCGAAACATCTGTCGCTATATCCCCGGATACCGCATCATTTACTGCAGCCCCCATACTCTCTGTCAGCTCCGGTATTACCACGGCATGTGTCAGATAGAACGCATGCCACAGGTCATAATGATTTGCTTTCAGATGCACATCGTCTGCCGTAAACGATGCCGGAAGATTACCGTATTCATCATCGTAAGCCTCATTTACATCCAGATATACTGCCTGCATTTCTTCTGCCAGGGCTGCCAGCGCTTCATTCCGCCGGTTGATCGTTTCATTATTAAATACGCCGCCCTTCCGGTCCAGGCGCCCGCTCACGTGCATTATCCCCTGAATATAGATCAGGGCATCGGGCTGCAGTTCACGGATCTCCTGCACAACCTCCCGGTATGCATTGATAAAATAATCCGTATTCCCTACACCGATCTCGTTTAAGCCTACCATCAGATAGATCTTGCGGAAACGATGGGTCCGGAGTCCTTCGCGTACCGTACGCACATCCTTCGTTGTCTCCACGCGGCTGTCCATCATCTTATAGATCGTCATGGAAGTCTTGGCATAAAAAGTCGCATTCCGGATCCCTGCATATTCACACACGCCTACAATACGGGAATCCCCGATAAACAGCGCATCCGAAAAATAATCATCCTCCACCTGCTGAAATACCGGCCGGAATTCTTCGGATGCCATAACAGCCTCTTCCGTCTTTATCTCTTCTGCCTTTCCATCTGCTTCCGGTACAGGCGTCTCAGCAATCTGCGGCTCCGCCTCCGTTTCCGGCTGCGCTTCCGACGTTTCAGACTGCACTTCCGTTGTTTCCGGCGCCGGTGCCTCCACGGTTTCTGTCACCGGCAGTGCCGCCGGCTCCGCTGCCTGCACCGGTAAAATCTCCGGCGTGGTCTCCGCCATCAGCATGATCTCGTTTTCCGTTTCCATATTCCAGGGGAAAATCCCTTCCCGCAGGGACAGGGCCGCCAGGGCGATCCTTCCCCCGAAGCCCTCCTGCGGCACCGCATAACCGTGCTGCATCAGGACCAGTCCGTACCCCTCCAGCAATACACAGCAGAGCGCCACGCTCAACAGGCATATGTTGTTTTTCAAAAATTTCTTCATATACTAAAGTCTCTATTCTCAAAATCTGTAATACAGGAACGGATTATCCAGTCCCTGCGCCAAAAAGTATAGACTGAGCAAAAACAGTCCGGTGCATACGAACGTCCCCACAGGTTTGCGCAGGCACCTCCTGAGCAGCTTCTTCACCGCCGGGATGCAGAAAAGGATTGCAGCCGCAAAACTGAATACATAGATCTGTCCGTACCGTACAAAATCCCCCGAATTGACATTTGAAGCATACTGCACCGGCACAAACGGAAACAGCCTGGTAAAGTACACCCCCAGCTTCTGCAGATCACTGATCGCAAAGATCACCCAGGAGACCGGGATCACCAGCAGCATATAGGGAACGGATAAGACCGGTACTTTTTCCAGTACTTTTCCCCAACCGGAACGTTCCAGCAGCAAAAGCCCGAAAAACAGCATACCCCACAGGATGAAATTCCAGTCCGCGCCATGCCACATGCCCGTAAAAAGCCAGACGAAAAAGATATTGCGTATCGTCTTAAAGGTCCCTTCCCGGCTGCCCCCAAGCGGGATATACAGATAGGTCCGAAACCACCGGCCCAGCGTGATATGCCACCTGCGCCAGAAATCGGTCGCGCTGCGCGCCAGGTAAGGATCTTTGAAGTTTTCCGGCAGACCAAATCCCAGCATGCGTCCCAGACCGATCGCCATCAGCGAATATCCGTAAAAGTCAAAATAGATCTGAAAGGAATAAGCAAAGGCTCCCATCCAGGCCAGCGGTGTGGAAATGCTCTCATAGCCGATCCTCTCGATGTCCGTCCACAGGATCCCGATCCGGTTAGCAATCAGCACCTTAGCCGCCAATCCCAGGATAAAGGTCTTCCACCCCAGGTCAAAACCTTTTGCCGAAATATGCCTGCCATGCAATCTCCGTTCCACTTCCGGATACGTTACGATCGGCCCGGCGATCAGCTGCGGGAACATGGAAATGTAGGTCCCCAGCGTCAGGATATTTCTCTCCGGCGCATATCTCCGGTAATAGACATCGATCACATACGACAGGATCTGAAAGGTGTAAAAACTGATCCCGATCGGATTCTTCAGTTCCGTTTCCGGCAGATACGGAAACACCGCCCCGGTCTGCGCAGTTAGCTGGAACAACCCCCGGTTAATGTTGTGCGCTACAAAAAATGAGTATTTAAAGAAAAAAAGCATGCCGGCGTTAAACAGAAGCGCAAACATAAAGTATGCTTTCCGGCGCCGCTTGCCCGCAAGACTCATATTGCGTTCTCCGGCGATCAGAAGTGTCAGCAGATAATTGACCACGATGCTGGCCATCATCAAAAAGACATACTTCGGCTCCCCGTATGCATAGAATAACAGACTCCCCAATAACAGCCATGCATTCCGCGCTGTCGTACCATGCTGCCATTTTTCAGGGATCAGATAATATATCAAAAAAAACAACGGCATAAAGCCGATTATAAACACCAGGCTCGAAAAAACCATCTTATTTCCTTAAAAAAATCTATAAAAGCATCTATATAAAAATGCGTGCCGGCACATTTCCGGCGCACATGGAATCGTAATTCTTACAATTAATAACTATACCGAAAAACAAAACTATTAACAAGCCATTTCACATATTTTCTGTGTTTTATTTTTGAACAAATAAGAAAAACGCACCACTCCGCTTGACATAGTATTGAATACTATGTTATATTGTCCTTGCAAATATTTCATGTGCTTATATATGTTTTATTCAATGCAACAGATCATAAGAAACAGATCGTATGCAAAAGATAATATGCAGGAGATAATATCATGGAAAAGAACAATTATTGCAATTACGAGATCGTAACGGATTTTGCAAAAGATCTGACCACTGATCTGCAGAATGCATATCATATCCGCGTGGCCCGCTTCGACGAAGCGGCAGAGGAAGCCCGTCGTAACAATCGTGACATCCTCTTCATCGGTTCTGCCGACAGCGCGGTTCCCGAAAATACAAACGGCAATCGTATCCTGTGTGTCGATGCCCAGACCGAGACCCCGGGACTGGACGTTCTGGTCCTGAAGCTTTCCCGTCTGCGTGCCGCCGGCGCCACCCTGGAAGAAGCCGCTGCTTATTTTGAGCGCCATCTGGCAGATGCTGCCGCTTTGGCTTCCCGCCTCGTATGCCCGATCTGGAGCCCGGAACCTATCTGTGGCTGAAATCTCACAAAAAACTGATCTGCAGATTAAAGCTCTGTCTGCATGACAACAAAAAACCCCGCTTCTGCGGGGAATTTTTATTATTTCTTATCTGACTCTTTTCGAGATCACTCCTCGATGGACTCCTTCGCACGAACCGAAGTACGGTTGACCGCTTTTGCAATCTGACGCAGCGTCTCGCGGATCATCACCTCACGCTTCGGAATGGATCTGCAAGCCATGATCGCTTCGCACAATCCATCCGGCACATCATACAGTTCCAGAAAATCCCTCAGTTCCGTACGATCCGGATCGCCCTGCTGCATCTCATAGAATTCGGCGATCTCTAATGCTTCCTTGTTCGAAAAGCCTTCCTCCAAAAGCAGCTCGTAGATGTCTTCGATCACTAATACCGGATAACGGCGGAACCAGCGTTCCTTATATACCCGGCCTCTTGTCTCATATTTTGCATTGAGCACGGTGAACGCATCACACATCTGCCAGAAATTCTTCGGACGCATCTCTTCCAAAACACTCTTGGCCCGGTCCGAATTTTGTACAGCATACAGGCCTTCCCATGTCAATTTGCGAAACTCTCTCGGATCTATACCGGCTTCATATAACAACTGGTTGATCCAAGTTGCATTGATACACAATGCACAATACCCCTGTTGGAATCCCAAATCCCTAAGGATAAATCGATAACCGCGGTTTCTCACAGATTCTCTCCCACTCATTGCCGCACTAAACAATATCTTGTGCCATCTCTCAAAAGAACGCCACCTGTTTCATTATACACAATTTTTCGGAAAATGGTAGTCTTTTTTCATATATTTTGTATTTTTTATTTTTCTCTCCACATCCTCTTGTCCGTCCCGGAGAAGAAAAGAACCGGCAGCCCGAAAGACTGCCGGATTCCCTGTTTTACAACATATTGTAGGGGTATTTCTCAGTCCGCAAAGCCGTTCGGATTGTTTTTCTGCCATCTCCAGCTGTCTTCGCACATCTCGCGGATCCCCTTCTCTGCTTTCCAGCCCATCTCGCGCTCTGCCTTGGATGCATCGGCATAGTTTTCCGCGATATCACCCGCACGTCTTGCCTGGATCTCATACGGGATCTTCACGCCGCTTGCCTCCTCAAAGTTCTTAACGATATCCAGCACGCTGTATCCCTTGCCCGTGCCGAGGTTATAGATGGCCAGGCCACAGTTTGCCTTGAGACGGTCCAGTGCCTTTACGTGGCCCTTTGCCAGATCCACTACGTGAATGTAATCGCGTACGCCCGTGCCGTCGTGTGTCGGATAATCGTTACCGAATACACGCAAAAACGGCATCTTGCCCACGGCCACCTGAGTGATGTACGGCATCAGATTGTTGGGGATACCGTTCGGATTCTCACCGATCTTGCCTGACGGATGCGCGCCGATCGGATTGAAGTAACGCAGCAGCACGATGTTCCATTCCTTGTCTGCGTTATAAATATCCGTAAAGATCGTTTCCTGCATGGACTTGGTGGACCCGTACGGATTGGTGCACTTCTTCACCGGGCTCTCTTCGGTTACCGGCACGCTATCCGGATCACCGTATACAGTGGAAGAAGATGAGAAAATGATGTTCTTCACACCGTGCTTCTTCATCACGTCCAAAAGCACGAGTGTTCCGCCGATGTTATTCTCATAGTATTCCCAGGGCTTCTGTACGGACTCGCCTACCGCCTTGAGCCCCGCAAAATGAATGCAGCTGTCGATCTGCTCTGCCGTAAATACTTTCTCCAGCCCTTCGCGGTCACGGATATCCACCTTATAAAACTTCACCGGCTTCCCCGTGATCTCCTGCACGCGCTGCAGGGACTTTTCCGTGGAGTTGCTCAGATTGTCGATCACCACCACGTCATATCCCGCTTCCTGCAATTCTACTACCGTGTGGCTTCCGATAAAACCGGAGCCTCCTGTTACCAATACTGACATGCTTATTTACCACCTTTCTTTTTCATCTCCCCCTCTTGCCTTCCCCCTAGGGGGAAGGTGGCCGCCGGCCGGATGAGGGGTTCTTCTGCTGCTTACTGTTTTTCATCTTTCAGATTAAACCGTGCCCCAAGGGAACAGTCAATAGATAAATAATAGTTTTTTAGTCATTCAGTTTCATTGTCAACGAGATGCGCTTTTTCTTCAGATCCACTTCCAGCACCTTCACATCTACGATATCGCCCACCTTGACCACTTCCAGCGGATGCTTGATATACTTATCCGAGATCCTGGAAATGTGTACCAGCCCATCCTGATGCACGCCGATATCCACGAACACGCCGAAATCAACTGCATTTCGCACCGTGCCCTTTAAGATCATACCGGGTTTTAAGTCTTCCATCTCCAGCACGTCCTCTTTCAGGATCGGCGCCGGCATATCCTCTCTGGGGTCACGTCCCGGTTTCTCCAGTTCCTTTAAGATATCATTCAGGGTGATCTCACCGATCCCCAGTTCCGCCGCCATGGCTTTTTTGTCTTTTACTTTAGCCGCCACCTGTACCGGCTGCGCATTCTTCCATCCGGCGCGGATCTCCTCCACATCCAGCTGCAGTTTCTTCAGCAGTTCCTCTGTCGCTGTATAAGACTCCGGATGTACGCCCGTGGCATCCAGCGGCTGTTTGCCGTCACGGATCCGCAGGAAACCGGCGCACTGCTCAAATGCCTTGGGCCCGAGTTTCGGCACCTTCAGCAATTCCTTACGGTTCTTAAAACTGCCGTTGGCTTCGCGGTATTCCACGATGTTCTTTGCCAGCGTCTTGGTGATACCGGAGATATAGGAAAGGAGCGATGCGGATGCCGTATTCAGATCCACACCCACACGGTTTACGCTGCTCTCTACAACACCGGTCAGCGCCGCATCCAGTTTCTTCTGGTTCATATCGTGCTGGTACTGCCCTACGCCGATGGACTTGGGATCGATCTTGACCAGTTCTGCCAGAGGATCCTGCAGGCGGCGCGCAATGGATGCTGCGCTGCGCTGTCCCACATCAAACTGCGGAAATTCTTCCGTCGCCAGTTTGCTGGCCGAATATACGGATGCTCCCGCTTCATTCACGATCACATAGGAAACCGGACGCTTCAGTTCTTTGATGAGACCTACGATCACCTGCTCCGATTCACGGGATGCCGTGCCGTTGCCCAGCGAGATCAGATCCACGTTGTATTTGTCGATCAGTTTCTTCAGTTCCGCCTTGGCTTCCGCTACTTTATTCTGCGGTGCGGTCGGATAGATCACTTTGGTATCCAATACCTTACCCGTCGGATCCACGATGGCCAGTTTACATCCGGTACGGAACGCCGGGTCCCAGCCAAGCACGACTTTGCCGCTGATGGGCTGCTGCATCAGCAGCTGCTCCAGATTACGACCGAATACGGAGATAGCTCCGTCCTCTGCCGTTTCCGTCAGTTCCGAACGGATCTCACGTTCCACGGAAGGCTCGATCAGCCGCTCATATGCATCTTCATACGCCCGCTTCAGATGCGGCGTGGTATACGGATTGTCCCGCACGATCACCTGCTTTTCCAGGTAATGCATGATCTGCTCCTCAGGAGGTACGATCTTAACCTGCAGTATCTTCTCCGCTTCCCCGCGGTTTAAGGCCAGCACACGGTGTCCCACCAGTTTCTTCACCGGCTCGGAAAAATCATAATACATCTCGTAGACACTCTCTGCTTCGGCATCTTTTGCCGTGCTCTTCACCGTGCCTTCTTCCCAGGTCAGCTTACGTATCTTCGCACGGTAATCCGCATTATCCGAGATCATCTCGGCAATGATATCTTCTGCTCCCTGCAGCGCCGCCGCCACATCGGGCACTTCGTTTTCTTCCGATACATAGCGTTGTGCTTCCTTTTCCAGCGGCTCCTTTGCCATCTGCAGCAGGATCGTGGTTGCCAGGCCTTCCAGTCCGCGCTTCTTTGCGATCTGTGCTCTGGTCACTCGCTTGGGCTTGTACGGGCGGTACAGGTCTTCCAGCACGACCATCGTCTGTGCCGCTTCGATCTTTGCCTTCAGTTCGTCATCCAGTTTGCCCTGCTCTTCAATGCTGGCCAGCACCGTTGCCTTGCGTTCCTCCAGGCCGCGCAGATAGGTCAGTCTCTCATACAGATTACGCAGCACCTCGTCATTTAAGGAACCTGTCATTTCCTTACGATACCGTGCGATAAACGGGATCGTGTTTCCTTCATCGATCAGTTTTACCGTAGCCTCCACCTGCGATAATTTGATCTTCAGCTCATCCGCTATGATCTGTTCAATGTTCATGTTACTTTCTTACTCCTGTGTTTCTTATATTTTTGCAGCCGTTTCACCGGCTTTCTACTTTCATACGCCAATCAATACAAGCTCTTCGGGCCGTTCTGAACAGTTACTGCACATCTTTACAACTGTATCTCCCGCGCATCATTCATCTTCTTTTTGGTATAGAGCAGCAGCACATCCCCGGCCTTGAGTTCCAGATCCCCGCTCGGTATCATCGCTTTGCCCTTGCGTCGCACACTCACGATATAGGTGCGGCGGCTGATATCGAGATCCTTGATCATCTGCCCGTTCCACTCGTGCTGCTCTTTCAGTTCGATCTCCTGCAGTTTGAGATTCAACCCTTTCCGGTTGCCTTCCACCCCCAGCACGATCCCGTCTCCCGCCTTGAGGATCAGATCCCCCCGCGGTACCAGCACTTCCTTATCCCGCTGTACTGCCGCGATCATCATCCCTTTCGGGAACTGCAGATCAGCAATCTTTTTATCGGTCCATATATCTTTCCCCTGCAGCGGCACACAGATAAAATGCACATCCGTCTCCTCTGCTTTTTCGCTCTGTTTTTTGAAGATCTCGTACTGCTCCACGAAACCTGCGGAAATGATACCGGTAGGGATCGCTACCAGGCCGACACCCAGTATAGTGATAAGGATACCGATCACTTTGCCGGCTGCCGTGATCGGATAGATATCACC
>JAEEGL011197879.1_pt1 | contig 11977 bp, 13 predicted proteins | sample 9134231 | NCBI WGS metagenome assembly JAEEGL01 (sample SAMN16246548, study PRJNA631951) | gut metagenome | biome: gut microbiome; feature: rumen; material: fiber-attached | host: Bos | place: Iran: Karaj | collected 2018-10
CATTCAATCTTGTAGCAGTAATTAATCCCTTGTTGAACCATCCTAGCAGTAACTTAATTATTGTTAAATAAGCGGCAAATTGTTCGCTTGCAATAAATGCTTGCAATTCCAATATCATTGGTGTTAAAAACTCAATAATATAGTCAAGAATTTTTTGCATTATCAAATCTCTTAACTCTTTAATCAAACTGGTTATTATATTTTTAGCCATTTGAACCAAATGCTCTGTTGTTAATGGTTTTTCCACATCGTCATAGCCATTCATTAACATATCGTTAATTTCTATGAGCATTAGAACTTTAGGACTCATAATGCAATCAACCAAGCATAACGCTAATTGTTGGAATATGTTTGTTAAGAAATTAATCTTTACTGAGCTTTTTCCCTTTTGATATTCAGGAAGTAATGTATCTTCTATTGTAGCACAAGCGGCTTCAATTGCACGATTCACAACATCCTTTTGTTCTTCCAATGTACCATTTACTGGATAATCTGCTAATATTCTTTCAGCATCAGATAAGTCTACTACTTGTCCGTCTCCATATCCTTCAGTATAAGGCGATTGATGATACCTTAATTGTTCTGTTTTTTCAAGTAACTCAGTGTATTCATCATTTGAGAAAGTATAGAAGCAATCGTTATATTCTTCCTCGTCAGATTCAAGAATCTTCCTTACGATTTCTGTTACTCTCTGTTTTGCACTTATAAGAGGATAATTAGCCTTTATCTTTTGTTTATTAAGGGATAAACTGAAATTGGCTGTGTACTTGCTATTCGTTGCAGATGCCAAAACTTTGTTACAAACAGTCTTGGTATCAAATAGCTTCATACCCATTATATAATCATAATTGAATTCATATATAGTTAAACCAGGATAACATTCAATAAGTGAATTAAGCGCCTTTTTAAAATTAATAATAGTTGGGTCTCCTTCTCCTTGAATATGATATTCTCCTGTTTTAATGTTAAAATCTATTTCAATCCCATTACAATCATATGTCACGATATTGCCATCATCTGAAGTACTGCCAGTATTAATTTTAGGCACGCCTTCAAGGGAATATTTACCTCTATTGTTTGGGAATCCGTCAGCATCAAATAAAAGCCTTACAATTCTCCAACTTATTTTTGTTTCAGAACCATTTAAATATTCTTTCTTAAAAGAAGTTGGTAATATTACAGCTGGTTTTGGCAAAATTGTAAATCTTAAATTATTTAAGTCATAAGGAACTTTAACGCTACTGCCTTTGTAATCAGCAAGGTCTGTGTATGCTAAATTACAAATTGGTTTTTCATTTGCATAATTTCTATCACTATCTTCCTTATTTACTATATTGTTTTTATAATAGTTGTGTTTGTCAACATACCAGTTGCAACTCTTCCAATCTGAAGATATTGGCACTAACTTATTATGTCCGGGTGTTTTTTCTATGCAAATTAATATTTCTTTTGGTTCAGTTTGTTCTTCCTCGTTAGGGGCATCACAAAATGTTGTACCTTCAATAAATTCATCGCCCTCAGCGCATATTATTTCGCACACACCTTTAAAAGAGGCATTATTAAGTGTATATGTTTTGTCATTGTAATCAAATTGATTGTCTCCATATAAACTAACAGCAATTGGGCTTTGTCTATTTCCTTTATGCACAACATACCATAGGAAAGCGTTAAAGTCATCTGCTCTTGCTAATTTTGCAATTTTTGAGTTACTATCTTCATTTACATCTTCAGATTGACCAAAGTAATACTTTTCACCTGGTTCTGTAAATGGTGATAAATCAAGCATTCCTTCAGGGTCGATTGAATTAAGTGAAATGTCAAATCCCCTATCAAATAATGTGCCGCCTTCACCTATATGTATAACATCTTCATAGACGTTATCACTAACAGCCTTTCTTAAATACCAAGGAATTCTTGGGTCAAAATCACAAGAAATAATTGATTTTATATTGGCTAATAAAGAAGCCTTAACACCTACTTCTATTGCTGGTAACGCAACCGTTAATATTTCTGTAATCCATTTTTTAAGGTCATCCTCACTAACGCCAAGAGCCTTTAGAATATTAAACAAATACTCTAAAGGGTTCGCAGCTAAAGTGAATGAATCAGAATTTAAAAAATCAAGGCCAACATCAGCAAGTTCAGGCATTTTTTCAAGAATCGCCATTGTAGCATCAATCTTGGCAAATGTCTCCTGCTGTTTCTTGACCTTTTTATTATATTCTTTGGTATTTAGTTTACCATCTTTATCAATTAGGTTATTAGCCATTACTTCTTAGTTAATTCAATAGTCTTAGTTTTTTCAGCACTATTTTCTTCGTGCATAGTCTTAACCATCTCTTTGATTTTTGTAATATCAAATGATTGCCTAACACTTGAAGCACCTTCTTGCGCACCACCAACGTTACCATTGTGGTTCAATATCTCAGTAAGCAATTTTGCAATTTCCATTTTTTTTGAAATGGCTTTATCCTTAACTCCAAGATAATCATTGATTGCTTTTGAATATTTTGCCTTACTATCCATAACCTCATTCTGAAGCTGTGTTGCACTGGCTAACTTATTGATTTCATTCTGCGCTTGAATTATCTGTTCATCAGCCAACATATATGCTTCTTGCAAAAGGTCTCTGATATTACCTAAATCATTAAGCTCAATTTTAAATTTTGCCATATGTTTTTTATTTTTTAATAAATATTTAAAAACCGATTATTCAGCAATCATTTGTTTCTTTAAAACGTAATACATTGATTTGAAATTCTTCATTGAATCACGTATATCTTTTGTGGTTAGCAATGTCTGCTCTTTAAGGTAAAACAATATTGAACTCTTATTGAACTTATCGCTTCCCATTTGTGCAAAAAGTTCATCCCAATTTGTTAGCAATTCAACCAATGCCTTGCCAACCTTAATTTGATTTTCATTAAGTTTATTTCCAACTGGGTCTTCAATTGTTTCATTAATATCATTTGCTGTCTTCTTCATCAATTCTGTTAAGAATGTAATATTGTTTTGATTTCCTCCATCATAGGAATATCTCATAGTGTCAGTAAGTGTGTTCATTTCCTCACTATTATAAGAATCGTATGATGTGTTTCTCTTCTGATTCTTAGCAAACTGATTAATCTTATAAATAAGATAATTCTTAATGATTGTACCGCAATAAGAATAACTCTTATAGCCACTTTCAGGATTGAAATTCTCAATCTTGGTCATAAGGAACGACATCGTATCATCAAATGTTTCTTGGAAAGACTCATCTGGTGGATAAAGATTATACCTTCTGATAATTGATTCTGTCATTTTTGTAAATGGGCCAAGAAGTTTTTCATTGAAGATTTTTTCCTTTTCTTCCTTTGTTTCAGCAGTCAAATACATTGCAAATGCTTCTTCTTGTTCCTCATACCAATAACCTTTTCTTACTTTTCCAGGCTTTCTTCCGCGTTTCGCCATATTTATATTTAGATAGTTTGTTTTTATTAGAATTATTTTATACTAAATATTCAAACAAAAGCAAAAATCCTATTAAATTACATAATACTTTCCAACGCTTTTTATAAAAATAAAAACTTATGCGTGCTTTGTGTTCAAAAATAAAATGGCATTAACCACAAAATTAATGCCATTATTTATGTTTATTCTTCTTCCTCAGCCTCTTTATTGGCATTGTATTCGTATTTCTTCAAATCACGAATCTCTTTATAGAAATAATCTTTTCGAGCAACATTTACCCAGAAATTGCTTTCCTTATCATCAACGGTTTTCTTATAAGACTCAATCAAAGAACCACTTCTTCCAAGGAAATGTGAATATCCTACCTTTGGTATAACGAAAACTTTCTTGCCCTTATATGTAGCTCTCAACAGCCATTCATACCAGAATGTTAACTTAATTGGCCACTTAAGTCCTCCAACTTCTTTCCAATCAGCAACATTGAAGATTGAGCCTGTCATATAGAAATCGAAGAAATTCTGTAAGCAGTCATTATCAATGTAACCAATCTCATTAGAGAAAGAACTTGCCCAAGGTGCTTCATTACCAACACCAGCGAAACTATTATCAGATGCATCAATCAAGTCCTCAAGAGGAACAAATACGCTAATATCAGAATAGAAATCAACATATTTCTTGAAATTATCAAACCAAATTGGAGAATAGATGTCATCATACTCCAATATACTGAACCACTTCTCATCTTTCAGTTCTTCAACTGCCTTGTTTACAAGCGAACAGAAATCAGTTTTATCATCAGAAACTGTTACATTTACATTTTTATTCTTCTTGTAAGCCTTTTTAAGTTCAGCATCCAAACCATTAGCACAAGATATTAATATTTTAATATCCTCAGGTACTGATGCAATTGCTTTTGAAAGGAGAGGTTCAACTTCCTTATTATATTCGTGTAAAGGTATAATTACTACTAAATCTTTCATTATATATTAATCCTTTTTCTTTTCATTATTTTCAACACTCTTGATAAGAGCTTCAAGTTCTGTCTTTCTTGCTTCAAATACCTTTGTAAGATAGCCAAGGAATTCCTCTTTTGTCTTTTCCTCAGTATACATATTTGAAACTTTCTTTGCTTCCTCTGCAATTTCACCAGGAACATTATCTGTTATCCAAGAACGAACAACGCTTGCAATCTGTCTGTGTACGTTATGGAAATTATCAAACCATACGCAGCAGTTTCTAAGTGCTGTAGAATCCTTATCATCAGAATCCATCCACTCAAGAGGTGTGTTAGGTATCTTAGCGATAACAATTGAACCACTCTTCATTGCCTCAATTGCACTATATCCAAAACTGGTATCAGTATCAACCCATATTGTTGCAGCAGCATCACGAAGAGCGTTTGCAAAACCTTCCTTAGAGAAGCCTCTTAGGTCACGGAATGAAACCCACTTAAATGTTGGATATTTCCAATAGAAAGGCTTAATAATCTTATTAATATCTGACTGGTCTCTTGCTACAATATTTATAACCATTTTCTTTGGTTCTAATGTACTTCCAAAAACCTTATCAATAAAAGGAGTAACCACAGTAGTTCTTACATATGGGAAAATATCTTTTATCAGCTCAGCGTTGTATTCAGTATTGGTTAAACAATCCAAAATTCCAAAATCACCCCACTGTGCAGCAAAAGGCATTTGTTCAAGAAGATAATCATAGTTCTGCAAGATAGCAATTCTCTTACAAGGCAACTTCTTGGTTTGGTTCATAACAGTAGAAAAAATCTCAGGAATAAACACAACGTCTGATGGTGTTATCTCTACTTCATCTTTTGAAACATTGTAATGAGGCATATCTGCATACTCATCACCAAGCCATTCTCTAACGCCAACAAATTCATCATTCTTTTCAAGCTGATAAAGTAAGCCAACTTTATATCCATCGTTCTTAGCAAGCATAGCCAACTTATAAATGTATTCAAGACTACCACTAGCTACTCCTTTAGTATCGAGCACAAAGAAAAAAACGTTACTTTCTTTCTTATCTATTTTTGATATTTCTTCCTTTACTTTCTCTAAAGCTTTCAATTTCTTTTCGTCCATATCTTTTATTCTTCAATTTCTTTTATTAATCCATAATTTGCCATTGTATTAATCACCATCTTCTGCCCCAATGACAAAGGTGCAAGTTCTTGGTCTATCTCAATATTCTCAAGGGTTTCCATAAATGCCTTGATAATATCGTAATTTACTGTCTGTAGATTTGTGTTTGCACTTTTAACTTCTCGTGAAATCTTTGATTCAGTTTTAAGTTTACCTTTGTCATCTACAACTTGAGTTTCAGTAATTTCAACATCACTCGTTCTCTCATTAAACTCCCCGAAAATAAATTCTCTTATTTTATCGAGGTCGTAAATAAAATTTGAATTAATCTTCATTCTTCAATGTTTTTCTATCTATCTTATCTAAAACAAATTTATGTAAAGTGTCTAACGATTCCTTATCCTTAATAAACTCACTAAGTGTATCATAGTTGGCATCAACATTTTCTTTACATTCAGAATTCATTTTATTATTAATCAAAATCTTATAAATGTCTTCATTGTCTTTGAAGAAATCAACTGTCTTCTTGCTTGCTGTAACAATAACGTCAGTGTCTTTTATTAATTCTCCCAAATCTCTAGGGAAAACAACTTTTCTAACTCTTGTTCCAATCTTACTCAAGAAAAAGTATGTTGATTGTATTGTTAAAGACTCTTCTCCAAGACTATAGAAATAGATTTCAACATTATCATCTTCATAATTGGTAAGTTCTGATAGCCAATTTGTAAACTCTGTTGCCAACTCCTTTGTCATTGTCTTGGCACAACCAAATATCTCATAAGGATAGTCAATATAAATAAACTCATTCTTTGCCCTGTTGCTATCGAACTTTGCATATTTGAAAACATCATCCTTATCATCAATGTCATCCAAATCCAAAGTTGGGTCAATATCCTTTTGATAATATTTTAAAATCTGTTTATTAACGTTTCTAACCACGTCATTTAATTCAATTCCAATTCGTATCATAGTATTCTTTATTTCTTTTATAAAAAATATTATTTATCGGAATCAAGTAAAGACTTTTTATAACAATCTAAACAAATTGGTTCGCCAACTTTCTCATCAATGATGAAGCCATCCTTATAGGTGCTTATGCCCTTTCCACAAATATGGCATTTAATGGTTTTATCATCGTGGTTTGCCCACCAGTCCTTTGCAACATCTTCAATTGAAGCCTTTTCAGTTTCAACCTTCTTCTTTTCCTTATTCTTGTACTTTTCTTCCAATTCAGCATTGAAGAACTTCTCAGTCAAATCAAGCCTTGTATGAATCTTCCACTGATATTTCAATAGATATTCTCCATTTACATGTTGTACTGCAATTAAGTCTGGCATTGAAAATGAATAGTTAATTACATTTGGTTCTTCATCTGATGCATTCATTGTTGTGAAATTCAAACAGAATAAAGATGTAGCAAATTCATTTCTGCTCAAAGCATATGTATCATTTCTATTGAATACGTCAAAAAGAGTTTCTAAAGACTTAATGAATGGCTTTGATTTGAATTCCATTGGATTAGGCATATCATTGAAATGCAATGTTGTAATTGCTTGTTCACCTTTTTTAATGTAAACGTCAACCAATGTAATGAATGGTTCTAGCTTAATCTTAATTGGACTGGTATAATCAATATCAATGGTATATTTTTCAACGCCATACTTTCCAACACGATTAAGTTCTGATAATACATCTTCGCATATCAACTTATTTGGCTGTGAAAACTTTATCAAATCGCTTACTGCCTTTTTATCGCTTTTAACAGCCATTCCATTTCCAACGTAATCGTATTTGTCAGTTTCCCTATCAATTTTATATGTCCTATATCTTAATTCTTCAACCTCTTGCGTAATTTCACCTTTTAACAAATGCTTTGCCACACGCTTGTCCTGGACTTGCTGCTTTACAGATGTACCATCAGCATTGGTCATATCACCAACACCCATAATCTCTGAGTCAGCACCCTTTAAACCAAATGGCAATGCATATAAAAGGTTTTTAAGCGTCTTTATAACATTATTCATAAAGCTTAAACAGTTTTTCCTCTATAATGCTGTTTATGCTCATTAACAAGCCAAACAACTTATTTCTCTTTTCGTGCATCAATGCAATGTCTCCAGGCATATTTGAAAATGCTCTATCGTTATGAATCTCAGCATAGTTGGTTAAACTCTTATCATAGTCATTACATATTGATGCTACCAAGCCTCTTAAAGAAGCCAACTCATCAAGTTTCTTATTTGCTAGATATTTCTTTAATTTCTCGTCCATATTATATACAAGTTTTTAAAAACATTATTAATGCAGTTCCAAGTATTATAACCAATACTTCATACCACACGCTTTCATTTTCTTTTTTTATTCCCATATTACTTAACTTCTATTGGGTATTTATCCCCATATTTTTTATTTATTTCCTCACGAGCTGTGTACCACTCTGGTCTCATTTGACCAATTGAATTATGTGCAACTCTTATATTGGTTGTAACGCCAATCTTGGTTTTACCATCTAAGAAATTATCCAGGCACAATGATACGTCATAGAAATCGAATTTCTTTGTTTCATCGAAACCTTTTGTTATTCTCTTTCTATGAACTGCCATAAATAATCCATCGATAACGCATACTTCCTGTAAATCCTTATCTAACAAAGGAGAGAATGCTGTTAGCCAAGATTTGCCATCGTGTCTGTGTAATACTTGTCCGTATTTTTTCTCATACTGCCACCAAGTAGCATTTGCATCAAACTGAGCAGAACCAGCAATACCAATTATTCCATAATCTTCATACTCATTGAATAATCTTAGTATTTCAGCGCCCCAACCTTTTCTAAGGAATTCTATATCATCGTGTATAAAAACGATTATATCGTTTTCTGTTTTATCTTCCTTAAGCATTGTGTTGTATATTTCAGAAAGTCCAACACCTTCTGGATTATACATATAATATGTGTGGACATTTGCCCCACATGTTTCTTTGATATGTTCTATGACCCTATCTTTAATTTCATTGTTGTCTCTAGAACAAACTACTACTGATAATTTGTTTTCCATCAATTTTTTATTTTATAAAAAATATATTTTTTTTACTTTATGTCAATAGAACATGAAAAAAGGTGGAAGATTTCTCTTCCACCCAAAAAAAGTCAATATAAGAAAGAAAATTATTTATTAACTGAATTGTATGTATTGTTTGAAACAATAACAACTTCAGCTTGTCTCAAATCATCAAGTGTCCTTGAATTCGTATAACTCATTGCTGACCTTAGATAATCAATCATATTTTCAACCCAAGTTCCAATTGTATATGTAACTGGTAAGGTCTTTTCAATTCCTTCACTTGTATGAACCTTTTTACCTTTCATTGCAATCTGTCCCGCCTTTGAAGCCATTCCATAGAACTTTGCTTGCAATGCTCCAATGTTGTGATTATGTTTTTCAACTTCACGACCTTCAGCTTTCATTTTGTCAACGAATTCGTCAGTATAATCTCCAACCCATCCGCTACCAGTGAACCGCAAATTCTCATATCTTTCAATTGGGAATCTCAAATGTAATGCTTTATTATTAACTCCCCTATCCATAATCTTAACAGCAGCAGACTCAAGCATTCTTGAGAATACACTACCTACCATAACATAATCAGCACCCAACGCCAATGCTTTAATTACATCTGAGTAATTTCTAATTCCGCCATCTGCTACAATCTTTGTGAGTTCGTTTTCATTAATTCCTCTTGCTAAATATTCTTCCTTTATTTCTCTAATCTCTGAAATCAAAGAAGCGATTGGGTATCCAATTGATGTATTACTACAAGTAATACATCCTGCGCCAGTACCTATTGAGCATCTTACATAATCAACGTGAGATTCAACACACACTCTATATGTTTCTGGATTTGCAATATTTCCAACCATTACAACAAGTGAATCCCTAAAGATACCCTTTGCTGCTCTTACTGCTTGATAAAGCCTTTCAACGTGTCCGTTGGCAATATCTATAAGGACATATTGCTTTTTAGGGTTAGCACCAACATCTATTGAATGAGTGAAATATTTTTCAAATTCATCAAGTGATAATGCTGCCCACTTTCCTTGTTTAATAAATGAAAGTCTATCCCTTATATCCTCAGTTCTTGGCAAAATTGGTATAATTCCATTTTTTTCAAACAATGCGAAATTATTAATTCCAACAACGCTATCCATTGGTGCTGTGAATAATGGCAACATACCATTCTCATCAAAAGGATTACATTCAGCTCTGTGGAATATTCCTGATATAATAGCTGGTTTAACCATTACATCATTATAACTATACTTCATTGTTTGCTCTCTTAATTTCCCCATAACATTTTAATTTTTATTTTTTAAAAATTTTAGGCATTCACCTAAAATTCCTAATTTATCTTTTTTATAATCGTTATCCCAAACCACAAAAACGTCATATCCCAATTGTTTGGCTAATTCTGTTTTTTTCTTGTCCCTTTCCCAAACATCACTTGCATATACTCCATCCTTAAAATAATAGTCAGAATTATAAATTTTAGGATTAGCATGCCAATAATCACCGTTATATTCTATAATTTTTTTACCTACAGAAAAATCATAATAATATGGCTTATTTTCTTTTTCATCATAAAGTCTTAATTCGCCTCCATTATTTGAATATTTGAATTCAATTTTTCCGTCATCGATTATTTTTTTTATGTCTTCAAATAATTCTTGTGAGATTTTAGAATGGTATGAATCTGAATGAAACGCTCTTTTAAAACCAACTTCTTTATATTTTTTTATTCCTTCTTCAATACCATACTTTTTAATCATAAACTCTTTCGAAGAATGGTCTTGCGATTTTTTCCATTGCAAATATTTTTTTTCGCCTTCTTCTTTACCATATCTATTTATATAGTATTCAATTGAATTAATATATTTCATTCGTGAGGAAGTGGTTGACTTTTTGCAGCTTTTTGACATTTTTTCCCTGTATTCATTCCATTTTTTTATTCCATCTTCTTCTCCATATTTTTTTATACAATTATCTTTCGTGTATTTTAAAGATTCACTATATTTTTCCCATAATATTTTTCCGTCTTTTTCTCCATATTTTTTAATATAGTTATCAAGAGTAGGCTTATTTCTTTTTGTTTTCTTCTTTTTTTCTTTAGGTTTTATGAAATTTTCCCATTTTAAAGTGCCTTCTTTTTCACCATATAATTTTATAAATTTTTCTCTGGTGTTAGAATATTTATGTAAATTTTCTTCTATTATTTTATCAACTCCTTCTTTTAAACCATATTTTTTTATGCTTTCTTCAATTCGTTTTATTGAAGCTGGGTGGTCTATTATGTATTTTTTATACCCCATTTCATAGCCATTTTTTTCTATTACTTCTTTTAATGATGCACTCATAATATTGTTATTTTATATATAAATATTTCATTAAATGAAAAAATAATGGCTTACGATGGGGAGGTGCTACCAAAACCTCCGTCACCTCTTTCAGTTTCCGAAAGTTGCTGTTTTTCAGTTAATTTAACCTCAGGATATGGCAAAGCAACCATTTGACCAATTCTATCACCTGTTTTATAAGGCGCAAATAACATTGGATTATTCATTGCATCAGTCCATCCTTTAATACTTATCTTTGTGGCTTCTTCTACACTATTACCGTCTTCAATTGCGTTCCAGAATTCTATCATTCTGCTCTCTAACGCTATTTGCCTAAGTGATGTTCTATTTTTATAACAGAACATTATTTCTCCACGATAAGTTGCTGAATCGGCAATTCCCACATGATTTGTTAAATAGCACTCGGTTTTTCTGTTTGAACTTCTTGGAAATAAGAATATGCCATAATGCTTATCAGATTCAAATGCAAGTCCTGTGTGGTATATATAACAATCCATATCTTCATTATACTCAACGTCAATTGCAGTTAAATCCATTCCAACATCACCATCATAGGCGTAAGTAGGAATTACAGCCCTTTCATCAAGTTTTTTAAAGAATACTTCAAGTTTTCTAATTCCAATGGCTTCTTTTGCCATTGTCATAAAGTCTTTTTTACCATTGTAAGATTCAACTTCTTCAAATCCGTCTTTTGTTTCTGTTATTGTTGAAATTTTAACTTCAGACCATTTCAAATCTTCTTGTTGCGCCTTTTGCGATAATTCAGACATATGATTTATCTTTCTGAAAATATCGTTGACGTTTTCTTTTCCTTTTACCATTACTCTGCTGTTGTTTTTGGTGTGTTATTTGCTTCTAAGTAACCCATTTCGTTTGCTTGCCTTATGATTGATGCCATTAAACTTGAATGCCATCTTGCTTGGTCATCGGTTAAATCTCTGTCATTAACCGTCATTGCTTCTGCTTCCTCAGGAGTAAATTGTATGCCACAATTCTGCGCAATAACCAATGAATGTAA
>JAEEGL011571949.1_pt1 | contig 11977 bp, 10 predicted proteins | sample 9134231 | NCBI WGS metagenome assembly JAEEGL01 (sample SAMN16246548, study PRJNA631951) | gut metagenome | biome: gut microbiome; feature: rumen; material: fiber-attached | host: Bos | place: Iran: Karaj | collected 2018-10
GGAAGGCTGCAGCATCTCTCGTAAGAAAGATCGCCGAGAACTACAGACTGCCTTACTACACGATGTCTCCTACATATTCCATCTGCTCCGTTCACGGATACCTCCCCGGCGAAGTTAAAGCATGCCCTGAGTGCGGCGGCCCGACCGAAACATACAGCCGTATCACAGGTTACTACCGTCCGGTAAAGAACTGGAACGACGGTAAGCTCCAGGAGTTCAAGGACAGAAAGACATACAACACATGCGAGTCTTCAATGAAGCCCAGAACAGCTACTGTTACAGTTACAAAGGCAGAAGCAAAGGAACTTCCCGAGCTTAAGCCCGCACCTGACGCAGTAGGCACAAAGCCGATGCTCTTTACAACACACACATGTGCAAAGTGCAAGGCAGTCAAGGCAATGTTCGACGAGCAGCGCTTCGATTACGATCTCATCTATGCAGACGATGACCTTGATCTTGCAAAGCAGTTCGAGATCGTTAACGTTCCTGTCCTCATCATTCCTGACGGCGACGGCGTTAAGAAGTACACAGACATCGGACCCATCAGACAGTACGTCAATGAGTGCAAAGGTATTAAGTCTTAAGGACTAAGGTGTTATAAAAACAAGAGGCTCCCGCGGGTTTTGTCCTGCGGGAGCTTTTTATTAATTACTTAGTTACACCATAGTAATGGTTTTTTAGCGTCTTTTTCACATATTGTCTAAAATCCTTGATATAATTATAGTGACAAATTATTGGATGAAAGTAGGTGGAGAGACTATGAGTAGTACATTAAGATTATCACGTGGCTTTATAGCTGCAATTATTACAATTTGCGTATTCTTTACATGCCTGCCGTTTAACAGGACGGTAAGAGCTGACGGACCGGTAACATATTATGTCCATATTGAAGAAGACGGCGAAAATGATCGCTTTTATGCTGACACCAATCCGGCAGGCTGCATCTATGTTTATTATGAAGGATACAGTGCAAGCAACCCGGCTGTTCATGCGTTTTCAGATGTCTGCTTTGCGGCCAACAATTCCTATGTTGTATACAATGATTCATTTGCAAATCTGAATGAAGGTGATTATGACCTTTTCAACAGTACTCTGATTTTCAGTGATGGTGTTGAGGTTTCCACAGACAGCAGTTTTGCATTTCAACATGCCGCAGGCTGGGATCCGGTAAACAATACTGAAGATTTCGAGCAGTTATTCAATTATCTGAATATGGAAGACGATATTGGCAAGACTAATGCCCAATATGCCCACGCAGCCTATAAATATACCTTTACCCAAAACTATACATTTGGAGGCGGAGCGCGTTATAACGCAGTTGAAGTTAAAAACAATGCAACGCTGACACTTGAAGCGCCGGCTGATGCAGGAAACAATCAACCCGCATGTATTGATGTTAAGACATGCACGGTTGCATCAGGTTCTCACATAGTCATCAAGGACCGTTCCGGAGAAGGTCAGGATCCTAATGGTCTGAATATTGATGATGACGGTGTTCTTCATGCCGCTCAGGGAGCAGTAACCGGTGAGGGAAATGCGGTTCTTGAATTCAGGACCGGTGCGAGAGTAGAGGGCGGACTTCAGTTATTCCAGGACAGCACGTCCTCAGCAACTTTTACCAACCAGATCTTTTTGAATACAGAGTCTTTCCATTATGAAGATGGAAAGTGGATCCTTAACGGACATGATAATCCGCCCGCTGAATCTGCAATCTACTTTAATTTTGAGAAAGATTATTTATTAGAAGATATCGAGTATTACGCTCCTAATGCTAACGAGTGGAGACCGTTAGACGGAGAAGATAGAGCCAAGATTGATCTCGAAAACATCGGAGATGCTTACACAGTTCAGTTCAGATTTAAAACTATAGGAACACTTGCAGCTTCGTCTTCTATCAAGTTTAATGATCAGGCTGTCGCAAACTCCCAGATTGAGACCAGCGGAAATACTACGACCGTTACATTGATCCGTCCCGGATCAGCGTGGAGCAGCGATAGTAATGTAACTCTTGATCTCAGGTTTGCAAAAGGAATCTACATAGTAAACTGTACAGAAAACGAGATAAGCGTTAATTACGGTTTTACTGAGAATTCCCAGCCGACAGCTGTAACAGGTGGTTTTATAGCATCAGATGTGTTAGGAAATAACGATGATCTCTACTTTAAGATCACGTCTGCAAATCCCAATCTGGATATCGGTTTCTGGTGCCCGGGCAACCATGAGGATAACAGAGATTTCCATCCTGAGAATGGTCTCTATTATGTATCAAAGGGTGATGGCTGGGATAAGGTTTTAGTTCTCCGCATAGATGAAAGACTTCCTGGAATAGCAATCGATGACAGAGGCGGAATGATCACCGGTTTCACATTTGCGACTCAGCAGACTTCCGGAAATGTCGAAAACAATTTTATCGCCAAAGATGTTTACAAAGACGAGAGTTCTATTACGATCAATTATACGGTTTCAAATCAGTTCAACTTCTGGAGAATTGTTATCAGATGTGACGGAACAGAATTGGTTAGTGGAACTGACTATACTTATGATTTGCAAAGCCTGACGATCAACAAAGGTTCAGGCTGGGGTCAGTGCTATGATATCGATTTCCAGGACAAAGATCCTGCTTCCAACCATATATCGTTTAGCGGCATAGACCATCTGGCAAGTGCCTCGTATAGGACAAAGACGGGCGGTACATACAGTTCCTCCAGTCCGGTGTCTAATGAGAACTGGACAGTAAACGGAGAACTGTATAATAGTGCGGATTTAATCGAGTTCACTTTTGTTCCTTCCAACACTGAAGCAGATCTGATCATAAGTGTAGTTGACGGCACAAATCGTGAGCTGGATGCTAATGAATATACTTTCACTAAGAATCAGGACGGCTCTTATACGCTTGTTTTGAGCAAGCCCTCAATGGTTTGGGATTCATACTTTATTGATTTCAGAAGCAATGGCGGTCCGGATCCCACACCCGTTCCCGGCAATGATATATTATCCAAAGTCGAAGGACACGGATTTGCTTACTATACAGATAAGACTTCATTCTCTGAGAAGGCAGCTGATCTTAAGAACTGCACAGCAACTGAGATCTACTGCTACTTCACAGTATCCCAGACTCATGATTATCCGACATTTGCTGACCTGTTAAGCAACCTGAACTGCACGAGCACTTCTGTAGAAGCCGCAGATGATGAGGTAGGTCTGCCTTATGTATGGTTTACGCTTACCCAGGGCAGCCTGACAACTGCTCCGTTTAAGGTATACATCCTGGACAGCGCTACAAAGTTCATCATCAAGACTTGCGTTGATAAACGCAACGTAGATGATCCTAACGACGATGCGTATGTTTATACCGTTGTTGATCCGGGCGCAAATCCCGAAAATGGTGCAAATCAGATTACAGTAAGAATGAATTATCTCGAGGCGCCTACCGTTTTCGGAAACGGCGTATCAACGATCGATTCAAGCACAAATAACGAGAACAACATTGTCCTGCATGTTACACAGGATAATTCGAACATCGACCTGCACTTTGCGGATACACCAGAACATGAATTGTTCCCGACGAACTCTGTCGGTAAGATCAATACTTACCTGACGGTCGAGAAGTATGAGATCAAGACATTGAATGCTGCAATCGCTGGCACGAAGCTTCTGATAACAGGTACAACGTCCGGCTCGAAGACCGGTGATCCTGTATATGTTGCAGTTTACAAGGATGCAGAGAAGATCGCTTCAGGACTCTTCAGCGCAGGAAGCGACCAGTCACATTCATTCAGCGGTGAGATCAGCATTGCAGGTCACGGAATAACTAATCCTTCACAGATCAGAGTTTATGCTTCCGACCGTGAAGACGGAGTTATGGTAACCGGCACTGTTGAGGTTGCTGTAGTTGTCTCAGGCTACAACATAAGGCTCGACGGTTATGTAGGAGTAAGCTACTGGTTAACGCTGAGTTCTGCTGTTGAAGAGTTTGAACCTTCAGTTACATTTACTTATGACAGCCAGGTAAATGAGCTGAAGTCCCAGACGGTTGCTTTTGCAGACAGTTCAGTTGTAACGGTCGGCAATAATTCCTACAGAGTATATTCCTGCAAAGTAGCTTCGCCGGAAATGACATGTGCTATCAGTGCGACGCTTACCTATGGAAATACATCCATAGCTTTAGAGAGCAAGACCGCACGTCAGATCGTTAAGAGCTATGCGGATAATCAGGGTAATTCTGAACTCCTCAAAGGCCTTGCAAGAAAGATCCTGAATTACGGTTACTATTCACAGAAGTATTTCAGGCCGGATCTTACTCTTAACAATGAGGATGATGCAGGTCTTGATCCGATTCCGTCCAACCTTGAAGGTCCTGCAATACCGCAGCAGCTTCCTGAGGGAATTCAGTATTCCTCCACAGGTGTAGTCTTCAATTCAGGCAACAAGATCAAGTTCTATTTCACCATAGACAGTGGGGTTACGCCTGTGATCACGCTTGATGGCGAGAATGCGAACCTTGTTGCATCTGGTCAAAGATACTATGTTTATCTCGATCAGATCAGCATCGCGGAGCTTGGCCGCAATATAGTTGTCAGCATTAACGGAGAATGCACATTTACTTATTCCGTACTGAACTATATTGCACTTGTTCGTGATAGTGATAAAGTAGACGAGGACGCGAAAAAAGTTGTACAGGCTTTGTATATGTATTACCTGGCCGCTGAAGCTTACGGGACAAGTACGGAGGCATGATCTATGGAAGCTAAGACAACATATGAAGAAGTAAAGATTGAAGTGGTGTCATTCGATACGGAAGATGTAATCACCACCAGTTATGAGATACAAGTATAATGAAACTAAGACCGGAATTTATAACACATAATTCATCAGACGAGTCCTATCTCGTTCCTACATCAGGTGCGGAGTTCTCAGGAATCGTAAAAGGCAATAAGACGCTCGGTGCGATCGTTGACCTTCTCAAGGAGGAGACAACGAGAGACCAGGTCGTTGCGGCAATGAAAGAACGTTTTGAGGCACCAGAGGGAGCGATCGAGAGAGACGTTGACCGCGTTATCTCAGAACTCCAAAAGATTGGCGCACTCGAATGAGAGAATTGGTATACTAATAGAAACAAAACAAACGGGACTGTCTTAGGGCAGTCTCCGTTTTTTATGGGGACTTATGCTGACCAACAAATATGAGTTTGCAGGAAAGATCGTCGAAGTGAATTCGCTTAACGAAGCGGTTCACAAATACTGCGCTGCATACCTGTCAGATGCCCCTGCCGATTTTTCAGTCACTACCACTCAGGAAGATATCGAATATGAGAGGAATCGCTCGGAGATCCCGGGATGTCCTGACGGCTATCTTGAAGAACTTGCTGTCTACCGTAAGATCTCAGAGAAGATGCCTTCATACGACACGGTTCTTTTCCACGGTTCTGTTGTAGCTGTGGACGGCGAAGCCTACCTGTTTACAGCTGCATCCGGTACCGGCAAATCCACGCACGTCGCGCTGTGGCGCAAGCTCTTTGGAGAGCGTGCGGTCATGGTCAATGACGACAAGCCGCTGCTTCAAATCGGTGATACGGTAACTGCCTACGGAACGCCTTACGACGGCAAGCATAAGCTCTCTAACAGGATCGCAGTTCCTCTGAAGGCGATATGCATTCTGGAACGCGCTGATAAGAATACGATCGTTCCGGTTACGAAGAATGAAGCGTACACGATGCTGTTGCAGCAGGTGTACCGTCCGAACGATGTTTTCGCGCTGCAAAAGACTCTTGAATTAATTGATAAAATGGCAGACAGGGTCGGGCTATTCAGGCTCGGCTGCAACATGGATATTGAAGCAGCAAAGGTCGCCTACGACGGGATGAACAGACATGGCTAATTTTGAAGACGAACTTGCGAAAACCGGGAAGCTGGTCTATACGACCGTCGGCATCAGCATGAGACCTCTGATAAAGCAGGACCGGGATATCTCGATCATTGAAAAGTCTAAGGGCCGCCTTAAGAAATTCGATGTCGCTTTGTATAAGCGTCCCAACGGCCAGTACGTTCTGCACCGCGTCGTAAAGGTTCTGGAGGACGGCTACGTTATCTTAGGCGATAACTGTGCTACAAAAGAATACAACATCAAGGATTCGCAGATATTAGGAGTTCTTACTTCACTCGTTCGCAAGGGCAAAGAGGTCGATCTTAACAGCTTCGGCTACAAGCTCTATGTCCGTGCCAGATACGCCCACTATCCCGTGCGTGTTATAATTTTCAGGACCAAGAGATTCTTAAGAAAACTGATAAAGAGATGAACGACAGCACTATCAAATGGCTATATAAAGTTCCTGCGGGGAAGAAGTTCTACATCCTCGCACTTACCATCGTCCAGTGTCTAAGCGGCGCGAGCGGTGTTTTATATGCCGTGTTCCTCAGAGACATCGTCAACAACGCTGTCGACAGGAATATGGACGGTTTCATCCGAAGTGCTGTCTGCATCGTAATCCTCATTCTGTTCCAGCTCACATTGTCAGCTGTATCAAGATGGCTGTCGGAACTGTCGCGCTCGACTTTTGAGAACATCTTCAAGGAAAGGCTCATGCATAACATCCTCCGCAAGGATTTCGCGCGTGTAAATGCGGTCCATTCCGGTGAGTGGCTGAACCGTCTTACAAGCGATACGACCGTCGTTGCAAACAACTATACGGAGATCATTCCGGGCTTTGCGGGAATGGCGGTAAAGATGCTCTCAGCGCTCATAATGCTCATCGTTCTCGACACCAGGTTTGCCCTGATCGTAATACCTCTTGGAGTCGTTCTTGGAATCCTTACTTTCGCGTTCAGAAAGAGCATGAAGAAATTCCATAAGAGAGTGCAGGAGAAGGACGGTGCTCTTCGTGTATTCCTGCAGGAGCGGATTGGAAGCCTTACGGTGATCCGTTCATTTGCAGCTGAAGACCAGACTGAAGAAGAGGAGCGTTCTAAGGCAGGCGAGCACAAGAATGCGAGAATGAGAAGGACCGCTTTCTCGAATGTATGTAATTTCGGATTCGGCGCTGCGATGAACGGCATGTATATCTTCGGAATAATCTACTGCGCATACGGAATTTTTACAGGCACGATCCAGTACGGTACGTTGACAGCGATCGCACAGCTCATAACTCAGATCCAGTCACCGTTTGCCAATATCACGGGCTACCTGCCGCGCTGGTATCAGATGCTCGCAAGTGCCGAGCGTCTCATGGAGATCGAGAAGTTTGATGACGATATCGTTGAGGCTTCCGAGACCAGCGAAGCCGTTTGCGGATTCTACCGTGATTCATTTGCCGGCATCGGCCTCGAAAATGCCGGCTACACATACTATCCTGCTTCAGGTAAAGTGGACGGCGTGATAAAGGACAACATGCCTGAAGCTGTATCCGGTCTTAACCTCTCGATTGCCAAGGGGGAGTACGTGGCATTTACCGGCCACAGCGGCTGTGGCAAATCGACTGCACTGATGCTTCTCATGGGGATCTACAAGCCTGATTCCGGAATGCGTTATGTCGAGCTTAAGGATGGAACGCGAAAAGAACTGACTCCGGCATGGCACCGCCTGTTTGCATATGTGCCACAGGGCAATAAGCTCATGAGCGGAACAGTACGCGAGATAGTCAGCTTCGCGGACAAGTCGGGCAGCAGCGATGACGAGCGGATTAATAAGGCTCTGAAGATCGCCTGCGCAGATGAATTTATCTCCGAACTCGAAAACGGTATCGACACAGTTCTTGGCGAACGCGGAACAGGTCTTTCCGAAGGCCAGATGCAGAGGATCGCGATCGCTCGTGCGATCTTCTCCGGATCACCTGTCCTTGTTCTCGACGAAGCTACGAGCGCATTAGATGACCTGACCGAGAAAAAACTCCTTGAGAACCTGCGAGCTCTGACGGATAAGACGGTCATTATCGTTACTCACCGCGCTGCCGCTTTGGAGATCTGTGACAGGAAGATAGATTTCTGATTCTGTTATTAAATCTGTTGATATTAAAAACCCCGTTCTAAATTGAACGGGGATTGTCAGTTACATTATCCGAATCTGTCAGAGCTGGTCAGCAGGAACGAACGGCAGTTCGATTACGCCATCGCCTGTGGTCTCTGTGGGCTTAGTTGTAGGCGTCGCTGTAGGCTTTGCAGTAGGTGTGGGCTTAGGAGTATTTGTAGCCTTGTTTCCGCTGCCTGAGCCTGAACCTGAGCCGCTGCCTGAATCTGCAGCTGTGGTTGTTGTAGTAGTGGTGCCGTCATCAGGTGATATGACAACTTCGCCGTCTTCTGTAGTGACCGGGGGTTCTGTTTCTGATTCAGCAGTTGTAGTTGTCGTGGCATCAGCAGCAGTTGTTGTGGTGGTGGTAGTGGTGTCAGTCGGCACCAATACTTCTTTGTTGCTGCAGCCGCGGACGATCAGTGCAATCACCAGAGTGAGAACGAGAACGCCTGCTACGATAGAAAGTATGATTGTAAGTCTTTTTTTATCCATGAGTGAATAATACCCTTAAAGTCGTTTTACTGCAAATTTTTTTCGAACACTGTTGGTGAAATATGATTATTTCATTACTTTTTGAAATGTAATAAAAATTTTCGGAAAAGTAGTAGTAGAATACGAGAAATAACTTAACAAGGTGTTTCGGTTATGGAAGATTATTCTTACGATCACAGCAATGAAAGCGAACTGAGCCACACCACACTGCTCGATTATCTCAACGAAGAAGCTGAGCTCGACAGAGTCGACTTCGAAGCCTTAATGGAAGAGATAAGAGTCAGCTGATAAAGCGGCCGGCATACGCAGCGATTTTGATATTCAGGGGCTAATAGCCCCTTTTTTATGGGCATTGAAAGGGGAAATGACAGTCCTGAGGTGCTTTCCGGGAGCCACACCCCGAAAATAAAGGGCAATTACCGCCTTTGATTCTTACTTGCTTTTTGCTTTATTTTATTATCTTTAAACCTATATCAACTGCACAATCGTCCGGGGAGAAAATAATGCAAATCCCGACTTACATATTGGTGCGGGAGTTCTCATAATAGAAGTGTAAGAAAAATTTTAGTAATCGGGGACTGCTGAAAACAGTGGGATCGCCGGGATTTAGGAGGTTTCTTATGCTAAAGGATTTCGTAAAGGCGGCAAAGCCGGAAGATGAAGAGCTTGCCCAAAGAATAGCGGATGAGAGGGCGAAGCTTTTCGCGGCCCAGATGAAGATAAAAGAGGCAGGACTCCCCGTAATGGTTATTTTCGAGGGGTGGGGCGCGGCAGGAAAAGGCAGCGTCTTAGGAAAGATCATTAAGAATATCGACCCGAGATTTTTCAGGGTCAAGACCTTCCCCAAGCCGACTAAGGAGGAACTCAGGTACCCGTTCCTGTACCGCTACATGAAGGAGATTCCTGAGAAGGGCAAGTTCGCATTCTATGATACCTTCTGGATGGAGGAGATCACGGATGCCAGAGTTGAGGATTATCTTGACGACGAAGAATATGAAGAGATGATCGATTCTATCAACAAGACGGAAAGGACCCTTGTTGATAACGGATATCTTGTAATGAAGTTCTTCTTCCAGATCAGTAAGAAGGAACAGAAGGAACGACTCGAAAAGCTCCTGGACGACAAGGACACGAAGTGGCGTGTCGACAAGGGCGACCTTTATGAGAACAAGCACTACGATGACTGTCTTGAGGTTTACGACCAGTACCTGAAGGATACGAATAACCCGACGGCACCGTGGTACATCATCGACAGTAAGGATAAGAAGTTTGCCGAGCTCCAGGTCCTGGAATTCCTGAATCAGGGGATCGAGACGGCTCTGAAGAACCAGAATACGGCAGCGCCGATCCTGCAGAATGTTTTCCCGCTCAAGAAGACTCCGCTCCTTAAGGAGATCGATCTTAAGGATAAGACGCTGACTGACGAGGAGTATGAGGAAAAGCTCGATAAGCTCCAGGATGAGTTAAGAGATCTTCACAACAAGCTTTACAGGAAGAAGATTCCGGTCATCATCTGCTATGAGGGATGGGACGCGGCAGGCAAGGGCGGCAACATCAAGAGAATCACGGGCGCGCTCGATCCGAGAGGATTTGAGGTGCTTCCTATCGCAAGCCCTGAGCCTCACGAGAAGAACAGGCACTTCCTGTGGAGATTCTGGACGAGGCTTCCAAGGACCGGCCATATTGCGATCTTCGACCGCACCTGGTACGGCAGAGTCATGGTAGAAAGAATCGAGGGTTTCTGCTCCGAGAACGACTGGCAGAGAGCATATAACGAGATCAACGAGTTTGAGAAGGAACTCACTGACTGGGGCGCAGTCGTCATAAAGTTCTGGGTGCAGATCGACAAGAAGACGCAGCTTAAGCGCTTTAAGGAGCGCCAGGCAAATCCGGAGAAGCAGTGGAAGATCACTGATGAGGACTGGCGCAACCGCGAGAAGTGGGACAAGTACGAGACGGCGATAGATGAGATGATCAAGAAGACTTCGACTGAGTTCGCGCCGTGGTACATTCTCGAGTCCGTTGACAAGAAGTATGCGCGCATCAAGGCCCTTGAGATCGTAATAGACAGGATCAAGGAAGCGTGCGAAAAGGGCAGCAAGGACTAAAGTTAAGACGCCGGTGCGGCGGATTATCACAAAACGAAAATCATAAGGAATGCCTGCGGGGAACTTTTTATGGGTCCGCAGGCATTTTAACTGCTCAAAAAACGGGGGCAAAATGTAGGCAAAGTAAAACGAACACCGCGAAATAGAGCGTTTTTTGTCGAATTTGTCTACCCCACACTTGACATGCCCGTGATAAAATAAATCTGTTAGTATATACCAAAATCCGATTATTACAAATACTTTTTCACAAATTTTATAAATATTTTTTTAGAAATTCTAAGAAAGGCAGGTTCGTATGGGCTTTAAGATTGGCGATAATATCGTTTATGCCGGCAGCGGTGTTTGTCAGATAGACGACATCAAAGACATCAGTTTCTTCAAAGAGAAACCTCAGAAATACTATGTTCTGAAGCCTCTCTTTGTAGCAAGATCCCAGTACGTTTACGTGCCGCTCAATAATGAGGCTCAGGTAAGCAGGATCAGACCTGTTGCTTCTAAGAAGGAGGCTATTGCTCTGATCGATAAGCTTCCGATCGATAACTGCCGTTGGATCGAGGACCGCAATGAGCGCAAGGCTACATTTACGGACATCATCGTTAACGGCAGCAGGGAAGATATCGTAGGCCTGATCTATCTTATAAACAGACATGCCGAGAAGCTCTCCAAGGAGGGCAAGCACCTGAATGCGCAGGACGAGCGTGCGCTGATCGATGCCAGGAACAGGATGAACAACGAGATCGCAGTTGCGCTGAACATGGAGCCGGACGGCGTTGCCTACATGATCCATGAGAAGACGGGACTGGAAGACTTCGCATAAAGAACAAAGCAGAAGGACAAACCTATTTAATTGGTATTAGTTATTGCAATATGCAAAAAGGTGTGATTTAATAACCGCAGTTTTGATTTAAGGAGATTCCTTATGAAGACTGCGGTTTTCTTTTATGCGTATAGCTATTACTACTACTTTAGGGAGAAGAACTAAAGCGGCTTTTGCATTGCGCCTAAGAGAACCAAAGATATGATTTGATTTGAATAACGCTGCAGGGTACGCTAAAAGCCCCGCAGCGTTTTTTATTCAAGTTAAATCAGTGAACATAAGGGGATCCGAACCCGAATAGTAAGGAGAAAAGTAAAATGATTGCAGTACTGAAGAACACGGCAACAAGAGAACAGATCGCAAGCCTCATTTCATGGTTTGAGGATAAGGGCCTTAAGGTCAATGAGTCCAAGGGTGAATATTGCACCGTATTAGGCCTTATCGGCGATACTTCAACAGTAGATATCGATATGCTCCAGGGTCTGGATATCATTGAGAAGGTTACAAGAGTATCTGAGACATTCAAGAAGGCGAACAGAAAGTTCCATCCTGAGGATAC